>ERZ777011.2227-NODE-2227-length-16370-cov-3.170641_pt1 | contig 16370 bp, 12 predicted proteins | sample MGYA00374964_ERZ777011 | MGnify/ENA primary metagenome ERZ777011 (study PRJEB29310, sample SAMD00008975) | mouse gut metagenome | study: EMG produced TPA metagenomics assembly of the Metagenome analysis of fecal microbiota from mouse which was promoted...
CTATATAGAAAATGTTATCGACTCTGATTTTCTCAAAATCCTGATTTCCTATGCCAACCGTCCTTGCCATTGCATCTGTCTCCTTCCGTGCTCTCAAGTCAAAAACCCCGCCGCAAGCAAGCGGGGCATCAAATTTGAAACGCCCCAAGAGGCGGGGTATTTGACCCTCGCGGCAGTCACTTGGCTCGTTGCTCGCGGGGGATCAACGCGCTACCGCCTGACTATAGTATATCCGCTCCATCCGGCAAAAGCAATAAATCCTTACCGCAAAAGGGCGCAAAAGCTAAATTTCGGATAAACAAATCCAACGACAAATAATTCACTATAAATCCTTCTATGATAAAGCTCTTGCTATTTCATCTCTGCGTATCCTACTAAACTTCATCTCAAAGAAATGTTCTTGTGATAACGCAGTAGCCAAAACATTGGAACCATAATAATTTGTCACATCCCTTTCCCCCGTATTCACATTTTTGTTTAAGTCCTGCCGGCATTTAACATTATAGCAAATTACTTACGAGGCAGCGGATGCTTAGCTCTAATACTCTGTTCCTTCAAGGATATTTCTCTCTCCTCATTTCGATCTAATGAGGACTTTTGCCTGTCGTAATAATCCTGAACCTGTCTGAATGTCGTCTATTTTTCTCCACACATTATTTATCTGGTTTTGCAATTCTCTTTTTCTCCGCCCGAAAACAGTCCAAGTTTTGAAAGCTCCGAACGCTTTTCCTCATATTTTTTTCGTATCTGCTCTCGCAAAGGACCAATTTCGGCTTCATATTCCTCGTTTGCTTTTCCCCCGCATTATTCTGCCGCTTTGCTTTCTTCAGCCAGCTGTCGCAGGTGGCGCGAAGTATTTCGTGGCACTGTTGAAAAAAGTCAAAGTTCCCCCTTTCGGTTAAATGCGCAAACAACACCATAGCTTTCTTTTCATAATTCGTCAGGTCATCCGGATTAGCCAATAACGCCTTATTAGAAAATTCCAGGGCCTGACTGAACATATTGCTGTCAGAATAAATAACTGTGGCACATCGATACAAAGCAACATGATTCTCATCCGGATCGTATTCTTCTAATGCCAGCGCTTTCTCCAACGCCAATTTAGCCATGTCAAACTGCTTGTCCGAATAATATTCCTGTATTCAATTAAAATATTTTTGAAACTCTTCTTTCTTTGCAGTGGATGGATCAGCCGCGCCATCCGGCCTTCCTTCTTTCACCAAAGCTTCGTCATATTTCCTGCGGGAATCTTCGTTCGCAAAAATCTTGCGGGCTTCGAAGATAAGGGAAAGCATCTTAGTGCTCTTTTCAGGCTGATTCACTTCACGATGTCGCCACAAACTTTCCTGCCGGGTTAATTCTTCACCAATCCCTTCCACATTGCTTTCTTTGGAAAGGCCAAGTACTTCCTGCGCATCGCCGATGCGTCTTTTGTCTAATCTACCATTGCGGAGCTTATAATGCCCGTTGCATTCTCGACCTGAGCGTCCGACAGATTGGAGTTTCTCTCAATTTCAAACGTTCCCAGACTTTGATTCGTTACCTTGTCAATTACCTTGATATAAATCGTCTGGTCAGCGTCATAGGCATAAATGATTTCAATTGGCGAGTTCTTGGGATAGGGCGGCATCTTAAGCGTGCTGCTCCCAATGACCTTTACAAACTCCAATTCGGGATCGTTGCCCTCCGTGACCTCCACCAGAATCTGCGTCTGGTTATCAACCACTGTGTAAACAATTTGAGACTTTTTCGCCGGAATCTTTGTGTTATTGGGGATTATAATTGTATTGTATTTCTGATTGCCGAACGCTCCGTCCACGGTAACAACGCCCAAAGACTGCGAGGTGACATCGGAAATTACGATGTTCCCGGCTACACTGTTAAAGGGAACGGGCAGATTGCTGTCGGACGTTTCTGCGGACGCATGCAAAGTGCTTGCGAATATTGCGGCACCCTGGGCAACTGCGGTATCCGGGTCAACTTTGTAGGTCACTTTTTTCCCTGAAAGCTGTTCCAGTCTTTTTTTGACCATAGGCATTTTGGTAGACCCTCCCACAGCCAACAGAACATCAATATCCTCCCACGAAATATTTTTCTCCCTCATGACTTCTTCCATGAGGAATTGTGTCCTTAGCATCAAAGGCTCCGCCTGCGCCTCAAACTCGTCTCTCGATATGTCGATGCGGTATGTAGCTCCGTTGATGGTGAAAGCCGGGCGGGAATGTTCTACTCCCGTCAGCTGCACTTTCGTTTTTTCAGCCTTTTCTCGTATATCCGACATCAAAGCATCGTTCTCATCGTCAATCTCACAGCCCTGTTCCTTCAATTTGCTGATAAGTACATAATCTTCTGGTCAAAGTTGATTCCGCCAAGCTGTGAATCTCCGCCCGTTGCAATTACGTCAAGCTCTCCGTCATTTATATTCATAATGGTGACATCGAATGTGCCGCCGCCAAGGTCATATACCAAAACCTTTCCTTTTTGACCAAAATCCAGCCCAAATGCAATGGCGGCCGCCGTCGGCTCATTCATTATGCGAAGTACATTTAACCCGGCAATTTTTTCGGCCTGCTGATCGAAAAAATCTGATTGTACCCTTCTCATCAATTCTAATGAAAGCTCTCCATAGTAATTCATTCGCTCCGCATGTTCGGCTGTTCTGTTTTCAATTTCCGGATATCTTTTATCGTAAAGAGCAGCATCACGGGTGAAGTCAAAGAAAATAAATCTTGCGTCTCCTTTTACATGCTGAACGGCGAGAGATGCAACAATGCTTTGCATCATACCGGCCTCTTGCCATTTCCCACCACTTTTTCCTCAGCGCTGCCACGACATTTTCATCTGCATACGCTATCACTGTTTTTTTGTTTTGAGATATCTCTCCATAATCCAAATTGACAATCGCTTCTCTTGGGCGAAGGAAAGCTACCGCCGAATTATTCAAAGAAAGGGTCTGCTGAGATTCCATGAAAGAATTTTTAAGCGCTATCCTGATTGGAATCTGCGCGAATATACTGTCTTTTTTGTAGGAAAGCGCCATATTTCCGCCAAGTGTCTGTGACGCAAGTATGAAGTGTATTCCCGCAGCTCTGAACAGGCGAACGAATTTTTCAAGTTTTTCCGCTATCTTTTGCCCCTCGTTTATATCATCCCCGAACATCATTTGAAACTCATCTATCACGACGACAATTCTTGGCATTTCATCGTCCGGATATTTTTTTCTATAATCTCGAATGCTTTTTAAATTATTTTTTTTCAGAACTCGCATCCGTCTCTGATATTCATGAAATAGCATTTCAAGTATTGCTGCGCCAAAGCTCACATCGCTTTCCAGTCCGAGGGCTCTGGCATGCGGAAGATACTCATCCTGATCTATGTTTGAAAAAACCTTAAAAGTCACGCCCTCTTTATAGTCAAGGAGATACAGGACTAACTCTGCGGGCGAATAGCGCAAACATAAGCTATGTATGATAATGGAAATTAAATTTGACTTTCCCTGACCAACCGCGCCTGTTATTACAGCATTATGCCTTTGGCCTATTTCATCGCCTATCGTAATTTCAACATTGTTTATCCCATGCTTTCCAATGGAAAATGTTAATCCCTCAGCGCTGCTCCTATCCCATATTTTCTTGGTATCATGCAGTTCTTCAAAGGGCACTACCGGCAGATGGGCATGTTTCATTCTCTCCGAAAATCTTTCACATTCATGAATAATTTTCTCCGGAGAGTGCATGGCCCATGAAACCTTGCCAGTTCCATTTTCAAGACATACGGAAGCAAGACTGATTTAACCGCTGGGTATCTTTAACGGAAAACCAAAAAGAAATGATTTATAGATTAATCAAAGAAATGAAATGACGAAAAACTCCACAAATAGGGTAGAGGGCGAATGAATTTCTCGCAGAGAAGTCCCCAAAAGTTTGTATAACTTGAGGGGACTATAAGAATTTCACTTTTCAGGCAATTAAATTTCTTACCGGAAATAACCAGCGTTTCTTAAATCATATCAAAACCACCAATCAACACCTTTTTCCCACAAAATGCAAATCCATACTTCCGTATACGCTCTTCCGAAATTCCTTTTGCAATGAGATTTGCCTGATAGTCTTTTTCTTCTATCTGCCGCAATGCCTCCCGCACCGTATCGGACAACTCTTTTTCCTCCTCTTCCTGTACTTTAAATTCAATAATAATCGCATGATCTGCCCTGCTGCCCGCCGTCGTATCCGCCGCCATCCGCGGCTCCAATACCACATCATATCTCCCAAACCCGCTCTCTCTGTTCGACGTAATCACATATCTGTCCGCAAGCTCCACCATCATACCCAACACGAACCCGTGATAGAACCGCTCCGGCTCCTCCTCCGACGGGCTTTTTCCCGTATCAAAATAACTGAACGTCTGCAAGGCGACTTTATTCATATAAGTATTCATTCCCTTTATATCATCTGACATCAATGACTGTAGGAACGCGTTATTCACCCTGCGGCACCCGTCAAACCATCCTTCTATCATCCGCTCAAACATCACCCGGACTTCCCGGTTTGTCAGCTTTAACCCAAACTCCGCCCTCCCGCGCATGACGTTAAACTCATAATGCACCGCCTTCAGATAGCCGCTTGCAAGCAAAAGGCTCCAGATGGCATCGTCCCCCTGCTCCAACTGGTTGAACACAATCTGCTCGTCAAAAGTCGTATTAAAAATCTCTCCCCGCAGAAGGCCCTCCATCGTCATCTTGATTTCCGGGCTCCCCTCACGGACTAACTTTCCGATCAGGTTGTTGCTGCTTGAATTTGCCCAATAGATGCCGATTTCTTTTTTATCCAGAAAATGAATGATAGACCACGGATTATAAATATCCGTTATCTTCCCAAAAGAAAAACCGTCATACCAGCTCTTTACCTGTGTTTTCCGGTCAGATAACCCAAATCCATCCAGCGCACCGAATACTTCTTCCTCCGTAAAGCCGAAGCAGTCAGCATATTTATCGGAAGTTGTCGTTATTACCTCTAAGTTATTTAAGTCAGAGAAGATGGACTCTTTGCTTACCCGCGTAATTCCCGTCATAACAGCGCGTTCCAGATAGGGATTCGTCTTAAATGTGGAATTAAAAAGGCTTCTCGTAAACGCCGCCATTTCATCCCAATACCCATTGGTATAGGCTTCCTGCATGGGCGTATCATACTCGTCTAAAAGGATAAGTACCTTTTTTCCATAATAGCGCTCCAAGTATTTAGATAATGTTTTCAGGGCATAGGACGCTTCATTATCCTCCATATCGCCTGGCACTTTTGTAAAATCCTCTTTCTCCTGCGCATCTAACCAATCCCCCTCCAATAAGAACGAATTTTGCCTGTAAAGCTCTCTGATAATCCGACACATTTTTTTCCGCGCCTGTATAAAAGAATTCTCTTTCACATCCGCAAAACTGATAAATAAAACCGGATACGTCCCCTGTAAGCTGCGGTACTTTTCTTCCTCCCATATGGAAAGCCCCTCAAACAAATCCCCGCGCCCCGCATAGTCAACGGAAAAGAATTTTTCCAGCATACTCATATTCAATGTTTTTCCAAAACGCCGGGGGCGGGTGATCAGTGTGACGCTGTCCATACTCTCCCACCACTCTTTGATAAACTTCGTTTTATCTATATAGAAAATGTTATCGACTCTGATTTTCTCAAAATCCTGATTCCCTATACCGACCGTCCTTGCCATTGCATCTGTCTCCTATCTGTCTCCTTTTTGTTTTGTTCCGTTATATCTCCGTTAATCCCTGACTGCTTCAATCAGCTTTTGGGGGTTACCGCATCAGCTCCACTTCAATTACCGTGTCATGACAATCCGGCAAAAGAGGCGATTCCCCCAGAGAAACAAATACCATATCCGGATAGTTCCGGACAATCCAGATATCCTCTATTTGCAGTTCTGTCAAATCCGATAAAAGGCGTATTTTCTTAATCTGCTCTTTTTTAACCCCGTACAGCGGAATATAGCCCACCTGTGCTTCCATTACATGATAATAAATCTTATTCCCCTTTCCGGTAATGCGTCCATAATCAGGTTTTTCAATATCGCATAAGCCGCATCCATAAATGCTTTCAGCGTTCCTCTCCATCCATCCGCCGACTTCTTTCAGAATTTTTTCCGATTCTTCCGGGATAATCCCCCTTGCATCCGGCCCCACATTTACAAGAAGATTTCCCCCTTTGCTCACACACTCCACAAGCTTCTTTATCACCATGTCCGCGGGTTTAAAATTCCTGTCCCTCTGCACATACCCCCAACTGTTGTTCAGGGTAATACATGCTTCCCATACTGCCGGGCTTCCATCTTCGCAGTAAATTCCCTTCGGCGGGATAATCTGTTCCGGGCTGACAAAATCGCCGCAGAAATCAGACGGATCATTTGTCACAATGGAGCCAAAGCCGGAACCGCTTACCTCCAGCCGATTATCGATAATCACGTCCGGCTGATATTTTCTAATCATTTTCACCAGTCGGGATGCCTCCCATTTTTCCCCGCACATCTCTCCGTAAGAAAAATCAAACCATAAAATATCCAGTTTTCCATACCGGGTACAAAGCTCCTCTACCTGTCCGTGCAAATAGGCAAGATAATTGGAAAAATCAATCTTTTCCTTCTCATATGCCGGATTCTCCCGCATCGGATGATGCAAGTCCCCATATTTCGGATAATCCGGATGGTGCCAGTCCAGCAGGGAATAATAAAGGCCCACCCTGATACCTTCATGGCGGAAAGCCTCCAGAAACTCTTTCACCAAATCTCTGCCACAGCAGGTTGTAGATTTATATTCTGTCAGTTTTGAATCAAACAGGCAAAAACCGTCATGGTGCTTTGCCGTAAGCACCGCATACTTCATTCCGGCTCTCTTTGCCAGTTTTGCCCACTTTACCGGTTCGTAAGCAACGGGGTTAAACTCGTCAAAATATTTTCCGTAGGCTTCATCCGGTATGCGCTCTATGCTTTTCACCCACTCCCCCCTTCCGGGGATTGCATAAATGCCCCAATGGATAAACATTCCAAACCTTGCTTTCCGGAACCAGTCTATTCTTTTTCCGTATAATTCTCTGTCAAACATATTGATTACTATGCTCCTTTCAAAGTTGATTTTCCAGCTTTATCTTAACAATCGTGCGAAACAGCGTCCATTGCAAACCCCCGGAGCTCTTTTACCACCATCAAAACAATCACCTGCGTCAGAATAAAGGTAAGCCCGTCCGCCACAGGCTGTGCCAGTTGAAGCCCCGTCACGCCAAAGAGCTTTGGCAGGATCAAAATTGCCGGAATAAAAAACAATCCCTGCTTGCTAACCGCGGTGAGGGTTGCCCGAAAGCTGTATCCAATAGACTGGGTCAGCATATTCCCGATAATCACATAAGCCTGAAAAGGAAGAAGGCAGCACTGCATTTTAAGCGCCAGCGCTCCAATGCGGATCACCTCCGCGTCTTCCCTTCTAAACAGACGCATAATCGGTGTGGACACGGCAAACATAACCACAGCCATTATAAGCAAAAATACAAGGGCCACCCGCCGACAGAAAAAGTACGCCTCTAACACTCTGTCATACCGCTTTGCCCCGAAGTTAAAGCCGCATACGGGCTGGAAGCCCTGTCCAAAACCAATCAGGGCCGAATTGATAAACATCATAATCCTTGTGACAATGGACATTGCCGCCACTGCCGCATCTCCAAATCCCGATGCCGCCACATTTAAAAGAACGGACGCTGCGCTGGCCAGCCCCTGCCTCCCTAAGGTGGGCAGGCCTGCGGACAGAATTTCCCCGTATATCCATCCCTTAAAGGTAAAATATTTTGGCAGTGGCTTTAACACATTTTTCGACCGAACCACAAGAACCAATAAAATAAGGAAGCTCACAAACTGGCTGAAAATCGTGGCAATCGCCGCCCCGGCAATCCCCATCTGAAAGCCAAAAATCAAAACAGGGTCTAAAATAACGTTCAGCACTCCCCCGGTTGTGATTCCTATCATGGAAAGGGCGGCATTTCCCTGGGAACGGAGGTGGTTATTAAAGACAAAAGAGACCGTCATATAGGGCGCGGCAATCAGGATGTACCTGCCATAACTCTTTGCAAAAGGAGCAATGGTTTCCGTTGCCCCTAAAACCCGGACCAGGCTATCAATATTGGAAATACCCAAAACCGCCAGGACAAGCCCAAAAGCAAAAGCCGTGTATACGGCCGTGGAGCAGGCTCTCCTTGCCTTGTCCTGCTCTCTGGCCCCAAGCATTCTGGACATATAATTTCCGCTCCCCATGCCAAGCGTAAAACCTATGGCCTGAATCATGGCCATCAGGGAAAAGTTCACCCCCACCGCCCCGGAAGCGCTGGTGCTTAGCTGGCTCACAAAGAAGGTGTCCGCCATATTATAGATAGAAGTTATCAGCATGCTGACAATGGTGGGCACCGCCAGTTTCGGTATCAGCCGGTTGACAGGCGTTTGTATCATCATCTTGTATTTTTCTTCATAGCTCATTGCTTTCATTTGTCCTGGCCCTCCATGCTTTTGCAGCCTGCAAATTCCTTTCATCCGCCATCAGATAAATATCCGAAATACAGTTCCTTTTGTACTATCCAATTATATACAAAGTTATAAAAAATAACAATGCCAATATGCCCTAAATCTCCTCAATCTGCGTTGCATTCCTCCAAGCTATTTGATATAATTCCTATGGATTATTCCGGGTGCTGTCAGTATACATGCATTATAAATAATATATCATCAAGGAGGAAACAAAATTGACATTTCTTAAGTTAAAATTTCCAAAATTGACATTTCCAAAAACGCAAAGGTTGGCCGCACGAATCAGTTTTATGACATCCATTATCACCATAGCGGGCCTGCTTTTGTTGTGGGGAATTGTCTCCCAAAACGCCTCCTCCACGGTAAAAGATAATGTTACGAATCTAATGACAGATGCGGTGAAATCAAGGGCCGCTATTATTGATAATTACGTATCTTCGGCAGAAGAATACATGTCCGCATTTGCCCTCAGCGTTGAGGTACGGAATCTTTTGCTCGATCCGGATAATCCCGAACTGCTTGCCAAGGCCCAACAGTACACGGAGGACTTTGCGGCGGTCAAGGGAATCTTTGAAGGTCTGTACATCGCTTCGCCCGAAACTTGTGTTCTTACCCATACCTCTAAAGGGGCCGTTGGCATGGTTACCCGTCCGGGCGATAGCTTAGCGCCGTTCCAGGAGACAATTCTGGCTGAGCCGAAGCTTACCAATCTGGGCATCATGAAATCCCCCGGTACCGGGGCCATGATTCTTTCTATGTACTATCCCATCTTTGAGGGTCAGCAGTGCATTGGGTATGTGGGCGCAGGCGTATTTGCCGACAATCTGATGGATTCTCTTTTAGAGCTGAACATCCATGGTCTGCCAAACGGCGAATATGTGTTTATCAACGCCGAAACAGGCGTGTATCTCTATCACGAAGACGAAGAACTGCTGAACACCGAAACCACCGACCCCGGCTATCTGGAAATCATAAAGCGCATACGCTCGGACGGGAGTACGGAGCCCGGGACCTATACATATCGGGATGAAAATGGCATAAAGCAGATTGTTGTCTATCAATATCTGGCGGATCGGGGCTGGATATTTATGGTGCGGGACAATACCGAAGAAGTTTATCGTGTGGTGGATAATATAAGGCTTAAGGTAGGACTTGTCTGTGCGGCGGTCACAATATTGATTATCCTGTGCCTGATTAACATGATGCAGCGAGTGGGGCAAAATCTCAATACGGTGGAAAGAGCCATCAAGCGGCTGGGCCGGCTGGAATTAGAGACGGATCAGGAAATGTCTTCTTTATATCAGCGCGATGATGAAATTGGCAGTATCGCCAGAACCACACATGAATTGTGTGACCGGCTGCGTCTGACCATTGATGATATCGGCAGAATTTTGGGGGAGATGGCGGACGGCAATATTGCCGTTGACGTAACCAGCGGGGAATCCTATTATATCGGCGACTTTCAGATTCTGGCAAAAAGCCTAAAAACCATCCGAACCAAGCTTTTACAGCTCACCAGAAACATCGTACAGGTTTCCAACCATGTGACGGATGAGGCGGACGAAGTGTCCCAAAACGCGGTGAGCCTGATGGAAGGAATCCGCACCCAGGAAGCCTCCGTGACCCGCCTGACCGAAAATGCGGAGGATATTGTTATCCAGATTCGTTCCAACACCGACAATTGCTCCGTGGCCCAAAACCTGGCGGATCAGACCGCCCTGCACGCAGCTGAGGCAAATCAGAAAATGGACCGGGTGACCAACGCGATGGATAACATTGCTCATTCCTCCGCTGAAATTGAAAAAATTACCCAGGTAATTGAGAATATCGCATTTCAGACCAACCTTCTGGCCCTGAACGCGGCTATAGAAGCCGCCCGGGCCGGCGACCTTGGCAAGGGCTTCGCCGTGGTGGCGGAAAAAGTCCGGGCTTTGGCTGCGGAATCCGCGGAAGCGGCAAAGGACACTGCCGACTTAATCAATCGCTCTATTCAGGATATCCATACCGGTATGGAGGTAACCACACAGGCCGCCGATATTATGCGTGTCATCGGCGAATGCACGGATTCCATTAAGGAACAGATGCACGGAATTGCCGACGCCAGTATGCGGCAGTCGGATATGATTACCAATGTGGGCAAAGAGATTGAAGAAATTTCCCATGTGGTGCAAAACAACTCTTCCGCCGTAAATCAAAGTGCCGACACTCTTCAGAATCTTTCCCAGCAGGCAAAGGAGCTTAATCAGCTGGTGGGACAGTTTCAAATCGGGAACTGATTTTCCACGGCTTCCCCCCGAAGGCAGACAAAAGGAGGTAGGAATTGAAGCTTTATTTAATACGCCACGCTGAAAGTTATGGAAATATAAAAGGAAAAATAATATCCACCACAGATTTTGAACTGACGGAAAAGGGAATATCCCAGTCGCAGCGCATCGGACAAAAAATTTGTTTGGAATTAAAGCAAGCTCCTATATCAGCCTATTGCAGTCCGCTTGCCAGAGCCCGGCAAACGCTGGTAGAAATTCTGCGTAGCACTTCACAGGAAAATATTCCTTTCACGGAAACTCCTTTTTTAAAAGAAATGGATTTAGGCTTGCTTGAAGGCATGACCTGGGAAGAACGACGGAAGAAATATCCGGAAGTGGATTTGGATAAAAAACTGTCCCTGCTCAAGGCTCCCTGCGGGGAATCTTATCAGGATGTAAAAAACAGGTGTGAAACGTTTGTAAAAGAGTATTTGGAAAAAGAAACGAATGAAAAAAACATCCTCATCGTTTCCCACGGCATTACCTTAAGAGTATTGACAAATTTTCTTCTAAACCGTCCTGACGAGGACATCAATTTTTTAAATTGGATGGAAAATACTGCGCTTACAAAACTTATTTGGGAAAAAGAAAGCCATACCTGTCAGTTAGCCGGGTTGAATGACTATTCCCACCTGAAAGAATTACAAACCGTCGGATATGAAAAATGGGGGTTATTTGCATCCCGCGATTATTGGACGGGATAGCCCGGCTCTTCACCCGGCTGACTCCTTTTTTCGAATCCGGCTTCCTATTTGCTTTTTATGTTTTCCGGCGAAAAATCCATGTTATAATGGACTTAATCATTTCACTACCACAAAAAGGAGGAAATCACCCATGAGTATGATAGGATACTTTCTTCGCGCCGACGAAGACACCACTCAAAAAATCAGGATTGGCGAAGGCAGCCAATTTTTATTCGGCAATGATGACAGCGACAGTCTTTTGTGTATTGACAAGGCATGGCATGCAATCCACTTTATCGTCACCGGATGCGTCTGGGACATCCCGGAAGATGAACCGTTGGGGCAGCTTGTTCTCGGCGGAACGCCCATCAACGACGAGGACATGGGATATGGGCCTGCCCGGCTGATCCCTAAGGAAACCGTCGCCCAATTATCAGAATCTCTGGAAAAGTGGGATGAGGCTTCTTTCCGCGAAAATTTTCGCATGCAGGATATGATATCTCATGAGGTATATCCTGTCATGTCCGACGAAGACGAAGAACTCTTTTTTGAATACGTATGGGAAAACTTTGACGAACTAAAAAAATTTTACAAAACCGCCGCACAGGAGGGGCAAAACGTCATTGCTTTTCTTGGCTAGGCATAATTTAGACACTTAACAACAAAGCCTTGCGCAAAATGGCAAAATTTTTGTTCCGGTTCAGCCGGGTTAGGAAATGTTGTATTGGCAGGCGGTTTATAAAGAACTTTCCGGATGGCATAAATGGAAGGGGCTGCCGCAAAACTCAGCGATTCTGCAATACGTGTCCAACTCTTTGGAGTATGACCGCCATATTGTATGAATCCGCTATTTTGCGGCAGCCCTTTTATAAAAGGAATTTCAAGAAAAGTCTTTATTTCTGCGCTACGTCTTTCATGGAGAAGCTCATTCTTCCCATCCTGTCTTTTCCAAGGCACACTACCGTTACCTTATCCCCAAGGGTGAGAACATCCTCCACCCGGTTAATTCTCTCTTTGGCAATCTTGGAAATGTGAACCATTCCCTCCTTGCCCGGAGCAAACTCAACGAAAGCGCCAAATTCTTTAATACTTACCACAATTCCCTGGAAAATCTGTCCTTCCTGATAATCCGTAACGATGGTTTTAATATATTCCAAAGTCTTATCCATCATAGCGGTATCCGTACCGCATATAGACACATTGCCGTCATCCGTGATATCAATCTTGACGCCGGTACGGGCAATGATCTCATTGATGGTCTTTCCACGCTGTCCTACCACATCTCCAATCTTTTCAGGGTCGATCTGGATAGAAATAATCTTAGGCGCGTAAGGGCCAACCTCCGGCCTGGGCGCATCAATCGCTTTCTTCATACAGTTGTCCATGATAAACAACCTTGCCTCACGGCATCTTGCAATTGCGCCTTCCACGATAGGTCTTGTAAGACCATGAATCTTAATATCCATCTGGATAGCCGTAATACCTTCCGTGGTGCCCGTCACCTTAAAGTCCATATCTCCAAAGAAGTCTTCCAACCCCTGGATATCCGTAAGCAGTACAAAATCATCGTCGCTCTCACCGGTAACCAGGCCGCAGGAAATACCCGCCACCATCTTTTTAATGGGCACGCCTGCCGCCATCAGGGACATACAGGACGCGCAGGTGGAAGCCATGGAAGTGGAACCGTTAGATTCAAAGGTCTCGGAAACGGTGCGGATTGCATAGGGAAATTCTTCTTCTGAGGGAAGTACCGGAATCAGGGCCCTTTCCGCTAAAGCGCCGTGCCCGATTTCCCTTCTTCCCGGCCCTCTTGAAGGCTTCGTCTCGCCTACGGAGTAGGAAGGGAAATTATAATGATGCATATAGCGCTTGCTCACTTCATTTTCATCAAGCCCGTCAAGCTTTTGCTGCTCGGACAAAGGAGCCAGCGTACATACATTACAGATCTGGGTTTGTCCACGGGTAAACATGGCGGATCCATGTACTCTGGGAATGATATCAACCTCCGCTGCCAGGGGACGGATCTGGGTAATCTCACGCCCGTCCGGACGCTTATGGTCTTTCAAGATCATCTTGCGGACCGTCTTTTTCTCATACTGGTAAATTGCCTCTCCTAACAGGGCGAGCCATTCCTCATTTTCCGCAAAGGCTTCCTCTAACTTTTCCGTAATATTTTTGATATTTTCCTCACGGACCTGCTTTTCATCTGTAAAAACTGCCTCTTCCATTTCAGCAGGCGGTACGATCTCTTTGATCGCTGCAAAAAGCTCCTCCGGAACGGCACAGCTTGTATAAGTATGCTTTTCCTTGCCGGCCTCTTCTACAATCTGATTAATAAAGGCAATGATTGTCTGATTAATCTCATGAGCCTTATAAATGGCCTCAATCATTTTTTCTTCGGGAATTTCATTGGCGCCCGCTTCTATCATGATCACTTTTTCCGATGTGGACGCCACAGTCAGATTTAAATCGCCGTTTTTCCACTGCTCCTGGGACGGATTAACAACAAATTCCCCATCAATCATTCCCATCTGCGTCATAGCGCAGGGGCCGTCAAATGGGATATCCGAAATACTGGTTGCAATAGCAGCTCCCAGCATAGCCACCAGCTCCGGACGGCACGCCGGGTCAACACTCATGACCATATTGTTTAAGGTTACGTCATTCCGGTAATCCTTCGGGAACAGAGGACGCATGGGCCTGTCAATGACACGGCTTGTCAATATGGCATTCTCCGACGCCTTACCCTCTCTCTTATTAAATCCTCCGGGAATCTTTCCTACCGCATACATTTTTTCCTCATACTCTACACTGAGCGGGAAAAAATCAATTCCTTCCCTTGGTTTGTCCGATGCGGTTGCGGTGGACAATACCGTAGTATCGCCATAATGCATAAAGGCGCATCCGTTTGCCTGCTTGCCTACTCTGTTCACATCAACGCTTAAAGTACGGCCCGCAAGCTCCATTGAAAACGTTTTGTACATAATCTCTCTCCTTTTTCTTTGCTTACCATCCGGTCCGCGCCTTTCGCAGGCCGGCATATTGAATAAAAAGGCGGAGACCGAATTTATCGGTATGCTCCGCCTTAAAACTGCCATTTTTACTTTCTAAGTCCCAGTTTCTCAATCAAAGCACGGTATCTTTCGATGTCTTTCTCCTTCAGATAATTAAGAAGACCACGTCTCTGACCAACCATCTTAAACATACCTCTTCTGGAATGATTATCTTTGGGATGCACCTTCAGATGCTCTGTAAGCTCCTGGATTCTTGCCGATAATACCGCAATCTGTACCTCAGGCGAACCCGTATCGCCCTCACATCTTGCATACTGCTGCATAATTGCCGTTTTCTTTTCTTTAGAAATCATGAAATTTCCTCCTTCATTTTTATACACCTGCTGCTAAGAACCGGTCGGAGAATCCTACGCTCCGGGCAGCGGTAAATTTCATACCGATTAATCATAGCACGACTTAGGGCAAATGTAAAGAAATAAATCGAAAGATTTGCGGCATAATGTATCTATTCAGCCTTCGGCTTCATAGTTACTGAATCCGGCCATTGGAAGTTCGTCACAGGCGAAGGGCCACGATCTCTGGTCGTATTCACTCTTGGCATAATATACGCTTTCTCACGTTCTGCGCAACAAATGCAAAGTCCTGGGCTGAATAGTTACGGCATGTCTATGAGCGTTCAAAAGAATATTTGCTCGTATATTCCTTGTATTTCTGCTGAAAATCCCGGCTGTCATTTCTGACATTTCGAAGGGATTCATGGATATTCATGTTGTGATGCGCCATGTCAATCACGCACCCCGCGATATTAGAGCAATGATCAGCCGTCCGTTCCAAATTGGTCAATAAGTCGGACCATATAAAGCCCATATCGATAGAGCACAATCCCTGCTGCATCCGAAAAATATGGCGCGTGCGCATCTGCTCCTTTAGCCGGTCAATCACCTGCTCTAAAGGCTCCACCCCGGACGCCGCTTCCAGGTCGTCAGACAAAAAGGCGGTCAACGACAAATCCAAAATTTCATTTATCGCCCCGATAATGACCTGAAGCTCAAATACCGCATCGTCCGTAAACTGAAGCCCTTTCTCCTTCATTTCCTCCCCGGACTCTAAAATATTGACCGCATGATCGGAAATCCGTTCAAAATCTCCAATCATCTTAAGAAGCTTTGCCGCTTCGGTGCTGTCCGCCCCGCTAATTTGTTTCGCGCTTAATTTTACAAGATAGGTGCCCAAAATATCTTCATAATAATCTGTCTTTTCTTCCTTTTCCCGAATATTTTCAGGAATGTTTTCGCCAACGTTCTTACGATTACTTTCAGGAATGTTCCCGCGGACATTTTTAAAATGATTTTCAGGAATATTTTCCCGGATAGAGCCCTGCTTGTGGATGGAATCATTATTGAGAAGCCATGCGGCGCTTTCTTTGAGAGCGCTTACGGCAATCCGGGCCATATCGGCGGTCACCTTATAGCAGCGTTCCAGCGCAATGGCCGGCGTAGAGAGCAAACGCTCGTCCAGTTCCGGGCGTATTTCCGGCTGCTTTGCATCAGGTACAAGCCGGTTTACCAGTTTTTCCAAAAAACCGGATAAAGGCAGCATTAAAATCGTACATAAAACATTAAAAACGGAATGCGCCACGGCTATACCAAATAAGGATGCATATTCATCTAAAAACGGCAGGCCGAAAAATGCCTTGATCAGGCAAAAGGCCGCGAGATAGACCACCGTTCCAATCACATTAAATGACAAATGCACCATGGCGGCCCGTTTGGCATTTTTATTGGCTCCCACCGAGGAAATCA
>ERZ777011.2228-NODE-2228-length-16358-cov-3.432804_pt1 | contig 16358 bp, 19 predicted proteins | sample MGYA00374964_ERZ777011 | MGnify/ENA primary metagenome ERZ777011 (study PRJEB29310, sample SAMD00008975) | mouse gut metagenome | study: EMG produced TPA metagenomics assembly of the Metagenome analysis of fecal microbiota from mouse which was promoted...
TGAAATAGTTGTTAATATTCGGTCTTTAAGATATCAGGCTTATGGAATTGAAAGCCCTTTAGATTATCAAAATTATATGAAGATGATATCCGGTGATGGCTGGTATATTTTAATAGATAACAAAGGAGAAGTGGAATCAGGAATTTTAAGTGATGATAAGGATGTTTTGGAAGAATATAATAAATATGTTTCACAGATTAATAAATCGGTTTCTAATACTGGAGGCAAATTAATAAGAGAATTAAAAAAGGTAGGAGATGGTAAATAATGCTATACTTGGAAAATGCAAAAGAGAGCTTTGCTAATGCACAAAGTACATTTGGAGATAATGAAGAGGTTGAGTTTTATCATCGATTTTCAAAAATGATTCCTGATATTGTAGATGTTGATACTTTAATTTTAGCTTTTAAGATAGCTTTAAAGGATGTAGAAATGGAAGGTAAAAATACATTACCTTATATTGCTTTAGTTCCTCATTATGTAAGACAATGTACATCTTTTGAATTTGCTCATGAGTTTCGAAAAAAATATAATGCTGAAATATTAGGATTAACTCAAGAAGAGCTACCGGATGTTGATTATGGATGTATAGAAACTGAACCAGATATTATAGATATTTCGAGTAAGGATAGGAATGAAGTTTTAGCGGCATTATATAATGCTAGTACGCCAATTGGAAGAGGTTTTTCTGAGTATAATCCTATGCCTTGGACTAAAGAGATAGCTAAGATGTATTTTGAGAGATATGGTACTGTTAATTCTGAGGGATTAATATGCTTTAAATGGATATTTGGACGTCCTGTTAATTGTAAATTTGGCGATGGTTTAGTGTATGTTAGAGGTTATAATAATGATAATGAACCAGGACTTGCTCAAAGAGCTATAGCAACTTGTCCTAATATCAATAGAAATAAAAAATTATAAAATTAATTTCTTATATGTTTAGCTTGTTCGTTTAATTATTTATTATTATGCTATTTTATGATAGAATGTTTTTGGGGGAATGAATTATGAGTGATGAAGAATTTATAAATTTTAGTTTAAGTGTTTTTAAGCGAATGCAAGTTCATGATAAAAGTGATAAAACTCTTTATGATGATTTAAGAAAACTAAAAATTTTTATGATTCAAAATGCTGATAGAATATGTGTACAAAATTTTAAAAGGTTAATTCTAGATTTTTATATTAATTTATTTAATGATTCTCAGTTAATTTTAGCTTTAAATATAAATGATGTTTTGAAATATGAAAAACAGATAAAGGTTTATCAAAATTTACCTTTTACAAAATGCAATTTATATGGAGATTATTTAGCTCGGATTATTGAAATTCCGTCTAATGTATATGGTAAGTTTTATAGAGAGTTTTTTTGGGTATTGGAAACATATTTTCCCGTTTTAGCAAATAGTGCTTATTTTCAAGCCTTAAGACAGTTTGTTTTAGAAAATGATAGAATAATTCATAGCGGAAGAGATGATTATTATGATTTAGCGACAGAAATATATTATTATAATCAGGCACTTTATGGTTATGATTTTAGAGAATTAGAATTATTTAATGCAATGAGATATCCAAAAAGTTATGAAGAAGGTAGAAATGATTTTGTAAATAAAAGACTTGGCAATATTGGTGAAATTTTAGTGTATCAGCAGATTTGTGAATATTATCCTGAGAGTATTTTTGTTGCTAAAGATTTGGGGAATGGCTTTGGGTATGATATATTTTATAATGATGGGAAAAAACAAAATTTAGTGGAAGTAAAAACGACTAGGCAAATGAGGTTTGATGATTTCTTGATTTTAAGCGAATCAGAATATGCGACAATGCTTGCTTGTAAGCATGATAATTATGCAGAATATATGGTTTATAGAGTAAAATTAGATAGTAATTTGAAGCCTGGGGTTACATATCTTAAGATGATTGATGAAGAAACTTTATGTGGTACAGAAAATTCTCAATATAAGCGAATACTTACGCCTAATAATAAATTGGTATTTAAAAGGGAGATTTAGACAAAAAAATAGTTTTATATTTTAACTAATATTTCTTTTGGTTTAAAATAGTTTACTATTTGTTTTAAACATTTTGTAATTACATATAATTTATTATGAAAAAGTATGTTAAAATATTTATTATAGGAGTTTTGTTAGTAAGTGCTATATTTATTAACATTAGTGTGAAAGCCATGCTTCCTTTAAGTGGGAAAATTATAGTTGTTGATCCAGGGCATGGTGGAGATGATCCAGGAACTGTAAGTGGAAATATTTATGAAAAAGATATTAATCTTAGTATAAGTAAATATTTAGAGTTGGAACTTACTAAAGTAGGTGCAAGTGTAATCTTAACACGAGAAGGTGATTATGACTTAAGTCATCCTAATGCAAAATGGCGGAAAAAAAGTGATTTTGATAATCGAATAGGGATGATTAATAATAGCGGAGCGAGTATGTATTTGTCGATTCATTTAAATTATCTTAGTAATACTAGTTATAGTGGAGCTCAAGTTTTTTATAATAGTGAAGAGAACAAAGAGATTGCTATGGTTTTGCAAGAAGTGTTAAATAAAGAATTAAATGGTGATAGAGAAATTAAGAAAATACCTAGTAAAACATATATGTATAGTAAATTAAATATTCCAGGAGTGCTTGTCGAGTGTGGTTTTTTGTCTAATACGAGTGAGAGAGATAAATTAAAAAATTCGTTATATCAACAAAAAATAGCCTTGACTATAACCGAAGGGCTACTTAATTATTATTAATATTCAAAATATTGCATTGTTTTTTTAGAGTTACAATCTATTCCAGTACAATAATTGATATTTTTAAGAGATGCGATAATATCATCTAGAGGTTTATTTTCTCTTAAGTTTTTGTCAATAGCATTTATGTAATCTTTGGCTTTTAAGAGAGCTATATCATATAAATCATAGAAAGAGTAGTGATAAGCTTTATTTTTGCCTACGGGATAGCACCACTTTTTGTGTTTTAGATTTAAAGTTTTGTTATCTATTTTTTTTATGTAGTAGCAATGATATGTTAGACGTTCTTTTGGGTAAATGTTTAAAATGTCAATTAGTTTATAGATGGGTTTTTTTAGTCCAAAGCGAGAGGCCATACCATGAAGTAAGATAAATTTGTAATTTTTATAACCTTTATAAAATAAAGAGCTGGCATTAGAAATATCAAAAGTATTTTTAAAAGTGTAATTTATGATTTGAGATAATTCATTGTCATCTTTAAGTTTTTCACATATTTCCTTTTTGAAATTAGCTTTATGAATTGGCTTGTTAAATTTGTAATTGTATAGTGCAGTGTCCATCATATATTCAATATAATTATGTTTGCCGCGATATTTTTTAGTTTCTTTAGTGCCTTTATATTGACCAGATTTATAGTATATAAAAGGGTGAATATTAGTATCTAGAACATAGTGACAAATTGATCCGTATAAATAAGCTAAGATAGTGCTATTATTTTCTAAATTGTAATCTTTTATATACTTGATAATGTTTTTAAAATATGAATTGGTATTATGAGTGTGAGCATGATGACCATATTTAGGTTTGGTAAAAAATAAAATATCAAAGCTCATATTAAAAATATTATAAATGTTTTTACTTGGTTCTATTCTTGATTTTACTATTTCATCTAAACTATTATAGACATCTTTACCAAATAAATTATGGGTTATAGTTGCGGGCATTAATACCACCTCTATATGTATTATATCATATTTTTTTAATTTCACCAAAATTTCACAAAATATTAACATAGAAAACAACTAAATAAACTACAATATAAGTGTTCTTTGTGGTATAATGTTATAATAGGTGGAAGATATGGAAAAAATATTTAAGACTCTTGATGAACAAATAACCATTTTAAGAAATAAGAATCTTATTATAGATGATGTGGATTATGTAAAGGAAATTATTTCTTTATTAATGGGTATCGTTATTTATTTATGAAATCTATGAGTGAGAGAATATTTATTGACGGGACTAATTTTCGAGAGATTTATGCTTTGTTTAATTTTGACAGACAACTTAGAAATATTCTATTTAAGAATATTCTTATTTTGGAAAATAACATTAAAAGTATTATTTCTTATGAATTATCGCGGAAATATGGTTTTAAAGAGCGAAAATATTTAAATCCTAGTAATTTTACAAATGATCCAAAACGCACAAGACAAGTTAATGATTTACTAAAAAAGATTAAAAGACAAATTAGTATTAACGGAAGAGAACATGCGGCGACTAAGCATTATCAAAGTAATTATGGTTATATTCCGCTTTGGATTGTAGTTAAAGTATTATCATTTGGTATTGTAGGTGAACTTTATACTATTTTAAAAAGAGATGATCAAGAAGAAATTGCAGAAGTTTTTAATGCTGATGTAGAGAGTTTATTGGTTTATCTTCCTATTATTGCTAATTATCGAAATTTGTGTGCGCATGAAGATATTTGTTATGAACATAAGACACAAAAAGAGATACCTGTGACGAAGTATCATGAATTACTTAATATACCTAAAACTAATGGAGAATATATTTATGGTATAAATGATTTATTTTCACTAATTATAATATTGAGACAACTACTAAGAAGTGATGATTTTAGAATTATGTTAAAGGAGATATCATATGAACTTGATTATTTGGAAGGTAGAATTAAAAGTATAAGTATTGGTAAAGTTTTAGATAGGATGGGATTTCCTAAAAATTATAAAGATATAGTAAGGATGGAATAATTATGGAAGAAAAAGAACAAAAGAAAAAAAATAATTTTTTAAGAAATAGTATTGTTGTTATAATAGTATTTTTTGTAGGGATGGCTGCAATGTATGGGATAACTTACTTTTTTCCTATGGCTGTTATTAGAGACAATGTTATAACAAAACTTGAAAAAGATATTACAATTACTAATGAAGGAGCTGGGATTGCGGATGCGGTTGAAAAAGTGTATGATTCAGTAGTGGTTGTTAATACTTATGTTAAAGGAGAACCTTATGCTTCAGGGACTGGTTTTGTTTTTAAAAAAGAAGATGGTAAGGCTTATATTTTAACAAATAATCATGTTATTAATAATGCTAGTGAAGTTTATGTAACATTTACCGATGGTAATGTTGTTAAAACTGATATTGTTGGTAGTGATGCTTTATCGGATGTAGCAGTACTATCAGTTGCAGAAAAAAATGTTATTGCGGTGGCTACTCTTGGTAAAAGTGAATCATTAAGACTTGGAGATACGGCATTTGCAATAGGTGCTCCGTTAGATAGTGCTTATTCTTGGAGTGTTTCAAGGGGTATTATTTCGGGTAAAGATAGATTAATTGAAGTAGATGTTACCGAGGGAAATACTAAAACACCAATGGTTGTAAAAACTATTCAAACCGATACAGCAATAAATAATGGAAATAGTGGAGGACCGCTTGCTAATTCTAATGGGGAAGTAATAGGTATTAATTCAATTAAGCTTGCTAGTGAATCTATTGAAGGAATGGGTTTTGCAATTCCAATTGAAACGGCTTTAGAGTATGCAGAAACTTTTATTAGAGGAGAAAAAATTGTTAGACCATATTTGGGAATTGGAATGGTAGATGTTTCTAAGGTTTATTATTCTTTTGATAGGACTTATTATCGCTTGATTAGAGATGCGGATGTTACAAAGGGAGTTATTGTAAGTGCAGTGGAAGCTAAGAGTTCAGCGGCGCTTGCTGGTTTAAAAGAGAACGATATTATTACTAAAGTAGATGGTAAAGAGGTTGCGACTAATGCATATCTTCGTTATTATCTATATGAGCACAAAGTTGGGGATGAAATGATATTGACAATTATTAGAAATAGTAAGGAAATGGAAATAAAAGTTAAACTTGTAGAAAAATAAACTTGTTAACACTACTTAACAGGTTTTTTCTTTCTCTTTTTGATAATTTCTTGACTAAAAATGGGATTTTGGCTTACAATAATGATAGGTGAGTAGTAATGAAAAAGTTTGTTTTAATGGTTGTGGTAACGGCTGTTACTTTAGTGGGTGCGTTTAGTTTTATACCTAAAATTAAGACTCCTAGTGTTACTAAGAAAGATGATATCTCTATTCCTAGTGAATCTACTGAAAATAATAATCTTTTAGCTAAAATGACTCTTGAAGAAAAGATTGGACAAATGATGATAGTGAGTTATCGAAAACCGGAAATGGATGAGGAGTTAAAAAATATGCTTACAGTGGTTAAGCCGGGAGGGTTTATATTTTTTAGTGAAAATTTTAGTAATTATGATAAGACTATGGTTTTAATTAATAGCATTAAAGATACAGCTAATGTTCCTTTATTTTTAGCTATTGATCAAGAAGGGGGAAGGGTGCAAAGATTAAAGACAATGAGTGGCATAACTGTTAAAAATATTCCTAGTATGAGCGAGATTGGAAAAACTAATTCTGAAGATATTGCTTATCAAGTGGGAGTGGATATTGCTAATGATTTGAAAAAAATGGGATTTAATTTAGATTTTGCACCGGTAATGGATGTTAATTCCAATTCTAAAAATACTGTTATTGGAAATAGAAGTTTTGGAACTGATCCTTATTTGGTTGCAAAAATGGGATTATCTTTAGATCGAGGACTAAGTGATAATGAAATTATTCCAACTTATAAACACTTTCCAGGTCATGGGGATACAGTGGCTGATTCACATGTAGAACTCCCGATTATTAATAAAACTAAAGAAGAACTTATGAGGATAGAGTTAGTTCCTTTTGTTGAAGCAATAAAGAATAATGCTGATATGATAATGATTGGGCATCTTGCTGTTCCTAATATTACAGGCAATTATAAGCCAGCTTCATTATCTTATGAAGTTATTACGAATTTATTAAAAAATGAACTTGGTTACAAAAACTTAGTGATAACTGATGCTTTAAATATGAAAGCTATTACCGATAATTATACAGAAAAAGAAATTTATGAATTAGCGATAAATGCTGGGGTAGATATACTTTTAATGCCTAGTGATCCAATTAAGGCGGTGAGTATTATAAAAGAACTTATAAATGAAGGTAAAGTTAAAGAAGAAAAGATAAATAATTCAGTTAGAAAAATATTAGAATTAAAAGAAAGATATAATATTATTTAATATTTGTAGTAATAAAAGATATAATTTTTTTTAAAATTAAAATCGTTGAAATTCTAAATAAAGGAGAGTGTAAAAAAACGAGAGTGTAAGAGAGTGTAAAATAAAGTGTGTAAGTTAGTAAAAAACTACACACTTTATTTTACACTCTCAATTTTCCTTCAGTATATTTTTCATTTTCTAATCTTTTAATAAAATCTACAAATTGTTCATTATTAAAAATTATCGTATTACTATTTAAAGATTTTTTATAATTAAGTGTGTTCCAATTCATATTATTAACTAAACTATAAGTGTGTTGAAAATAATTCGAAAAACTTAGACAAATGTCAATATGCAAAAGAGAAAATAAATCAAGTAATCCCATTACATAATTATTATCTTGCAAATTTTTAAAATTAATCTTTTCAATCATAAAATTTATAATATCTGCACTATTATCGTACCAAAATTTAATATCTCCACTATATGTAAAATCATTAAAATAATTATGGTAAATATTAAAATAGTTATAAATAATTTCAAACTTTTTGTTAGCAAGTAACTTTTCTATAATACGTCGATTTATTTCTAAAAGTTGATTTTCAAAAAAATATGTGTTTTTTACTACCTTAGGATGTAAAGAAGTTCCCGTATTAATCGCTATTGAAATCTCAGTATCATTTTCTGTAAACCAAGACCTTCCCTTACCAATATTAGGAAACCATAATGAATTATAAGGAATTTTATTTTTTAATCTAGAATATTTAGAAATTAAATTAAGATTTATTTCTAAAAGTGTATTTAATCCTTCACAATCATTATCTCTTATTAATGAAAATGATAAATCATCTAAAGTTTTTAAATGTTTAGTTATAACTTGATTGTGATATTTCTGAAAATAATGATTGTCATATTTATATGCCCCAACTATAACCCTATCAAAAACATCTATAATTTTATTCATTGTATTTTTTCCGATAATTATTGTATTAGAATATATAAAAATTCTATTTGATAATTCAATAAAAATTATAATTATTCTTATGGTTAAGATAACAATAATAATAGCCATAATAATGTCAGTATAAATACCAATTATATTCATTAGTAATACAAGTAAAACAATAATTATATAATTTTGAATAGATTTAATATATTTTCTATTTATATATTCATTAAGTAATTCTTTTGATATTCTGCTAGATAGAAAGGCATATCTAGAAGTAAATATCCCAGACAAATTTGCATAAAAAAGTGCTATTAAAAAACCAGCAATGCTTACACTAGAAATAAGAAAATTTATAAAAATATCTCTATCATAATGAATAAAGTTTACTATATATTCTTTCCACCCAAACATAATAAATACTTTATCAATTATAAATGCAAACAACATACCAACTGTCAAATAAATAACGGACTTTAAAACTTTTCCTATAATCAGCATTATAGTTGATAACTCAAATATTTCTTTTTTCCTTTTTTTCTTTTTTTGTCCACTTGTTTAAATTATATACATCCTTTATTTTCAAGTATACCACTCCCTAAAGTTATAGTTCTATTATACCATATTTGAAACTGCAACGATTTTATTTCAAGTGCTATCGGCAATATTACGATATAAAAAACAAGAAATTTATTGAGTACCCTCACATAATCTTTTTAAATCTTACTTAATCATCAAAAAAAGCGCAAATCTAAAACGCTTTTTCTAAATTATATATTATAGCAAACCTTTCTAAAAAGAAGTTAAAGTTCGCTTGAGTATCATCTGGCAAGGGCGGAGAGAATCGAACTCCCATCAAAAGTTTTGGAGACTCCTATGCTACCATTATACCACGCCCCTACGTGTATTTGTATTATAACATATAATTGGTCATAATGCTAGTATTTTCATATAATATGATAGGTGATGAAAAAAATGATTGTTAGTTATACGACTAAAGAACTTGATTTACTTGCAAGACTTATGAGGGCAGAAGCCCAGACAGAAGGGGATTTAGGAATGCTTATGGTAGGCAATGTAGTTACTAATAGAGTTTTGGGTGATTGTTATACTTTTAAGAATATTGATAGTATCACAGATGCAATATTTCAACCTAATCAGTTTGTAGGAGCCTCTTCTTCTTTGTTTTATGGGAGTGCGACTACTACAGAAAAAAATTTGGCTAAAAGAATTTTAAACGGAGAATATTATTATCCGGCAACACACTCTTTATGGTTTTATGCTCCTAAGAGTAGTAGCGCGTCATGTGATGTTACTTGGTATAGTCAACCTCTGGCTGGGAAATATAAAAACCATTGCTTTTATCGTCCCCAAAGTGGTACTTGTCCCCAAATATATTAATCTAGTTTTGGCTAGGTTTTTATTTTATGTATTTTTTAAAAGTATTTCTAAATAATTGAACATTTTTGCTAAGCCATAAAAAGGCGTCTTCCCAAGAAGTTGCATTAGGGTTAACATCTAAATTACATACTAATTTAATTCTAGATGATTTTTTACCTTCTAGTGGGAGCCACTCTAAGTTTTGAGATATTTGACTATTAATTTCTTCTTTATGTTTTTCTAGTAAATAATATATTTCTTTCGCATCGTTTATGTAAAGCTCACAGGCTATTTCATGCTTTTTGGTATTGTATGTAAGCCCTATATGATAATCACTACTGCCTATAGCAATGTTATACCAGTGTTGAGGCAAGGGTTTAGTTAAAGAAAAATCAACTTTATTATTTTCGCAAAAGCTTTTAAAGTCTTCCCAGAAATTTAATTGGATGGTTGCAGCATTACTGAGATTTTTAGATATGTTTTTTCTAATAGTTTTGGCCCAATTATTTGGTTTACTTATAATTTGAAATTTAGGTGCTACCTGAGAATTTCCTATCTTCCATAGTTCAATTTGTACTAAAAATATATTTATGTGTTCATCTGAGTGTTCATTTAGCCAATCAACGGCTTGCTTATGTTCTTCTCTTACATCTTTTACAATCCAAATTTGGATATCAGCATCAAATCCTGCGGCATATACTAGCACTTTTCCTAAATGATCGTGGTCTGTCATTTCTAATTGATTTTCGATTATTATTGTTTTATCACTTTCTTCTTCGTGAGCTTTAATGTCAACGTTATATCGTCCTGTTGTAGCTTCTGTTTCCAAAACAGTTATATTAATGCCTAGCTCTTCACTAAGTATTTTAATATTTTCATTTTTGGCAAGCCATTTAGTAAAATCTATGGCTTCATTTTTCCACACTTCCCTTAAATTTAATACTTTTTCAAGTTTTCCTAGATTATAATTCATTTTTTACCTCTTCTATGCTTAAAAAGCAAATTATTTGTTAAGATTATAACATTTAATTATTGAAATAACAACAAAATAAAAAAATAACTTTATAGAAAATATAAAGCTATTTTGGATTAGTTTATTTTTAATTTTTGACCAATGCTTAGATTGTTAGAAATTAGATTATTTAATTTTTTTAAATTATCTACAGTAGTGTTGTAATTTTTGGATATAGACCAGAGACTATCACCAGGTTTTACAATGTAGTAACTAGTGTTATTAGATGTTTGAATAGTTAGAATTTCCCCAATTGATAAAAGATTGGATGTTTTGTTATTGGCTTTTTTTAAATTATCAACGGATATGTTAAAATTTTTAGCAATACTATATAGGGAATCACCTGGTTTTACAATGTAGGTATTTGCTACTGGCATTTCACTGTTGGTAACTTTTAGTTTTTGACCAATATTTAGAACGTTGCTACTTAGATTATTTAGTGATTTTAATTCATTAACACTCATGCCAAACATATTAGCAATTTTCCATAGAGAGTCGCCAGGCATTACAGTGTATGTTTCATCATTTGGGGTAGGGGTAGGTTGTTTGGTTGGGATTTTTAGAGTCATGCCTATACTTAAATTATTGGAAGTCAGGTTGTTTAAGGATTTTAATTCATCAACGGTTGTATTTAGATTTCTAGCTATTGAATATAGCGAATCGCCTTTTTTTACTGTGTAATAGTTACTTTCTGTTCCAGTTTTAGGAATATAGGGTACTCCTAGATAAGTAGCAAGACCTCTTACAACAGCTTCAGCAAGTTCTTCCCAATTATTTTTTATTTGATTTACATCGTCACCTGTGGAGTCAGCAAATCCATATTCGACAATAATGGTTTCGTTGTTTGGAGTATTTCTCAGCATATAATAATAATCTTTACTGGAATCACTAGGCAAGCGTCTTTGATAGTACTTACGTACGTTTTGACCGGATTTAATAAATTCATTGGCAATTGTGCGAGATAGAGTATCACTATTTCGGAGAGCATAGATTATTTCAGCACCATCACCACCTCCTGAGTGCCCTTGCATATGTTACTAATTATTTTTATTTTCTTTAGATTTCTTACCGTTCTTACCAGATCTTCCATAGGGATTTCTTGCTAAATTCCTATTCTCATATTTAAATTCTTTATCTGGTATAACATTGAATTTATATTTTATTGTTATATTTCTTTCTTGATCAATTACTATTCGATCAATTAATAAATCATATAAATCCTTTTTTGATTTTTTTAGATTTAATAGTTCTTTTATTTGCTTGGTATAATCTGGTGTGATATCCTTTGTGTTTTTTACTCTATACCTTTCCATCTTTTGCAATTCAACTTTCCTATTAATTTCTGATAGTTTTTCATCATATTCTTGTGATAATTCCTTATACATATCAGCTGAAATAACTTCATTACATCTATCTTCATATAAAATAGTTAATCTTTTTGTTAATTTCTTTTTGTCTACTTCCAGCTGATTTATAATATTATCAATTTTATTTGTGCTCTCTTTTACATTTTTGGCAATCTCTGAATTTAATTTTTTTACATCTAATTTCTTTATATAAGTATTCACATCTTCATCAATTTTTTCAATTAACTGTTCTTCTAAATAGTTATATGGGAAGAAATGAGATGTACATCTTACTCTTAATGGATCTCTAGAATATTTGTTGCAATTAACTGTCCAATAATCATGATTTCTTCTATATGAAACGGTTAATTTATTTCCACATTCCTTACAGAACAGTTTTCCTTCAAACAATCTTATTTCTCTTTCTATTTTTACTTTATATTGTCTATTAAAACCTTTTCTTATAGCTTGGCAATATTCAAATGTTTCTTTATCTACTAAAGCTTCATGGGTATTTTCTACAATAAACCACAATTTTTCATCTAAATTTATTTTCTTTTTAGATTTATAATTAACTTTTGCTTGAGTATGCTGAACCATATCACCTGTATAAATTCTATTTGCTAAAATTTTTTTTACAGTAGAAATATTCCACTGATTACTATCTAATAATCTTGTTGAATAGGCTGTTCCTTTATAAGCACTTGGTGTTGGAACTCCTTCATTATTTAGCCTAGTTGCTATTTCAGAAGGACCAATTCCTTCAACTCTCCATTTAAATATCTTCTTTACTATGGGAGCAATCTCAGGATTAGGGATAAGATGTCCTTTATCTTCAGGATCTCTCATATATCCATAACTTGGTAAACTTCCAACAAACTTTCCTTTTTGCCTTTTTTCATTTAAAACATTTCTTATTTTAATTGAGTTCTGCTTACTATAGTAATCATTACATGCAATTATGAAAGTTGATGAATCATTACTTGCTTGATTTTTAAAACTGTCATAAGACTCTAATATTGAAATAAATCTAATTTGATTTTCAGGGAAAAAAGTTTCAATATAATATCCTGTCATAACATGATCTCTACCTAATCTAGATAAATCTTTTACGACAACACAATTTATTTTCTTGTTTTTTATATCTTCCATCATTTTTTGAAAACCAGGTCTGTCAAAATCAGTTCCAGAAAATCCATCATCTACATATTCATTTACTAAATTGAAATTATGATTTTTTACATAATCTCTTAATAATTCTTTTTGATTAGTGACACTTTCACTATCAGATTCGTATTTTTTGTCTTTGTCTCTATCTTCTTGAGATAATCTTATATATATCCCTACATTAAATTCAACATCAGTTAAGTAATTATTATTCATCATTGCCTCCATTCCTAATTACTTGACCAATAATTAAGACAAGTGAATAATAACACTATATTAGGATTTATACAAAACTGCGACATATAATTAACTTGTGTTTTTTCTTTCTAATATTTTTTCTATAAGATATCTCAAAATTAAATCTTCAAAAGATATTTTTTTATCATCATTCATATCTTTCACCATTATAAGATTATGCTACAAATACAATATTATTTATAGAATATCTATCCTTTCATTAAGTGTTTCTAATCATTTTTATTTTTCTAAAGTTTGATCATTCATTTCATCAGACCACGATGCAACTTTGCAACAACAAAAAAGAAATAACATTATAAATGCTATTCCTAAAATTATTAATAAAGATAACATTAGTCCATCTTCTCTTCTTTCTTAGGCTCGTAATCCATTATTTCTAATTTAATATCAAAATCTCCATCTTTAAATAAGGATGAGAAAGCAGTATGTTTCTCCAATTCAATCATTAATGCATCTTTAATAATAGTTCTAACCCTTTTATCTACATCAAATTTATTACTTCCAGATTGTAAACCTGTTCCTTCTAATATTAATTTATATTTTATTTTATATTCTCTCATAATTTAACCACAAAAAAACACATGTGTCCTATGTGTTTAATTTCCTTTCATAATATAAATTTGACTTTTTCCGATTTGATTATATATCTTCTTTAAGGATTGCCATATTCAGAGCCAAAGCAAATTTAATAATACAACTTTTCTTAATATGCTTTAAAGTCTTATCTGCACATTGAAGTTGCTCTTCCATTACAAGTTCTGTATTTCCCATAAAGAAGATTCCTTTAAAAAAGTGTTGTTCTTCCATAGTTAGATTATCCAGAACACTTAATATTATATTTAAATATTCTAGAAAGTCTTCTTCTTTTTCTATCTTCTTTAAAACATATCTTTCTACTGGTGAAGAGGTAAATCCAGATGACTGTACTTTAATCTCACTAAGATGAGATGTAATACTAGGTGGAAGTACACTAATGTATCTGAAATAATTTTCTTCAAATACTTCCATAAATTCATTTACCTTCGATCTTGTTTTTTGATAATCATATTTTTTAATTACTTCATTGCTCAATAATTTCATAATGACCTCCATAATCAAAAAAGAAGAGAATAAAAGCTATTTACTGCAATTACTTCTCTTCTTATAGTTATTTAGATTTAGGGGTGCTTTATCCTTATGAACATATTTTTCTGAAAACATAATGATATGTTTATTGCAAACAATTTGCACCATAAGAATCATCCCCAAACCTCTAAACAAAACCATTAAATTGTTATTTATTATATAATTTTTTGGGAAAAAGTCAATAACATTTAATGCAAAATAAAACAATCAGCAGATCTCTTTTGCTAATTGTTTCATTTTACTATATTTTATCATCTTAACTTTATTATTCAAGGGTATTTTTGGGGGTAAATTTGGGGGTACTTTTTTAAATTGTACTTTTACATCTATTTACTATATTTTCAGGAGTATTATTTTTAATAAAATCTACTAACTCTTCATAATAATTAGTAGCATCTATAACATTTTTATATTTTTCTAATAATAATGGACTTGCAATCAAATCTTTATCTTTTATATATAAATAAACTTCATAATCATTTGAATCAGTACACTCATTAAGCATTACACCAACAAAACCTTCCATAAAAGTGTTTTGTGATGTCTTATATATCGTTTTATCTTCTTTAGTGTTACTAATACAATATTTTTGTAAGTCCTGGATAACTTCTGCTATATTCATTTGACCCTCCCGTTAATTAAGTAAATAGTATTATAACAAAATAACAATTTTAATCAATCCTAAATACCTAATTATTTCTTTATAATTATATTATAGTCTTTTTTCAAAATTATGTATATCATTTTACATATTTTAGTATACCTTTATTTTTATAATATGAATCTATTAACCTTTCATAATGTATTTTCATTTCATTTATTATATGATAATACACTTCTAAAGGATTTTTATCTTTATTTTTTCTTTGAAATTTTTTAAGATTCAAATGAAAATTTTGAAATAAATACAAAGTAGAAAAATCATTAATGTTAGTCCATAAAAGTTTTTTTAAAAATTTCATTATAGATTCTAAGTCATTCTTATTATCAAGATCTAAGTTTTGCAAATTTTTTATAAAGGGTCTAAATAAAACCTTATCATCTATAAAAAGAATTGTTTCATAAAAATTATTTACAATTGCCTTATCCATACTATTAATAAAATATTGCATATTATCATTATCCCCCCAATATTTTTTACATAATAAAAATTCTGGGGTTTGATTTTCAAGGATAAATTCTAACATTAAATCTTTATGACATATTGTAGGAAATTTTGAATCAAAATAATAAATAAAGTTATTTAGCATATCAATAAATTGTTCATTTCCTGTTAGATAACCTTTTTTGACTAAAGAAGTTACAATTGTTGGTGTTTTTTCATCTGTAATTAGATCTATTGCTTTATCCAATATATTCTTATTAATTAACTGATAGATTCTTCCACCATTATCAGTTTTTTTCAACGCTAATTTCTTTAATTGTTCCTTCCTTGCTCTATTTTTCATTTAAATCACCTGTCGAATATCATTATAGCACAATTTTACCAAATGACCCATAGTTTTGCTAATATTGTTCGTTTTAATGGGAAAATTATACTGGTGAAAGATATGAATGATAATAATTTAAAATTTTGCAGGGAAGAACTAGAAATGACACAATCAGAACTTGGTCTTGTATTCGGAGTTACTGGATCAACAGTTTCTGGTTGGGAAAATGCACATGATACTATGCCACTCCCTAAATTAGTAAAATTCTCTAATTTATACCATTATTCACTTGATTATGTAACAGGATTATCTAGAGAAAATGATTATTCAATAATTGATAAATTAGATAAAAACAAAATAGGTTGTAAATTAAGAAAAATTAGAAATGATTTAGGATTAACTCAACAGGAGATTGCTGATGAATGCATGATATCTCAAACAACATATAGTAATTATGAAACAGGACAGTATTTAGTTACTTCATTAGTTCTATACACAATATGTAAAAAACATAAAATTTCAATAGATGAATTATTAAAATAGGTAGATGATATTCTACTTTTTTTTGGGAACAACGTAAGTT
>ERZ777011.2229-NODE-2229-length-16357-cov-3.087167_pt1 | contig 16357 bp, 17 predicted proteins | sample MGYA00374964_ERZ777011 | MGnify/ENA primary metagenome ERZ777011 (study PRJEB29310, sample SAMD00008975) | mouse gut metagenome | study: EMG produced TPA metagenomics assembly of the Metagenome analysis of fecal microbiota from mouse which was promoted...
ACAGTGCTTAAAGTAATTATTCAATTGGTTTTCCCCACCCCGTGAAAAGTAACTTTTTATTTTTATCTTGCGAAAAAGCGCATATTAATTATAATAAATATTGGCGTAGTCTATCAAAAAAGAAAGGAACTAAACAGTATGAAGCAATGTATCATTCCTGATGATTATCAATCGGCACTAAACCTTCACGAAACCCAGGTTGCAATTAAGACGGTAAAGGATTTTTTCCAGAATCTTTTGTCAGAGCGTCTGAATCTTTTGCGGGTATCGGCGCCTTTGTTCGTGGATCCTTCTTCCGGCTTAAACGACAATCTAAACGGTGTGGAGCGTCCGGTCTCCTTCGGTATTAAGGAACAGGGCGACGCCCGTGCGGAGATTGTCCATTCCCTTGCAAAATGGAAACGCTACGCGCTGAAAAAATATGGTTTTCAGATGGGAGAGGGCCTGTACACTGACATGAGCGCCATCCGCCGGGATGAAGAAACCGATAATATCCATTCCATTTATGTAGATCAGTGGGACTGGGAAAAAATTATCTCTCAGGATCAGCGCCATATGGATACGCTGAAAGATACTGTAAAAAATGTATATAAAGTCTTACGGAAAACGGAAAAATACATGTCCATCCGTTATGATTACATAAAAGAAATATTGCCGGAAGAAATATTTTTCATCACCACCCAGGCCTTAGAAGATCTCTACCCTGATTGTACCCCAAAGGAACGGGAATATCGCATTACCAAAGAAAAAGGCGCCGTCTGCCTTATGCAGATTGGCGATTTGCTTTCATCCGGTATTCCCCACGACGGCCGCGCGCCGGACTATGATGACTGGACATTAAATGCCGATATTTTGGTTTACTATCCTGTACTGGATATCGCCTTAGAGCTTTCTTCCATGGGAATCCGCGTGGATGCCGCTTCCCTCCAAAGCCAGCTAAAAAAAGCGGGCTGCCCGGAACGCGCTCAGCTGCCTTTCCAGAAAGCCATCTTAAATAACGAACTGCCATTTACCATCGGCGGCGGTATCGGTCAATCCAGAATTTGTATGTTTTTCCTGCGCAAAGCCCATATTGGCGAAGTGCAGTCTTCCCTTTGGCCCTCATCTGCAATGGAAGAGCTCATGAAAAAAAATGTCGCCATTTTATAGTCCCCACGCTAAGGACTTTGCAGCAAATGCAAAGTCCTATCTCATATCCGTATACAAACAAACGATGCCGCCTCTGCGGGCAGCTCATCGTAACAAAAGGAAACTTACAGGCAGTTAAAATCTGCCTGCAGTTTCCTTTCTTTTCCCGATTTCCCCACTTTATTCCTATTATATGAACCAATGTCATTAAGTTAACGGTTGCGGACGCCGGGAAGAAAATAAAATTCTCCGTCGCCCTCTCGCTCCGTAAAAAGCGTCCGGCGTTGATAAAAGCCTGCTTCCATAATACCTTAATATTTCTTCAACAATTCCTTAAATTTTAACGCCTTCCCAATATCGCCTTCCACCTTAAGCATTTTCAGGCTGACCGCCTTGATGGGATCCAGGTGCCCTTCCGCTATTCTCTGCAATGTCTCCGCTTTACAGGTAAATAATGTATCCCTGTCATGATACTCGTAAGGCTCCACATACAATTTACCCTCTTTTGCCTCTACATAAAAGATGCCTTCCGCATCCCCCTCAATATTAAATTGGTAAGCCAAATGCTCTTTCATATCACTGATATCTAACTGTGTAAATTTCTCTTTCACCATTTCAAAAAGTTCTTCAAAATTCATAGACAGCCTCCTAATCTATCGACCGCTGGTCGAATTTCATTAACATAAGGACAATTTATAAAACATTGCTATATCCTTAAGATAACATTTATTCGACCACCGGTCAACCCTATTTCCAACAAAAAAGCTGCTACCCGCAAAGGATAACAGCTCTTTACTCTGTCCTTGTAATAATTTTTGCGATTCTTTCCGGATCCGCTCCCGCCGGTATCTCAAAGACCCCCGTACGGATTCTTCTGTCATACCCATTCTGAAATAAATATCTGTCAAACTCTGCGGCCGAGCTCACCAGACCTGCCTCCTGCAGCCTGACGCTTACTGTGTAAGACCCCTCGCCGCTATTGATTTGAATACTGCCGGACTGTGGGGACACTTCCCCGGCTGCCAAAGAAGGGTTTTCAGGCGCGGCCGTTTCCTCCGTTGCCGGCGCTTCCTGTACGTCTTCCTCCTCATCCAGCCCACCGGCATCAGGCGACGGCGATGCTGCCGGGCCTTCAGGCTCATTTTCCTCTTCCGATTCCGAGGAAGTCTCCGGTTCGATTACCTTTTCCGCCGAAGGCGCAGGCGTCTTTTCCACTTGAGATTCAGGCGTTTTTTTCGGTGAAGGAACTTCCGTTTTTTCCGCCGCAGCACTTGGCGATGCCTCGCCGTCTTTGGCCACAGGCGTCTTTTCTACCGTGTCTTGCGGCTGCGGTGTTTTTTCAAGGGGAGTTGGGACTTCCGACTTTGCCGGCTCATTTGCCTCACCCTCCGGTCCGCTTGCCGCATTGGCAGACTCTCCTGCAACCGTATCTGCCAGCACAGTGCTCTCCTCAACCATTCCAAGCTCTCTCGCCCTTTCCATGATCTCTTCATCGGTGAGAACCTGCTTTTTTCCACCGGCTGCAATTCCCATGATTAACGCCGTCACAACAATGCCTATTCCAAGGCCTCTCAGATAATATTTTAAATTCATCATATTTTACCAGCGTTCCTTAATTTCCTTCATATAAATCAATCACAAGCCTGACTTCTCCAACGCCAAGGCCAAGCTCCTTTGCTATCGTCATATCAGATTTGCCCGCTTTATGAAGCTCTAATATTTTCTCATTGCTATTTCTTGTGTCCGGATTTTCCTCTTCCTTTGCCGCTGTCTCCGGCGCAATAACAGGTTCCTCGTCTAAAGTCTGCGACATTTCCGCTTCCGCAAGCACATCCTCCGGCAAAATATCCTTAAGCGCCGCTTTTGAAACCTTCGATTTTCTCCGACCTTTTGAAGCGGCCTTAGGGGTTCCTTTTTCCTCCGCTTTTTCCTCCGTCGGTTTTTCAATTACTTCCAGTTTCTTAACGCTAATTGGCTTAAATCCGCCGGTATCCTGCCCTTCCTTTGTCTGCTGTGGCAAAGCTTCCGCCGTCTCTTTCGCCGGTTCCTTAGCGGCTTTGTCCATTGATGCGGCGGCTTCCATGGCCTTCTTGATATTATCCACCGCCCTGTCCAAAGCGCCCTGTATTCCTTTCGCCTTAGCCTCCGCTTCCTTCGCTGTCACCTCAGCGTCCGTCAATGTCTGTCTTATTTCACTTTCTTTTTTTATAGCTTCGCTGACTGTTGCCATCAAAGTGTCATGTTTATCGTTTAGCATATCATACAGAAACACAACTTCTTTATGATTTTTGTTGATTTCCTCAAGCACCGTATCAGAATATTCATTGACAGCCATTATTTTTTCATTGGTCAGACGTTCCATGGCACGCTCTGACTTTTCAATGGCATAGGTGATCGTTTCGTCCACCATATCGCTGACCGTAGATTTTACATTTCCGGCTTCCTTTTCCACCATTTCTCTGACAGCATCCTCGCTTAAACCCGCATCATACTGCACTTCTTCTTTTTTACCTGCCGGAATCAAAAAACTGGCTACAAAAACTGCAACTCCAAGCAAAATAAGAACTATCTCCATTACTCCCATATAAAATCCCCCGCGCTTTAACAGCTCTGGCAAAAATGCTTTTTAGATTTTCATATCAAAACCCCTTTGACTCTTTAAAAGCACCTTTCCATCTGTTTCTTTTTCTTCCCGCTTACGCCTTCGTCCGCCATCTCCGGCATATTTCCCATTGCCTTCATCCTTTGCATCAAAACGTTTTTCCTGTCTTTCCGCATGGTCGCCCTGACGTACCTGACGCACTCTGTTTTCTACGGTCCTGTCAAACTGCTGTTGAAAATTGTTCTGATCCACCGTTACCTTATTATCTTCGTTGTGCTTAATCGTAGTAAAATCTTGCGCTCTCGTTACCTGTCCCTGGAGCTCCACCCGGCTGATTGTCATAAAATACCATACCCTTTCCGGCAGATTTTTATTCTCTCTGCACTTAAAACGCGCTAAAAGATAAGAACTTTCATTCTTATACCCCTTGCATACCGCAAAATGCGCTTGCGGCACTGCCACCGATAAAGAGTTTGGAAGTTTACTTCCAAACTTAACAATTCCCAAAAGGTAACTTATACTGAAAAAATACCCATATAGCTGCCCATCTTTGTTTTCATTTTTTGAAGGGCCCTGGTATGAAGCTGAGATATTCTTGATTCGGATACCTCTAATACATTGCTTATTTCCTTCAGCGTTAAATCCTCATAATAATAAAGTAAAATAACCTTTTTTTCCTTTTCTGTCAGAAGCTCTAATGCCTGATGAAGTATTTTCTTTAACTCCTCTTTTTCTATAACCTCTTCCGGACTGTCAAAACGGCGCTGCTGAGTCTGCTCTGCCGGTATCTCGGCGCCGGATTCCATAAACTCATTTAAAGAAACCACCCCGGTAATCTTCATCTGAGACTGCCAGGCCGTATAATCATCCTCTGAAATGCCAAGATTTTGAGCAATTTCTTCGTCTGAAGCTGTCCGTCCCGTAGCAGCTTCAATTTCCTTTACCGCCGCATCTATTTTCTTTTGCTTCTGCCTGATGGTTCTTGGAATCCAATCCATTTTCCTGATCTGGTCAAGAATAGCTCCACGGATACGCAGACTGGCATAGGTCTCAAATTTAACTGCCTTCATGCTGTCGAACTTATCAATTGCATCGATCAACCCAAAAATACCATAACTTACCAGATCGTCATATTCCACGTTATACCCCAGGTACATGCTAAGGCGTCCTGCCACCAGCTTCACAAGCGGTGCATATTCCAGTATAAGCTTCTCCCTGATTTCAGGCGATTTCGTTTTTTCATAACTTTCCCAAAGCTTATTTCTTCCCGCTTCGTCCATTGCCACCTCCATCACCTAAAGTCACTCAAGTCTCTCCCTCTGCGTCGGCCCCGGCATTTTCCGTTTTTTCTCCCATCTCTCCCTCTAAAGACACTTCCTGCGCCTTTTGAGCCTCCTCGGCTTCCTTCGCCGCCATTTCCTCATTAATCTGCCTGACAAAGGAATTTACCTTCATTTGAATAAAACTTCCGGCCATATAAAAAACCAACAGAACAATCAGAAGAACCGGCAGCATCTCCTTACTGCTGTAATGAAAAAAATACATCATTAAGCTGACAACCGCTCCTGCAAGAAGCATCAAAAATGGAGCAAATAACTTATCTTTTTTCATAAAAATTTTCAGAAATTCCTTTCTGGAAATCCATTTTAGAAATCCATTTTCAGAAATACCTTTTCAGAAATATATTTCTGTTTTCACAGTATTTTCTCCGGCATACCCACGGAACGTATATGAAAGTCCCCTGTTTTAGGATAAAAAACCACTGTCCGACCGTATGTTTTTCCCGTATCCTCCGCAAGAATCGGGATTTTCATAGCATTAAGTTTTTTCTTGCTGGCAAGCACGTTACGTTCTCCCACACGTATATTGTCATTCTTTCCGCCAAATGCAAACATTTGAGCGCCACCGGCAATTTTAGCCACAAGTCTGTTTCGACTTCCTCCTAAATGTACAATCTCTTTTACCAAATCTTCTATTCCCGTATCTGCGAATTTGGGTCTATTTGTATTATTTCTAATTTCTGCACTATCGGGTAACATAATATGAGCCAGCCCGCCAATTCCGGTCATAGGATCCCTTATCGCAATTCCCACGCAGGAACCCAGCCCTAATGTAGTTACTCCATCATCACCTTTACATGTCTTTAAATCCGCCATCCCCACTTTTATAATTACACCCATGTTCTAACCGTCTCCCGCTTTTTCCGTAGAACCTACATTACACCAAGTGATCCCAAAATCTTCCCGTAAGACTCCATATCCGGAATCATAATAAAGTAACCATCTAATTCTACATCATCTGAAAACTGCGTTTCTATCAACAATATTTTATCCCCTAAAATACCAAATTCTACTGCCGGAACACTGAGCAGCGCTCCAGCCATATCAATGCCAAGCTGTGGTATGGACGGAATTATTTTCAGGTTGGTCAACCCGGATAGCGCGTTTAAATATGCACCGGTTATGATATTCCCCACTTCTTTGATTGCAGAGCACTCCATTTCCCCAAACTCATACTCTTCTTTCACTTCCTCATCAATACCAAGCATTCCGCACATCAATTTGTTCACCAAATGGGCGGCGGCACTCTGCGTAAGGATAAACATCATGCTGCCCTCTATATCTCCGGAAACCTGAAGATAGATGCCAACCATGATTTGTTCATCACCACCCACAACATCGCCTAACTCCTGAAAATCAAGCAGCTTAACCTGTGGTACGGACATATCCACTTTACAGTTTATTAATTGTGCCAGCGCCGTAGTAGCATTTCCGGCTCCAATGTTGCCTAATTCCTTTAAAACATCAAAATATTGATTGGATAATTGATCCATATTAAGGTCCTTCATCGTCCCTCCTATACACTATAACTATAACATTCTTCCCTTACTGTTTATCCATTCATTTTTCCAGAGCTACGGCATTCAGATCCAGAAGGGATATCAGCTCATTCTCATGCTTACCAATCCCCATAATAAAACTGGTTTTATCCTCTTTTCCATCATAGGAAGCTCTTTCAATCTGGCTTGGGCTTAACGTGACAACTTCCCTCACTTCATCCACAATAACGCCAATGGTGCCATGCTGTTCCAGTTTCAGAATAATGATTCTGGTAGCCTTGGTAAACTCGTCAGTCGCCAGATCCATCTTAAGACGAAGGCTCATAACCGGTATAACCTCACCTCGCAGATTTATAACCCCTTTCAGGTAATCGGCTACCTTAGGCACTCTGGTAATATGCTGCATACGTACAATATTATCAATGAATTTAATATCAATGCCATACTGCTCATGTCCAAGCTTTATCACAATATATTGCTGCGTGTCATCTCCTGCTTTTACATCAAATCCGTCCGCCCCGGAAACTCTCAGTTCATCCATTCTTTTTCCCCCTGTCCTAAATCAGCGCATTAGCATCTAATATAAGCGCTACTTCGCCATCTCCCAATATGGTTGCACCACTGATAATTCTGCATTTGCTGATGTACTTGCCAAGCGACTTAATGACGATCTCCTGTTGTCCTATCAGCTCATCGACCACCAGACCGGCCAGTCTCTCGCCCTTCTTGACAATAACTACCATAATATTTTCATCCGGCGCCTTACTGCTTTCTATATCCAATTCATTGCTTAATCTGATGATAGGAATCACGCTGCCTCTTAAGCTAATCACTTCTCTGTTCTCTACGAGCTTAACATCGCTTGGGCTGATATCCTCAATGGTCTGAATGCTGCCAAGAGAAATTGCATATTTTTCTCCACCAACCGTAACCATCAAAGCCTGAATAATTGCAAGTGTAAGCGGAAGCCTTATTGTCCAGGTACTTCCTTCCTCAAGGCTGGATTTTACTTCTACCTCGCCGCTTAAGGATTCTATCTTGGACTTAACCACGTCAAGTCCTACACCTCTTCCCGAAACGTCCGATATGGTCTTTGCAGTTGAAAAGCCGGCATGGAAAAGAAGATTGATAATATCCTTCTCGCTCATAGTCAACGCCTGATCAGGTGTAATAACGCCGCGCTCGATTGCCTTATTCTTAACGCTCTCTACATCAATTCCGTTACCATCGTCCTTGACCTCTATCACAACATTATTGCCATCCTGGTAAGCATTCAGGAAAATAGATCCCACCTCGGGCTTACCCCTCTTAACACGCAGTTCGTTGGACTCAAGCCCATGATCGGCAGCATTACGTAAAAGATGCATCAAAGGATCGCCAATTTCATCCACCACTGTTCTGTCAAGCTCCGTCTCCTCACCGGACATATACAGCTCCATCTTTTTATTCAACTTTTTAGATAAGTCGCGGATCATTCTCGGGAACTTACTTACGACGCTCTCAATAGGAACCATCCTGACTTTCATGACGGATTCATGGAGGTTTGTGGTTACACTTTCCAAATATTCAATATGCTCTCTGAAACCCGCCCCGCTTTCAGCCCTTGAATTTGAATCGGCCACCATGGAATTTTTCGCGATAATCAACTCGCTGACAAGATTCATAAGTACGTCCAGCTTTTCAATGTCCACGCGGACCGTCCTGTTTGCCACGGGTTTTCCGGCCGGCTTTTTGTCGTTTGCTTTCGCCTGGGTCTTTGCGGGAGCTCCCTGCTGGGTCTTAACGGCAGGCGCAGGCACTGCCGCAGGCTTTGTTTCTCCCTGCACGGCTGCGGCTTCTGCTTCCTGTGTCCCGGCAGTCTCCAAAGTCACCGTTACCTCATACGGCGCTGCTACTATCTTTTCAATTTCGGAAACATTTTTTGCTTCCTTTATCACCACATCCAAATCATAATCGGAAATCACAATAAGACTAAAGCTTAAGTCAAACTTTTCATCCTCAATGTCCTGTACGGGAGGATTACAGACAATAACTTCCGCTTTTTCCTCAATCTCCTTATATACCTGGAAAGCCCTTGCCGCTTTCAGAAGGCAGGATTCCTCCACAAACACAGTGATGCCATATATCCCTTTATCCTGAGACTTGGCCGCCTCTAAAACTACCTGTTCGGATTCCCCTAATTTGATATCCTTCCACGCTTCCTCCGGTTTGCTTTCCGTGGAAGCTTCTTTATTATCATCCTTTTTTTCTTCCGAAGGCACCGGGGTCGCTCCGCCCTCCTTGCTTGCTTTCAAATACTCATTCAGCTGGTTAATAAGCTGCTGATTATCGTTGGTTCCTTCGTCGGCGGTTTCCTGAATATTATTGGTATATTCCTCCAGAGCATCCAGGCATTGGAACAAAGTGTCAATCAAATTAGAATTGACCTTCATGGTACCGTTTCTTATCTCCGAAAATACGTTTTCCATATCATGGGTTAAGGTCTGCATCCGTTTATACCCCATGGTACCGGCCATTCCCTTTAAAGAGTGGGCCGCGCGGAAAATCTCATTAATTGTATCCGAATCCTCCGGCTCCTGCTCCAGATTGAGTATCTGGGTATTCAGGCTTTCAAGGTGTTCCTTTGTTTCATCAAGAAAAATTTCCAGATATTGATTTACATCCATCTAAATTACCCCCACGTTCCTTATAATTTCCTGTGCAATTCTCTCCAGCGACATTCCCTTACCGGAAAGCCCCGACATCACGATGCTCTTTGGCATACCGTACACGGTAGAGCTCTCCTCGCTTTGGGCAAATACCTTTATTCTTTTCTTTTCCTTTAAATTTTTGATCCCGACAGTGCCGTCCGCTCCCATACCGGTAAGAACTGCGCATATGATCTCCTCAAAGCTGCATGTAGCCAAAGACTCATACATGTAATTGGCGCAGGGACGTACCCCTTCCCTGGGCGGCTCATCCGAATAACGTATCACATGCCGCGCCCCGCTTCTCATGACTTTCATATGTCTTCCGCCACGGGCTAAATAGACCTGCCCCTGCTTAATCACGTCCCCTTCCGCCGCTTCTTTTACCGCCAGCGGGCTTAAGGTATTAAGCCTTCCCGCAAGAGCCTCGGTAAAGCCTGCCGGCATATGCTGTACAATCAAAACAGGCGCATTCAAATTGGCTGGCAGTAGCGGAATCAATCCCTGCAATGCCTTAGGTCCGCCGGTTGAGCTGGCAATTGCGACAATTTTTCTACCGGCTTTGATTTCATCTGCCTTTGTTATCATATTAAATCCTTTTCTAACTTAAACATCCGGCGGCAATTCAGGTGCAAAAGACCATCCTGGATTGTTACCCTATTTCCAACATATAAAGTATAGCACAACTTCATCTTCACATGGGTGCAAAGTAATCATTCTCTAATTTTTTTTGCGTTTTCTGATCTTTCTTTCTTCCTCGAAAATATAACGGATGATTTCTTCACGCTCTTCCGCATCAATATTAATATACTGTGCCCGGTGCTCATACATGCCCGGTTTATCCTCGAGCTCTTTAACTCTAAGCACCCTGGAGGCCAGCACATGTTCCTTGTCCTCCCCATCCAGGGACAAAATATATTTACAGTAAATAAGACTATCCGGTTCATAAACCCTATCCGTCACAAAGCGGATACCGCCTCCGCTGATATCCACAATAACGCCGCGTCTTACGGGAAGCCCCATTGCCACATAATCACGATTTCCCAGAACAGCCGTTATTTCTGATTTTTCAAGGAACCGCACCTCCATATCCAGCACGCAGTTTAACCTGTAATATTCTCTTCTCTGGTGTCTTCTCAAGTTGGTGGTAAGTTCCATTAGCAGAATATATTGCCCGCCTGATTTATATCTGTCTATCACATTAGCCAGACACTGATACAGCCCTGACGATGTATAAAAGCACAAGTCATATTCCGTATTCATCGGCAGCAAAATAAGTTTCATCTTCTCCATAGGCATTGCAATTTCAAGCCTGTCTTCTGAAAGAACGTCTAAAACCTGGGTCCGGTATATCTTTACATTATTGAGCTCATCCACATCCTGTCCCCGCTCCACTGCCTGCATTTCAATCTTGTTTCCCGGTTCCACATACTTTAATAGCATACTCCTACCTCCTGCTAAACAATTTTACCTGATAATAAACGTGAAAAGAAAGCTGCCACTCCTCTTTTCGGAACCAACTGTTCCATCTCCGGATCCATCATACTTGCGGCAATCCTCTCAAAAGCCGCTACCGATTTAGACCCGGGCGTCTTTAACGACACCGGTATTTGATACATCACCGCCTTGGGCAGCTGGCTGTCTCTTGGAATCACCCCAAGGTATGTAATGGGAATCTTCAGATAACTCCCCACCACAGCGTTTAATTTTCCAAAGAGTGCATCTCCTTCTTTCACCGCATCCACCTTATTGGCAATTATCTTGACTAAGGTTTTCTCCTTTGAAAACCTGGGATGTCTGTTAAGAGCCTTCAAAAGGGAATAGGAATCGGCAATGGAAGTGGGCTCCGGCGTGGTAATCAGTACAACCTCCTCGCTGGCAACCAAAAACTCCAAAACCGTATCTGAAATTCCCGCAGCCGTATCTACTATGATGGTATCCGCAATTGCATCCAGTTCGGAAAGATTGTTGATGATAAATGTCAGATAGTCCTTGTTCAAATTAGAAAGCCCCGTGATTCCAGAGCCTCCTGATATAAAGCCAACCTCCATAGGTCCCCATGTAATAATATCTCTGATCTTTTTTCCTCTGTATATCAAATCACTCAGGTTATATTTCGGCACTGCCCCAAACATAATTTCAATGTTCGCAAGGCCAAAATCCGCATCCAGAATAATGACTCTCTGTCCCATCTTTCTGAATTGTATTGCCAGATTAATCGCCACACTGGATTTTCCCACGCCCCCCTTGCCACTTGTAACCGTAATAACTCTTGCAAGAGGTTTATTTTGGTTTAAGGCGCCTGCTTTTATAATATTTCGTAATTGTTCGGCCTGATCCATTATATTCCTCACTTCCTGACATGCCGCTTTGCGGCACAAACAATGTGTGAAGAATGACCGTCAGGGCATTCTTCCGAGCATGAAAACAACTTGCTTTGCAAGCTTTAGTTGTTCTAAGGCGTCGTTTCCCAGCGCCTTAGAACTTCTCTTCACACTTTTATCCGTGGTTTTATCGCTATCCGTTCGTTACTGCCTGCAGCATAAAGCATGTTCACAGCAATATCAGTTCTTCTTGCCGCCTAAAAGCTGCTTTACTGTTTTTTGTGGATTAAATACCTCTATGTCCTCAGGTACATTTTGTCCATAAGTCACATAGGATAAGGGAGCCCCCGTATGAAGCCTGATATTGAGCAGGCTTCCCAAAGTACTTGTTTCATCCAGTTTCGTAAAAATAAGATTATAATCCGTCATAGCGCTGTAGCTGTCCGCAATACTGATCAAATCCTTATATTTTGTCGTTGCACTCAGCACAAGAAATACATCCTTTTGCGCCAAACCGTCCACCGAATGGATAAACCCAATCATTGTCTCCTTCTGGGCTTCATTCTGGGGCGAATGGCCTGCGGTATCCACCATAATAAAATCATAATCTCTGAAATCCCGCAGAGCCTGCTCTATCTCCTCCGTAGAATAAATTACCCGGAAGGGAACCTCCATAATATTTGCATAAGTGCGGAGCTGTTCCGCCGCAGCTATCCGGTAAGTATCAGCGGTCAAAAGCGCAACCTTCTTATCGCCCTCCACGCTGAATTTGGAAGCAATCTTTGCAATAGTAGTGGTTTTCCCAACCCCCGTAGGGCCTACAAAGAAAATAACCTTAGGGCCCTTTTCCGCAGGCGTTATCTCCATAGGCTTACCAAACTTAAGTATCATCTTTTGATACGTATTGGCAAGCGCATAGTTAAAAGGCATATTGGGCTTATTGATTTTCTTGATTTCATCCACAATCTGATTTGCATACTGCTCTTTCACTTCGTTCTCAAGCATTGTGTAATAGAGCAGTTTCATAAAACGGTCAACTTCCGTCTCCTCCTGCTCCTCGGCCTCATCCTTTGCCTCCTCCGGTTTTTGCAGCTGTTGTTCTAATAAAGTATGCAGCGTATTTATTTTTTCCTCCAGCTGCTTGTTCCCGGCCTGAGGATCCGCCTCCTTTCCCGGCGCCTGCCCCTGTTTTGGGCCTTCCTCCTTTGGCGCAGCGGGAGCCTTTTCTTTGGGGGGAATATCCTGAATCAGCGGCTGGGACTTTGGCTCTGCCTTTTTCGGCACAACCGTATTTACCGGTTCATCCTCAAGGGCCACGGTAACCTCCACCATCTGAGACTTTAAAAAACTTAAAATTCCTTTGTTCTTTACATTCCGGACATTCATGATTACCACGCCGTTGCCCAGTTCTTTTTTTGCACTTTCTACCGCCTGTGCTTCTGTTTTTCCCTGAAATTTTTTAATTATCATGCCGTCACCATTCCTACAGATTGTAATTCAATATTACTATCTATCTCATTATATGAAACCACGATTAAATCTCTATAATAATCTTCCGTCAATCTCTTAAAATACATACGCACGATTGGAGAAGTGATAACAATAGAACTCTTTCCTAAATTTTCCAGCTTTGCAATTTCTTCCCCTACGGATTTCATGATTGCTCTGGTTTTTTCCGGATCAAGGGTAAGATATGCGCCTGTCTCCGTCTGTTTTACGCTTGCCATGATCTCCTGCTCCAGCTTAGGATCCAAGGTTACCACGCTGGTTGTCTCCCCCTGAGGGAAAAACTTCGTTGATATGGCGCGCTTAAGAGACTGTCTTACATATTCCGTCAGAATATCCGTGTCCCTTGAGGTGGCCGCATAGTCCGCCAGCGTTTCAAATATGGTAAGCAAATCCCTTATGGAAATTCCTTCTTTTAAAAGATTCTGCAAAACCTTTTGAATTTCGCCAAGTCCTAAAAGCTTGGGCACAAGCTCTTCCACCAAAGAGGGATTTGTTTCCTTTAAGTTGTCGGTTAAGTTCTGTACGTCCTGTCTTGTGAGCAGCTCGGAAATATGCTGCCTGATAATTTCCGTCAAATGTGTGGCAATGATGGAAGGCGGATCCACCACCGTATATCCCATGCTTTCCGCACGTTCCCTCTGCCCTTCCGTAATCCAGATTGCCGGCAGATGGAAGGACGGCTCAAAGGTGGGAATACCTGTGATTTCCTCCTCCACATACCCCGGATTCATGGCCATATAATGGTCAAAAAGGATTTCTCCCTCACTGACCTGTATGCCTTTAATTTTGATAATATATTGATTTGGATTTAACTGAATATTATCCCGGAGCCTGATAATAGGAACCACCGTACCAAGCTCAAGAGCAATCTGCCTCCTGATCATCACCACGCGGTCTAAGAGGTCGCCGCCCTGGTTTACATCCGCAAGTGGAATGATACCATAACCAAATTCAAGCTCTATAGGGTCTACCTGCAAAAGGCTGTTGACATTTTCCGGCTGCCTGATTTCTTCGGCCGCAATCTCATCCGCATTTATCTCGCCCTCAATCTGGGCCGTCTCAAGAGTGCCTGCCACCATCCTGCCTGTGACGATAAAAATAAGGCCAAGGGTCAAAAACACAAGATCCGGCAGGGGGGTTATAATGCCCAATCCGGCAATCACGCCGCCCACCAAATAAAGCGCTTTAGGGACGCCAAAAAGCTGGCTTACCAGTACCGTTCCGAAATCCGCATCCTTTGATCCCTTCGTTACCAAAATACCTGTGGATAAAGAGATAAGCAGGGAGGGAATCTGGCTCACCAGACCGTCGCCAATGGTGAGAATAACATATTTTTGTATTGCCGACATAACGTCTAAATTTTGGAAAACCATACCCATGGCAATTCCGCCGATAATATTTACAAAAGTGATAATAAGACCGGCGGTGGCGTCTCCCTTTACGTATTTAACGGCACCGTCCATGGAACCGAAAAAGGTGGATTCCGCCTGAATCTTGTCTCTCCGCTCCTTTGCCTCCGCATCTGAGATGGCTCCGGTATTTAAATCCGCGTCGATAGCCATCTGCTTACCGGGCATAGCGTCCAATGTAAATCTGGCCGTAACCTCGGCTACTCTCTCGGAACCTTTATTGATAACCATGAACTGAATCAAAATTAAAATGATAAATACAATACTGCCGACCACCAGATTTCCGGCGCCTACATAATTGCCAAAAGTAGCAACCACCTGACCGGGATCGCCCGTGGTAAGAATCAATCTGGTTGAGGAAACATTGAGGGCAATTCTGAATATGGTGGTAAATAAGAGCATGGTAGGATAAAAAGACATATCCAGAACTTCTCTGGTGAACATGGTGGTAAAGAGAATGGTAAAGGCAATGGAAATATTGCAGGCAAGTAATATGTCCAAAAGCCAGCTTGGAATAGGCACAATCATCATGATAAATGCCGCAAGCACATATGCCGCAACGCCAATATCCGCTTTTTTCATGTCCATTCTCCTTTCTTTTTCTTTTAATTACTTTGGTATTTCTTTTACTATTTTTATATTTTACCTTTCAAGTGATATACAAAGGCAAGCACTTCCGCAACCGCCTGGTACAGCTCCGGCGGAACCAATCCTCCAACATCCACATTGGCATAAAGCATTCTTGCAAGAGGTTTGTTTTCAACAATTTCCACATTGTTTTCCTTTGCGGCTTCTTTAATTTTCAGAGCCAGATAATCTTCCCCCTTTGCAAGCACATAGGGCGCATCGTATTTATCCGGATCGTATTTAATTGCCACCGCATAATGCGTGGGGTTGGTGATTACCACGTCCGCCTCAGGAAGCTGCTGCATCATTCTGCGCATGGAAGCTTCCCTCATGCGCTGCTTCTGTCTTGATTTAATCTGCGGATCGCCTTCCGCATTCTTAAATTCATCCTTTACTTCCTGTTTGGTCATTTTCATATCTTCATGGAATTTCCATTTCTGATAAGCGAAGTCCAAAAAGGCAACCACGATATAAAGCGCCGCAATCCGGATTCCAAGATCTATGACGATCTCGCCAATCAATCCGATTGCCCGGTTTAAGGTAATATCATATAAAATATAAATCTGCCCCAGCCTGTTTTTCAAATAAGAATAGGCAACATATCCGATTATAGAAAGCTTAAGAATAGATTTTAGCAGTTCTATCATTGAAGCGGCAGAAAAGATTCTCTTAAACCCGTTTTTAGGACTTAATTTACTGAATTTAGGCCGCATAGGCTTTGTGGTCGGCCTCCATTTAACCTGCATAAGGTCGCATATAAAGGCCACTGCAAATCCCACCAAAAGTATCGGCAATATCAAAAGCAGGAGCTGAACCATCATACTCCGGATTACCACCTGCAGCGCTGCTATAGGCGTCTGTCCCTCGTATCTTTTCACCACATCGGGAATCTGGGCGTAAACCACATTGAAATACTCAATAAACCTTGTTCCTATGATCCCCAAATATATCTTTAATATGATAAACAGCGCAAGCATACTAAAAGCGTTTGCAATTTCCCTGCTTTTAGCCACCTGTCCTTCGCCTCTGGCATCACTTAATTTCTTGGCGGTCGGTTCTTCTGTCTTCTCGCCGCCCGGACCGTCCTTCGCAAAGAACTGTAGATTATAAGATAACAATAATTTACTTTTCTTCACGAATCCGCCTCCTTATTTCCTGTTTATTGAAAACCAAGCCTTTTTCAAACTTCCCGACATGCCGCTTTGCGGCACAAACGATACATGAATTATTTC
>ERZ777011.2231-NODE-2231-length-16347-cov-3.279462_pt1 | contig 16347 bp, 13 predicted proteins | sample MGYA00374964_ERZ777011 | MGnify/ENA primary metagenome ERZ777011 (study PRJEB29310, sample SAMD00008975) | mouse gut metagenome | study: EMG produced TPA metagenomics assembly of the Metagenome analysis of fecal microbiota from mouse which was promoted...
GCGTTTGTGCTGCGAACATCTCGACTTCATGTCCCAACTCAAAGGCATGGCCCGCAACCTGAACCAACTTACCCGCCTTGCCCATACAAAAGGATTTACAGGAATAGTGTCCCGACATGCGGCTATTGTGGCAAGTATTGAGGGCTTGTTAAGGAATCTTCGCGATGATAGGTAAAATCATCGCCGGGTCGTCATTCGCCGGAACAGTCGGCTATGTAATGAAAGAACAATCGCGAATATTGGCAACTGATGGAGTAACCCCGCCGAATGTTCGGGAGATGGTACAAGACTTCAAAGACCAAACACTATTAAATCTGCGGTTGAGAAATGCCGTCGGACATATATCCCTTTCGTTTTCTCCGAAAGACGGCGTGCGAATGACTGACGCTCTGATGCTGGATATTGCCAAAGAGTATATGCTGCACATGGGAATTACCGATACCCAATACCTGCTGGTGCGCCACCTCGACCAACCGCATCCGCATTGTCATCTGGTCTATAATCGGGTAGGAAACAACGGACAGACCATATCGGACAGAAACATTAAAATCCGCAATGCAAAGGTTTGTCGCGTATTGACCGAGAAATACGGATTGCATCTTGCGCCGAGCAAAGAATCTGTACGTCGGGAACGCTTGCGAGAACCCGACAAAACGAAGTACGAAATATACGACGCAATCAAAACGAATTTACCTAAGTGCGGCAGTTGGAGTGATTTAGAGCTTCGGCTGAAAGAACGAGGTATTAGTATGCGCTATAAGTATTGCGGCTCGACCAATCAAAAGCAAGGAGTATTGTTCTGCAAGAACAGATTGGAGTTTTCAGGGTCGAAGATAGACCGGCAATTCAGCTACTCGAAGCTGAACCGACACTTTGCACAGGCTCAGCTGCAAACCCGATATCGGACGACGCTCGCAAAGGGATTCCATGCGGCCATAGGCAATTATCGGTCGTCATACACCGACCTATTCGGCACTATGGGCGGTGGAGGAAATAAGGGCCAAGCGGATGCCGGTTCGATAAACTTCGGCGGCAATATCGGAACATTGCCATTACCGCCCAATGATTCGCCTGTCGGATTGTCGGCAGCTCAACTCCAACGCAAGCCTGGCGAAAGTCCCGAAGAACATATCGCCCGCATCACGGCACTGCTCAACACCGTTGCCGAAGCAATGGCGATAGCGGCCATGGAGCAGAAACGCAAACTGCGAGACCGAAAAGCGAACAAACCCAAAATGAAATTATAACCCTAAAACAAGCAACTATGATGTCTTACGAAATGTACGAAGACTTCAAGGAGACAATGGTCAAAACCATCAAAACCGAACTGTCGGCGAAGAATAATCAATCAACCGATACGGATTGGCCGCAACGAATAGAACAAATCATCCATGCCGAACAAGAACAGCAACGGGCAATAATAACCCAGCTTGCCGGACGATTGGAAAGCATCGAACAGAGCAACGCAAAGGCGCAGAACGGTATAGACAATCTGCAAACATCTGTCGATGCAATCGAAATCCCCGCCGAATTGCCGCCGAGAATCGTGCAGCACAGAATATCGCTCGCCATCGAATCGAAAGGAATATTCTGGACGATGATAGGAATGATGACGACAATTGTCCTGCTATGTACGATGCTGTATTGGACTGCGAAACCGAACTACGACCGCATCGACAACGGCCTGAAATACCTCAAAATGAAAGGCGAAGCGACGCCCGAACGCATTGCCGAACTGGAAGAATTATTCGAACTGAACCGGGATAACGCAAAAATCCGAGAGATGAAAAGAGATATCGAAGAATACGAACGAAGCATACAGCGCAAAGTGCAGTTAGAAGAACAAGCAAGGCGCAAAAAACGGGAAGCCGATCGTCTGAACGAGAACGCCTCCCGGCTGAAAAACAAATAAGCCATTCCCTTTGTCCGCAAAGGTATTGCCGCCGAAAGAAATCCGCAAGGTCATGCAAGTTGCTACGCAAACCTTGCGGATATTCTTTCCGGCGGCATCGGCTGGTCGCTACCAAAGGAAATGGCTAAATCTGGAACGGCATACAGGCTGCGGTTATTACTCCGAAATTGCACAGCAACACCTCATCAAGTTAACAGTTCTATCATTGTTCTGTCACATAATGAATGAAAATACAATCTTTTACTCAAAATAAAAATCCGGCAATTAACATTATCTAACCTCAAAATATACAACAGCTCACTGTTCATGGACACTTGATGATTGAATCTATTTTAGATTCTCATCGGTTTAACACAACCTATTGAGGAATAAACTTTTAGCGGAGTATTTAAGAAACAGAGGCAACGATCTGGCAACCGTGCGAATTTCAGCGATTTGCAGGACGGCGCTGTCAAATAACTCTTTATACAAAAGTAGTCAAAAACCTTTTCTTGGGGTGTAACGATATTCGACTGATTGTGTATCTTGTTGTGACTTGAGGTGAAATCTTCACCACTTGGGGTGCAGATGTTTTTTTTACACCTTCAGTCAGTGATTGTCTGAACAATATTGTAATATTCACTCCGGCTTTTCAGGAAGTTCTACATATTGAACTTCTACATCTATTGCAGGTTCTATTTTTCGAAGGGCATTGTCAACCTCTTGCCTTGTGTTATCTGTTACGACGTTTTGTCCGTCAATTTTCAATGAAGGTGTTATGCCAAACTCAGCCAACCGCCATCGGAATTGAGAAACGCACAGGCAGTCTTTTTATAGAGTTTTCCAGTTGTTTTTTCAACTCCAAAGTTCTTGTTTCATCTTTGGCTATCAGCTTTTTATATCGTCAAATGTTATCACAATCAAATAAAGTAAGTTGGTTTGATTCTGCTTCTCTAATTTGCCTATTTCTTTTTCCTTCCGGAGTTTCTATAGGTTTATCATTCTCAAAATAATAATTCACTAAAACCACCTCGTACCCTGTGATTTTAACTTCTCCTTCGGCATTGACTTTCTTATGAGTGAGTAAATGGCAGTTTATTGATGAACCATTCTTAAAAATAACTTGTCCTGTTTGAACCAAAGTTTTAAATTCATTGGATTTCATAGTAAACTGAATAACCTCACCATGATAAATTCCAGACCATTTATATTTACCTTTCTTCAAAACAGGAGAAATAATTTCTATCACTGCATTTTCATCACTATCTGGTTCTAAATCATCGGAAGTCATGATATAATGGGGAAAATCCGCTTTGATGACTTCTCGTTCCAAATAAATATTTTTCTTTAAATCATCAGTTATGCCAATCGTTACTTTAGTGATTTTCTTGCAGGAGCTTATATTCTCGTAATAGTTAGAACGTTTTTTCTTGACTACATTTTCATCTATACGTCGGCTCAATCGCTTTGTTTCAGCTTCTATTTTTGCTATATCAAGTTTTAATTCAGCTATCTCCTTTTGCTCTTTCAATTGTTTAACCTCTGTACTTTCAAAGACAGATTGAATAGCCATACGAGTCAATTCATCAATTGTAATCGTCAAAGGAGTACCCAAAAGAGTCGTAATAATATACAATATAACTCCTACTTTAATAGCATCCTTGTCTTTTGCTTTGAATTTGAACCAACTACGCAAACCTCCTTCGCCAAGAGGTTCTGTTTCAATTTCAAGATCGACCTTTAATTTTTGTGCAATCTCTTTAGCTATGCCTAAAAATTCATACTCACACTTATTGAATACAACGGCATTAATTGTGTGACTATCATCATTAAACCAATAATGAAGTTCTATTGTGTTCCAACTCAAAACAGAAGTATCGGTCATACTATCTCATGTTACAATTGTTCTCCAATCCCTTTGAACTTCTCAATAAATGCCACGATTTTTTGGAATACCGTCTGCTTCTTCGTTAAATATTGCGGATTAAGAGGACTCATTTTAGGCAATATGTTATTAAAGTCTGTCCCGTTTTCACTTGCAAATTTACGTTTCAAAGAGAGTTCGATATAATGTTTGGCTTCTTTTTCATTCAGGTTTTCACCTGCAATCAAAGCTGTAGCCTCTTTTTTCAATTCGGTCTGTGCATATTCATAGAATGCCTTTATTACATCCGTTCTATCTGTAAAAAGATCCAAATTTGTATTATTGATAAAATCAACAATCAGACACTCTTTGGCTCTGTTTCCTACACTTGACCTAATAACTCGACGTATTTCCTCTGTCAAAGAAGATTTATCCATCTTCTTTTTATTTTTCTCGAATATCAACTCAAGAATATAATCCAAATCTATCTCTTGGGATTTGAGCAAATCAATCTCAAAAACCACATCATCCCAATTTAATTTCGATTTTTCAGGCTGTTTTCCATCTTTTTCTCTTCTCAACCAATCCCGTATGTCGTTATATGTCGATTTGTAATCTTGGATCATTCTGTCTGATGGAATCTCCATTTTTTGCATCTCGGCAATATCTTCATCCGAAACAAAATACTCGTCCTTAAATGCCTCAACTGCTTCCGAGTTGTTGACATCTAATGTTTGGAATGCCTTAAGTGCGGTAAATTCATCATAATTTTGCAAAATATTTTCTACACGCAGATACTCCCCAAATAGTTTGACAAAGTCCTTTTTCTCTTGTTCTGTAGCAATCTTATCTACATCATGGAATCTGTCATCCAACTCCTTTACAATTTCAACATAACCTTTCTTAGCCTCTCCTGAAGCAAAATCTTTAAAGCCCTCCAAATACTCCCTATAACTCTTTTCCAGGACAAAATTTGCAGTATTCTTATCCCCGAATAAAGTTATAGCATCAATGGTATGCTGTTCAAGATCTCTGAAAGTTACTATATTGCCAAAAGTCTTGGTTGAATCGTAAATTCGGTTTGTGCGTGAAAACGCCTGTATCAACCCGTGAAAACGCAGGTTCTTGTCTACAAACAATGTATTCATCGTAGGTGCATCAAATCCTGTCAGGAACATACCTACAACGATTACGAGGTCAATTTCCCTGCCTTTCACTCTCTTCGCAAGATCTCTATAATAATTTTGAAACTCTTTGCTATCAACGCCATAACTTGTTCTAAACATTACATTGTAATCATTAATGGCTTTTGCCAAGAACTCTTTGGCACTGACATCCATTGCAGAAGGTTCAAAATTCTCATCCGGAATATCGCCTTTTGCACTTTGTTCTTCGTTTGCCGCAAAAGAAAATATCGTTGCTATCTTAAGAGGTCTTTCAGAGTCTTTCTGCAATCGATTCAATTCATCATAATAGCATTTGGCAGCATCGACACTGCTAACGGCAAACATGGCATTGAAACCTTTTTTGTCTCCTTGATTACGATGTGTCTTAATTTTAAAATTCTGTAGAATATATTGTGAAATCTCATTGATACGGGTAGGATGAAGTAATGCTTGTTTATTTTCTGCAGCACTTAATCTATGTTCGTCAACCTCCGTCTCAATAGCCTTAAACCGAGGACGTACATCATTATAATCGACCTTAAATTTCAGAACTTTTTCATCGCGGATAGCATCAGTTATCACGTATGAATGTAATTCTCTGCCAAACACACTTGCCGTGGTTTCTGCTCCAAGAGCATTATCCGGAAATATTGGCGTACCGGTAAATCCGAACTGATAATACTTTTTGAATTTTTTCTTCAACTGCTTTTGCGCCTCGCCGAATTGGGAGCGATGACATTCATCGAAAATGAAAACAACTTGCTTTTGATAAATAGACAAATTATCCTCACTCTTCATCAGATTATTCAACTTCTGAATAGTGGTAACGATAATTTTATTGTCATCCTTTTCGATATTCCGTTTCAATCCTGCCGTACTTTCCGAGCCGTTCACACTGTCAGGAGAAAACCGCTGGTACTCCTTCATTGTCTGATAGTCCAAATCCTTACGGTCAACAACGAAGAAAACTTTGTCAACAAAATCCAATTGTGTTGCCAATCTCGCAGCCTTAAAACTGGTAAGTGTTTTTCCCGAGCCTGTTGTGTGCCAAACATATCCGCCACCTTCTGTTGTTGCCCATTTCTTTGCCTGATATGCACTCTTTATTTTCCACAGCATCCGTTCTGTCGCTGCAATCTGATATGGACGCATTATTAACAAGGTATTGTTTACATCAAACACCGAATAGGTAAAAATCACATTCAGCAACGTATTCTTCTGGAAAAAAGTTTCTGTAAAATCTTTTAAATCTTTTATCGGTGCATTATTTGCCCTTGCCCAGTTCATCGTAAAGTCAAAGCTGTTCTTGTTCCGCTCTACCGTATTGGCAAAATAACGGCTATCCGTACCATTCGATATGACAAATACCTGAATAAATTTGAACAGAGAATTTTCGCTATTAAAACTCTCTTTGGAATATCTGTGCACCTGATTGAATGCCTCGCGGATAGCGACACCGCGTTTTTTCAACTCGACATGGACCAATGGCAGACCATTGACCAATATCGTCACATCATACCGATTAGCCTGTGTCCCGGTCTGTTCAAATTGATTGATTACCTGCACCTTGTTTCGGGCTATATTTTGCTTGTCTACAATATAGATGTTTTTTATATGCCCATCATCAAAAACAAAATCGTAGATATGATTATCGTGAATCTTGCGGGTTTTATCCACCAATGAATCTCCCGGGTTATCCAAATATTCTTCAACAAACCGTAGCCATTCCTTATCAGAAAACTCCATATCATTCAGCTCTTGAATCCGTACGCGGGCATTGGCCAGCAATGATTCGGGAGACGAAATATCAGGACGATATTCATAGCCTTGACTTACTAAATCTTGAATGAACTCTCGTTCAAGACTTGCCTCCTATTGATATGTAACCGACGGTTCGTTAAGTTCATTATATTTGGTATAGTCATCAAGGACTATAAAATTGTTTGATTCTGCTATGGTATTATATTGCTTCATCTTCATTTATGCCTTTGGTTTGTTCGCTTCTGAAATGACACATCGTTCTAATGCTATCCACTAAATAGGTTAAAACCTTTTTATCGTTATTATCAATCAACGAAGTCTCTTCACCTGAATGTTTTCCATGACTACATAGATTTATGATACGGTTATAGTATGCCTCTTGCGCATCATGAGGCAAGAGTTCTTTCCAACCCGTATATCCCAGAAAAGTGGAAGTCTTCTCCAATATTTGACGCAGAAAATTATAGTGATATTTCTTAATTGCACTCGACTTTATAGCCTTTTCAAGTTCTGTCAACAAAAATAGATGATAGGAGAATGGCGAATCAGCCGTTTGTTCCACGAGAACATATGTCCCGTCATTCTTCTTCTCAAGCCTACGTTTTATGGAGTGTTTAGGTTTATAGCCATAACGGTTATCAGCATTATTAAATTCATTGTACAGCACATTATAAAACAACGGATTATGTGTAGTAATGATGAACTTCAACTCTGATTGACTTGACTTTATCAATTCTGCAACATTCACTGCCAATTCTATCAGGTGATTTTCATCCAATGAACTAACAGGGTCATCAATAAAAATATATTTCAGGTCATTGAATTGCTCGGTTTCTCGTTCATCTGGTTCCGATATATTCAGAATTTCTACAATTTGCCTAAGCAGACTGTAGAAAACACACCAAATCAGGCAACTCTCTTCTCCCTTTGATATTTTTATATTCTCTATCTTCTCGTCATTACCGCTTTCTACAGAGAAAACAATCTCGGAATAAGCCTTGACTGTAATATCTTTGCCATTTGTATCTTTGGCTGTATATTCCTCATTAAAACGTGGTGTCAGTTTGTCATTGGTGTAATGCTGGAAATGAGTTACAATGTTTCTTTCTTGCCCTTGTTCTTTGAGTACCCAATCCGTAAAACCGTTTGACTGTATTTTGAGTTTTCTGTTAGCATCTGTATCCAAGTCATTATCCCAATAGAACAAATCTTCCGTAAAAGCGTTATAATACAAAATTTTCATTTTCGTATCTTCCAATTCATCATCCGGATTCTTTGGAGAAATCAGTTCCTTGAATTCGCGAGACAAACGTGTTTTACCGACACCGTTAAAGGCATAGATCAACTGTACCTTCTTGCTGGTGTCTCGTAGAATTTGCGCTATTTCGTTTAATGACTGTCCCATATTATGCACTTATTTTCTCGTTTCTCGGAAACGACAATAATTTGTTCCTATAATATTCGTATTGTTCTTGCACGGCAGCTATTTCAGCAGGAAGACCAGTAGTCAGACTGTTTACTAAAGTCTCAAACTTGTCAAGAACGGAAACAATATGCTCTTGTTCTACCAATGACGGAACAGGGACAACAAATTGCTCCAATTTTGACTGATGCAATCTTATAACCTTTGTCCCTGTCACTTTACTTCTTTTATAGTCTGCAAATGCTGCCGTCTGAAAATAATATGCTAAATATTTAGGATTCTGATTATGGCAAAACGCCAAACTATCTCCACTGATACAAATCTCATCATTACCAAGCCAAGCAACACATTTACAGACATCATCAACATTTTCACTGACTGTAGCAAATACTAAATCTCCGGTATGAGCCTTTTTGCACTTCTTTGCCAACTCTTCATTTACAAATGATTTTGTATGGAAAGCAAAAGTTCCATAGTATGTGTAAATTTGCCCATAATGAATACAAGGAACTCCTCTTTCTGTAAAGTCTTTTTTCTGCAAACCGTTTCCCCTTATAAATGTTCCTATCTCCCTCATTTTCATCCAAGTTACGCTTGCGTCCCCCCCCCCCCGTCTATATTATTAAAGCTCAGTAGTTTATCTCTATAATATTCATATTGTTCCTGCCGTGCTTGCAGCTCCGCTTGCAGCTCCGCTGCATATTCCGCGAAGCGGTCGAGAATTTTTACAATTTCTTCTTGAACTTCAAGAGGTGGAATAGGAATTTCAATTTTTGCAAAATCATATTTAGAAAGTCCGAAACGAGTGAGGCCTTTCGCCAATTTACAAATCTGTTTTTGAACAATATCTGTTTCAAACAAATATCTAATGAAAAACGAAGTTGTCATATTATACTCAAATAGACGCAAACGCATAATATGATAACTATAAACGGTATTGACAAGAGTCTCTGTAATAACAGCTGCATGTCCTATATCATCTCTTGTTTCTGATGTCGGAGTTATAAATATATCCCCTTTTTCACAAGAACAATCATGAATTTTTTTCGTTGACGCAGATACAATCATTTGGGGAATATTATTGTCAATGTATATTTTTTTATATACATCAACATAATTCAACAATTTAACAAGAGTCTGGCCTTCTATGGTTTTTTTATCAACGCCTATATTTTCAAAGGCACCTAAATCTCCTAATTTTTTATACTCAACCCCATTCGGGCAAAGTTTCTGTATTAATTCTTGCAATTTGCTCATAATTCGTCCTCCTCTAATTCCGCAACTATCTTGTCTATCTCTGCACGCAACTCATTCTCACGTGCCACAATCCGATGAATATGCTCGTTCAGTTCCTTGATATTCGTTTTCGGACGTGTGTCCTCGACTTCGATATAACTGCTTACCGACAAGTTATAATCATTATCTGCAATAGATTTATAATCAACAGACTTGGCTATATAATCAATATCTTCTTTTTTGTCGAAAATTTCTATAATCCTGTCTATATGTGTGTTTTCAAGGATATTGTTGTTTGTTTCTTTGGTGAAGAAACTTTCCCCGCTCGCATCAATAAACTGGATTTTGGTATCCGGTTTATGCTTTGAAAGAACTAAGATATTAACGGCTATGGAAGTACCATAAAACAAATTAGATGGCAATGCTATGATAGTTTCAATAAAATTGCTGTCAACCAAATACTTCCTGATTTTTTGCTCCGCTCCTCCTCGATAAAAGATTCCAGGAAAGCATACAATAGCAGCCCTTCCTCTGCTTGAAAGGTAACTTAATGCGTGAAGTACGAAAGCAAAATCGGCTTTTGATTTCGGGGCAAGTACTCCGGCTGGAGCAAAACGGTCGTCATTGATAAGCGTGGGATCATCCGAACCAATCCAATTTACCGAATAGGGAGGATTGGAAACAATGGCATCAAACGGCTTGTCATCAACGAATTGAGGATCAATCAGTGTGTTCCCAAGTGCAATGTTAAACTTATCGTAATTAATGTTGTGCAGGAACATATTCATACGAGCCAAGTTGTAGGTGGTATGATTTATTTCCTGACCAAAGAAACCATCTTCAATGATACGATCTTCAAATTGTTTCTTGGATTGCAACAGCAATGAACCTGAACCTGCGGCTGGGTCGTATATCTTATTAGCAGTAGTCTGCCCATGCATGGCAAGCCGTGATATGAGCTTTGAAACATTCTGTGGTGTAAAAAACTCACCGCCCGACTTTCCGGCATTGGCTGCGTAATTGTTTATGAGAAACTCGTAAGCATCACCGAAAAGGTCTATCTCATGTTCCTCAAAACTTCCAAAATCCAATCCTTCTACACCTTTTAAAACAGCTGCCAATCGACTGTTTTTGTTTTCAACGGTATTACCAAGCCTTGTACTGGTCGTATCAAAATCGGCAAACAGCCCTTTGATATTCTTTTCGGAAGCATAACCATTGGCAGAGCTTTCGATAGAGTCGAAGATGGCTTTCAAGTCCGTATTAAGATTCGGATTTGTATTGGCAGTCTTTACCACATTAGCAAAAAGCTGACTCGGATATATGAAATATCCTTTTGTCTTTACTGCATCATCTTTAATCTCTGGAGTGATAACGCTATCAGGCAAAGAAGCATAGTCGATACTATCGTCTCCTCCCTCTATATAGTCAGTAAAATTTTCACTGATGAAACGGTAAAATAATGTGCCTAAAACAAATTGTTTGAAGTCCCATCCGTCAACAGCACCACGCACCTCATTGGCTATTTTCCAAATCTGAGATTGCAGCTGTTCTCTTTGCTGTATGCTTGTCATTTTATATGGTTCTTGCTAATATTATTAATGAGATAAGATTCACTTGCTCTTATTGATAAGCTCTCTCCGTTCAATATTTAATAGTTCCGCTATTCTTGAAAGAGTAACCAAATCAGGCTGTGAAACATTGGTACACCATTTTGATATTGTTGATGGATCTTTCCCCAACTGCTCTGCCAGCCATTTCCCTGTTTTCTTCTTTTCTACCAAAACCAGCTTAAGTCTATTTATATCTTCCATACCAATCATTAAATTGAACTATATACAAAGATAATGAATTAATTTGATTTGATAATAGTAACTCACTTTTTATTTTGCGCATATATTTCCCGACTTTGGAGGGAAAAACTTTAGCAAGTAGTTTTGAGGCGCAGGAAATATTTCGGGTGCCTCAAAACACAACTTGCTATGTTCGCTTGAACATAAAAATTAAGATGGAAAAGCAGATAATATTTATCTGTAATTTAATACCACCAATAGCATACCCTTTCGAGTATATTTTACGACAAAAATCACAGATTTCACCCTAAAAGGTGTAAATAAAAATTATTTCATTATTTTTGCACCCAAAGAGGTATAATATGCAGACGACATTATCGAAATACGTGAAGGCTATGCGCAAGCAGCATCGGCTGACGCAGGTCGAGCTGTCCGAGAAATCGGGCGTGGGACTGCGGTTCGTACGCGAGTTGGAACAGGGGAAACCGACGCTGCGGCTGGACAAAGTCAATCAGATTCTCAACCTGTTCGGGGCCGAGGTCGGAGTGGTGCCAATGACAAAAACGGATGACCAATGAAACAGGCTGCCATCTACCTCTACAACCGCAAGGCGGGGCTTTTGACCGAGGATGAAAACGGTTACACGTTCCGCTACGATGCCGACTATCTCCGCCTGCCCAATGCCGAAGCGGTCAGTCTCACCCTGCCGCTTACGGAGCATATCTACCGCGACAAGGTGCTGTTCCCGTTCTTCGACGGATTGATTCCCGAAGGGTGGCTGCTCGACATTGCCGAAAAGAGTTGGAAAATCGACAACCGCGATCGGATGTCGCTGCTTTTGGCCTGCTGCAAAGACTGCATCGGTGCAGTCAGTGTCGTACCAATCGAATCAAAGGAGAAGTAACATGGAGCGTTGTTTATATTGCTATAAAGAATTGGCCGACGGCGAGCGTGATTTCCACAAATCCTGCTCCAAGAAGATTTTCGGCACACCCGGAGCTCCTTTGCTCCCCTACACGCGCGCCAATATTGCGGAACTTGCCCGCGAGGTAATCCGCAGCCAGACGACGCTGACCGGAGTGCAGGCGAAGCTGTCGCTCGATATTGCCAAAGCAGGCAAAGGCACCCCGGAACACTTTACGATCGTCGGTCTGTGGGGCCGCTATATCCTCAAACCACAGACCGAACAATATCCGCATTTGCCGGAACTGGAAGATTTGACCATGCACATGGCCGAAGCCGCCAAGATGCAGGTCGTCCCCCACTCGCTCGTCCGCTTTGCCGACGGGGAGTTGTGCTACATCACACGCCGCATCGACCGAGGGACCCATGGCGAAAAATATCCGATGGAAGACCTCTGTCAGCTCTCCGAACGACTGACCGAACACAAATACAAAGGCTCTTACGAGCAGATTGCCAAAACGATTCTGCGCTATTCAGCTGCGTCCAAACTGGATGTCGTCAATTTCTGGGAGCAGGTATTGTTCTCGTGGCTCACGGGCAATGCCGACATGCACCTCAAAAACTTTTCACTGTATAGCCTAAATCCGGGTATTTATGGGTTGACACCAGCTTATGATCTGCTATCGACAGCACTCGTTTTACCCGAAGACACCGAGGAATTGGCACTGACGCTGAACGGCCGCAAACGCAAACTCCGCCGCAACGATTTCGTGCAGGCAATGACGGCTTCGGGCATGGACGAAAAGGTAATCGACAACCTATTCAAGAAGTTCATCAAAGCCATTCCGAAATGGGGCGAGTGGATTGACGTTTCGTTTCTGCCCGAAGAAATGAAAGGCAAATATAAAGAACTTATTTCAGAGAGAATCGGACGACTAAAATAGCGACATTACATCCTGCCGGGAAAATAATTTCATCCAAAAATCCGTCGAAAAATAATTTGCCGCTTATTTACAACGAAGCCAGCGACAGACGCACCCAACAATATAACAAGCAAATAATTAGCGTTTTACACTTCATTTCTGCATCGGAAAATAGTGTAAGCGACTTTAGGTGCTTCCGTAGCATCGATCCCTCGTAAATCCGGAAAGTGTTCGGATATGACCATACCGTGTTATTCAGAGCGGCGAATAGCCGAACAGGGGGAAATTCGCAACCGATTCAAAAATAAATCACATGCCTTGATCGCAGCATCGTTGGCGTCTTTCCCGCCTTCGAACCCCGGACATACGTCTGCGATATTCAATCTTCCGACAGCTAAAGCAAACTACCCCCAAAAGCATCTACCGTTTCTTGACTGTCCCTACCTGTAACGACCTTTCCTGTCGCCTTTTCTATGCGATCCAATAACCTGATAGCCCGATCTCTGATAAACTCATCAAAATTGTCCTGATTCAATAGATCGAAATCAATTTTATGAGTACAAATTGCCTTTTTGATAATCTCGCTATCGACATTCTCGTTAAAAAGTTTTCGGATATATCTGCTCGGAGCTACCCCTCCTATCGAACGATTGGTCGCAGCACTAATCATCGTTTTATTGACAACGGAATTCCATTTTCTAATTGGCAGTCCTTCCTTTTCACAATAACTTGCAGGAAATATATGATGAATATCCGTATCTTCCAACGTATAGGTTGCAATAGACATTTTACTTGCTGTGACAAAATCCAACGGCTCATCCTGCAGGAGCAATGCCATCAGTCCTTTGTAGGCCGCACTATTTCGAGTCTGTAACGTAAGAAGTCGTGTCGCTTGAAAACTAGACCGTGCTACAGTGTCAGGAATGGCAGAGTCATCATTTACCCACGCAAAGAAATCCTTGATATCCAGAGCATATCTCGACTCATTCGCACTGCCGTATAATTCACCAAGCACCCCACACCAATACCACTTGGACAGTTTTACTAAATTTGCTAAGCTACCGAGAACCTTTCGGTGGCTGTTATCATATGCAAAGATGGCTGCAAGAGGAATATACTGTGTATTATAAGGTAAATTTGCCGAAGTATAAACACCTTGCTTGATCAGGAATCGGGCAGCATCGATAAACGCCGCTTTCAACCCGTCTTTTTTTGCGTCAAATACCGATCGGCGCAATCCCATGACGTCTTTCTTCTTGCACTTTACTCCAGTATCTTTAATAAGTGATTGCTCATAACTTTCCCACAAAGTCATCGACGTTATGAAATCCGTACCATTTACATCATTCAGTACTTCATATTGCGGTGCGTCAAATTCATTTCTAATCGCTTTCCATTCTTGACGCAATTCAATTCCTTCTGCTGCAAGAGAGGCTGTAACCAACTCAAACACATTAAGCGGAACCCCGCCGCGGTTCACATTCTCGAAAATCTGGCAAACAGATGATTGTGATGTCGATTTGAGCACCTTTATCACCGGTAGTTTATACTTTGCAATGGGCTCGATAATTTGTTTCCTGAAACATTTCTTTATTTCTCTATATGTATTAAAATCCTCCGCATGAAACTCTTCCATCTCATCCAGCCAATCATGACAATCGTCTGAAAATAATAAATTCAATGGAATCATCATATTCCTAAATTCATCTTCACGCGTACGAAGATCCAAATCTACAGTTTTACCAATGTCACTGGTTTTAATCTTCTTATCAGATATTGATATGATAGCATCCTCCCTATCGGCATTTTCATCAAGAGCTTTAATGATATCCAAATAATAGTATCGGTAAATAGTCGTATTCTTATTTCTTTCAAAGCACGTTTCGACCGGGCCTTTTCCCATAAAGACCTGATACAATGTAGTGAGTCGTTGCTGCCCATCCAATACCAAGTATTCCGGATCGACATGTCTATATTTCGAATCAACTCCAGTAAACAATCTCGGCTTATAATTCACCTCACCTCCTGTTTCCAAGAACATTAAGGCCCCCATGGGGAACCCCATAGTTATACTCTCTATCAGTTTGCATATCTTGGTATCATCCCAAACCCATGAACGTTGAAATTCCGGGAGTTGCAGTTCGCCTCTAGAGACCTGAAGCAACAGGTCTTTCAAATCATTATCATTCGATTGTACCGCCATAACCCATTTACTTTATCACCCCGATCAATAATACATTTCAATATACTGATAAGCCTTATCAAAGACTTCCTGGTCTTTAATCTGGTAGTTAATCCATAAAATGGAACGTAGTTTCTTTTTGATCTCTCGCTGAGCCGTAATGCTTTTGAAAGCGTCTTTGAATTTACGCACAATAGCTACCACATTCTCGTCGATATCGGCAACCACACGTTCTACGATGATCGGTGTATCTTTTGTTTTGATCGATTCAAACAACTCCGTAAGAGCCGCTTTGGCCTGTTCTCTTTTATCAAGAGGCTGATTTGAGTTCTTTTCCTCCTCCAGCACCTCTTTAGCAAGCGTGAGCAATCCGCGAAGGAAATCAATACTGGTTATGAGATTCTCTTCCAAATGACGGCGTAATTCATCCAATTTTTCTGCAAACGCCTTGTAGTTCGGATCACCATGATGTGCACCCAATCTCAAACGGAGCATCTTTTCTACTTCCAGAATCTTTTTAGGATCGTCTTTAACCCGCTCCAAAACCATTTCAATTACATCTCCATCCACCACAAGATCTTCAAGAGGAGTCCCTATATCGATCGTATCAATATTACGATGAATTATCTCAATGGTTTTAGCACCTAATAAGGTCCAGATAAGCGAACCGCCGGTACCAACAGGACGTACGCTTTGATACACCTGCGCCAGCCAGGTATAATCTGCCTGATAAGCGACTAACATCGCATCCGGACTTACGATCTCCCAGGCTTTTGCCAATCGAGAAAAATGTTTTGCGAAATTCGTTTTTGTCGATTCATCGAGCAAGCATTGCTGAGCGGCCTGCAAACCCTCCCAACCACCGATCGTACGGTCGACTCCCGGAAAAAAGTCAATACACTCCTGCAGGAATTCGGGTATCAACAATTTTATCTCATCAATATTTTTTACGATCGTCTTTACACTCTCTTCATCAAAAGCAAGGCTCTTGGCCACATAGTCGAATACCCCAACGAAATCTACAATCAGACCGCATTTCTTATCCACGTTGTACTTTCTGTTGGTACGACAAATAGCCTGTAGTAACGTATGATCCTTCATGGGTTTATCAAGATACATACACTGCAAAATAGGGGCATCGAACCCCGTTAACAATTTCGATGTCACAATCACCATTTTAATCGGTGACAATGGATCACGGAATT
>ERZ777011.2233-NODE-2233-length-16329-cov-3.616013_pt1 | contig 16329 bp, 14 predicted proteins | sample MGYA00374964_ERZ777011 | MGnify/ENA primary metagenome ERZ777011 (study PRJEB29310, sample SAMD00008975) | mouse gut metagenome | study: EMG produced TPA metagenomics assembly of the Metagenome analysis of fecal microbiota from mouse which was promoted...
GTCAATCATGGGAAGCAGTGTCTGGGAATGTGTCTTTTTGTAATTCATTGTATATTCCGCTATCATTATATCATCACTTACTATAGCCGCCGACGCTACCAGCGAGGATGTCTCTATGGCTAATATATTCATATTTTCACACTTTCCTTTGCAATATTTAAGTTATGGTGATTAATCTGTAATCAAAGCCCTTTTCCAAATTTTTTTCTATGGTTAAATACATTGCATCCTCTGGGATTATATCCTCTATAAGACACGCCCATTCTATAAGGCAGACGCCATTACCAAAAAAATAATCCTCGCAGCCTATATCAATAAGCTCCGAAGCGTCCCCTATTCTGTATACGTCAAAATGGTATAAGGGTATTCTTCCCGTATGATATTCCTGCACTATGGTAAAGGTTGGACTGCTTATAGGCTCGTCTATTCCAAGCCCCTTTGCAAAGCCCTGGGTAAACACAGTTTTTCCTGCGCCCAAATCTCCGTTAACGCAGATAACAGCGCCGCTTTCTACACCTTTTCCAAGCTTTTCTCCTAATGAAAAGGTATCCTCCCATGTAAAGCTTTCCATAATGCTCATTCCCTTTTCCATTAATATACCCTTCCAAATGCAATGCTTTTTGCGCTTGTGGCATTTTTTCTAATCATATCACGAAGCTTAGCCATCCCGTCATCCTCAAATACCCTTCTTGGAATAATGAACGCCCTGTATTTCGATACATACAAAAATATACAAAGCTTTGATGAATTAACCTTTATAACCTGATTCCACTCATACTCCACATGCTCCTCCCCCTGGCTTATCTGTATCATGGCGTCAGTAAATTTATATTCCATTGGCTTATTTATGTTTTCGTTTTGTTCTACCTGCCTTTTTGATTTCCTGTACAAGGTAAGAGGCTGAATAACAGTAAATAAAAGAGCCGTAATTAACAGTACTATCTTATACGCTATATTAACCTCAGAATTTGTCAATGTCATTATGAAGCCCACAAAGGCGCAGCCGCTTAATATAAGTCCTATATATCCGCTCATGCTGCTGTATGTATGCTTCATCATAAAATTAAACATTTCCTTTGCCGTAAGCTTTACACTTAATTTTATCTCCATTTTCCCTTATCCTTTCATATATTAAGCCTATTGCCTTCGTGTAGATTATACCGATTTAGCATTTTAATGTCAATGAATTTAAGTTGCCCTTGACAAAAATATTATCATATTGTATATTGTTTTTGATATGTGGGATTTTTCTGCATAATATAAATTAAAAATGGAAATTCTTCGGGGCAGGGTGAAATTCCCGACTGGCGGTACAGTCCGCGACCCGTTATGGCTTTTGCCTGTAACGGCTGATTTGGTGAAATTCCAAAACCAACAGTACAGTCTGGATGAGAGAAGAAAGCGTCGTCTAAAGCCGGCGCTTTGCTTAGTCAGCAAATTTTTAGTCCCGACCTTGTATCGGGGCTTTTTTTCGTTGAATTTTCATATTGCGTTTACCGCAAGGAAAGGAATACGATATGTCAAAATTAAAAGAACTTTTAAACAATTTTTCCCATGCAATGGAAAATGAGGCAGGCTTTGTTCTTGCCGTAATTGTATTTATTGCGGCTTTGTTTGCTCTTGCCATAGCCGCCGATTTAAGCTACCGCAAAAACATGAAAAAAATCAATCCGGAGGCTGCAGGTTATATAAGCAGCACAAAAAAAATCACCATCGTAGGCGCATTTTCGGCTCTTGCCGCTATACTTATGTATCTTGAAATACCGCTGTTTTTTGCTCCGTCATTTTATAAAATAGATTTCAGTGAAATTCCGGTGCTTATATGCGGATTTCTCCTAGGCCCTACGTCTGCGGCTGTTTCAGAGGCAATAAAAATACTTATAAAGCTTATTATTCACCCTACGTCAACTGCCTTTGTGGGAGAATTTGCAAACTTTGTCGTTGGCTGCGCATTTGTTATTCCTGCCTCCATAATTTATCAAAGGCATAAGACAAGAAAGCGGGCCGTAGTTGGCATGGTCAGCGGAACGCTTATCTCTACGGCCCTCGGCATGTTTACAAACGCGTACATACTGCTTCCTGCATTTGCAGTTCTTTATGGAGGCATGCCTGTAGAAGCGCTTATTTCAATGGGTACAGAGGTAAACCCTTCCATAAACGGTATGTTTACTTTTATTTTGCTGGCGGTTACGCCTCTTAATCTGTTGAAGTTTGGACTTGTTTCTGTGGTGGTGTTTCTGATTTATAAAAAAATCAGTATTCTCCTTAAAATGAAGCTGTAGAAATCTCTACAGCTTCATAGTCAGACTTATGCGTTTTTTGCTTAAGTCTACGCCTAATACCTTTACGTCTACAACATCCCCTACGCTAACTGCCTCAAGGGGATGTTTTATATATTTGTCTGTAATCTGTGATATATGAACAAGTCCGTCCTGATGAACTCCTATGTCAACAAAGGCTCCAAAATCAATTACGTTTCTAACCGTTCCCTTGAGAAGCATACCCTCCTTAAGGTCCTCCATATCAAGGACATCTGTACGAAGAATTGGCTTTGGCATTTCCTCTCTTGGGTCCCTTGCCGGCTTTTCAAGCTCCTTTACTATGTCTCTCAGGGTTATTTCACCTACATGAAGCTCCTCTGCCAATTTTTTGTAATCCTTTACCATAAGGGACAGCCCTATAAGCCTTCCTTCCCTTAAGGCCTCTATACTATAGCCAAGCTTGTTAAGGAGCTTTTCTGCCGCTTCGTAGCTTTCAGGATGTACGCTTGTTTTGTCAAGAGGATTGTTTCCGTCTGCAATTCGCATAAAGCCTGCGCACTGCTCATACGCCTTGGGGCCAAGCTTTGATACCTTTAAAAGCTCCCGTCTGTCCCTGAAGCGTCCGTTTTTTTCCCTATAGTCTACTATATTTTTTGCCGTTGTCTTTGAAATGCCTGATATATATTCCAAAAGGCTTGCAGAGGCTGTGTTTAAGTCTACTCCCACCTTATTTACGCAATCCTCTACTACCCCGCCTAAGGCCTCGGCCAGCTTTTTCTGATTCATATCGTGCTGATACTGGCCTACGCCTATTGACCTTGGCTCTATTTTTACAAGCTCTGCAAGGGGGTCCTGCACGCGTCTGGCTATTGACGCCGCGCTCCTTTGTCCCACGTCAAAATTAGGAAATTCCTCTGTTGCAGCCTTGCTTGCAGAATAAACAGAGGCTCCTGCCTCGTTTGTGATTATATATTGTACCCTTTTTGAGGCTTCTGCTTTTTCGTTTATCTCCTTCAGCATGTCCACTATAATCTTTTCCGACTCTCTTGAGGCTGTTCCGTTTCCTACGGAAATAAGGGTGATTCCGTACTTTTCTATCAGCTTTTTAACCGCCTTCTTTGTTTCCGCAACCTTATTCTGGGGCTCCGTAGGATATACAACCAAGGTATCAAGAACCTTTCCGGTTTCATCTACTATGGCAAGCTTACAGCCTGTCCTGAATGCCGGGTCCCAGCCAAGCACTACCTGACCGCCGATAGGCGGCTGCATTAAAAGCTGTTCTAAATTTTTGCCGAATACCTTTATGGCTCCGTCCTCTGCCCTTTCTGTAAGCCCGCTTCTTATTTCACGTTCAATAGCCGGAGCAATAAGTCTTTTATAGCTGTCGTCTATAGCTTCCTTAATTATTCCGGCGGTGTTTTTATTGTCTCTTACGATTGTCTTCTTATAAAGATATTGTAATATGCCCTCCTCCGGCGCCTCTATCTTTACCGTTAAAAGCTTTTGGGCCTCTCCTCTGTTTATGGCAAGGATTCTGTGTCCTGCTATTTTTTTAACAGGCTCGGAAAATTTGTAGTACATTTCATATACAGACTGCTCATTTTCATCCTTTGCCGCAGAAACAATGCTTCCCTCGTTTTCTGTTGCTCTTCTGATATATGCCCTGTACTCTGCTTCGTCAGACACATTCTCGGCTATAATATCCTTTGCTCCGTCTATTGCCTCCTTTACTGACGCTACGCCCTTCTCCTCCGAAATAAATGGCTCCGCTTCCTCCTCTATGGATTTTTCCGTCATTTGAAGGATAATAATATTTGCAAGAGGCTCTAAACCTTTTTCCTTGGCTATAATGGCTCTTGTCCGCTTTTTCTGCTTATATGGCCTGTATAAATCCTCCACAGCAACAAGTGTTTCAGCCTCCTCTATCTTACTTTTAAGCTCCTCCGTAAGCTTACCCTGCTCCTCAATGGCTGCAATGCAGGCTTCCTTTCTTTCTTCAAGATTTCTGAGATATTTTAGCCTTTCATCAAGATTTCTTAGAACCTCATCATTTAAAGAGCCATGCTGCTCCTTTCTGTATCGCGCAATAAAGGGAATGGTATTTCCATCGTCGATAAGCTTTATAACTGCCTCTGCCTGTGACGGCTTTATGCTTAATTCCTCTGCTATTTTCTTTGCTATATCCATTTTATTAACCTCTTTTATATTTTTTTAACAGCCTTTTACATTGTAAAAATGGAATCTGCCGTATGGCAAATTCCATTTTTATTATAATTTTTTAATATTCTACGCCGCCATAGGACAGCTATGTATCTTTTTACAAAAATTCAGCCAAGCTTAAAACCAATCGCTAAAATCCATGTCATCCCAATCATAGTCGTCGGCATCCTTTTCTGATGTTTTTTCAGCCGCATTATTTAACGAGCAGTTGTATCCGCATATTGTAAACAATGGCAGAAGACCTGTCAATGTTGCAAAGCAGCCCACAACAAAGGAAATCTGACTAAGCTTTTTACAGCCATTCTGCTTTATTGCTATTACAGCAAGAACTATAGCAGCAAGGGCAAATATTACACCAAATATAGTAACAATAAATACTGCCGATAATCCATGCTCTCCTGCGCTAGTACCTTCAAATGCTTTTTTTGCACTGCAGGTACATGTAAAAATAGTACCTAACACTACCATAAGAAGTCCCACTCCGGCACATGCTATTGCAATAAGCTCAATAATATTAAAGTTAGCAGGTGCCTTTTGTACAGGTGACTGTCCAAATACATTATTTTGATTATTATCCATTTCTATATCCTCCTAATCCAATATTATTTAAATAAGCTGCCTAAAGCTCCGCTTATAGCATCCTTGGAAGCATTGCTTAATGAACAGTTATATCCGCAAACCGTAAGCATAGGCAATACTGCATAAAGGAATGCAAATCCGCCTAACGCTGCCGCTACCTTAGCTATCTTATCCGCTTTATCCTTCTTCAATGCAATAATGGCAAGAACAACTGCTGCTACTGCTATTACTGCTGCTATAATATTTACAATTATAACTGCTGAAGTGGAATACATATTATTTCCCTTTAACATTCTTTCTGCCATTTTTACCGCATCATAGCTCTTTGAAGCGCTGCATGTACATGCGAAGATAGAGCCTATAATCGCCATCACAAGCGAAACTGCAGAGCATATCATTGCTATAAGTCCAAGGCTTACATTCATAGGCTTCTTTGGCGCAAACTGGTTTCCAAAAGGATTACCTCCCTGCTGCGGCTGCTGTTGTCCAAACGGACCTGCCTGCTGCTGTTCAAATGGGCCTGCCTGTTGTGGCTGCTGTCCGAACTGTCCTGCCTGCTGTGGCTGCTGTCCAAACGGACCCGCCTGCTGCTGCGGCTGCTCCGGCTGATTATTAACAGGCTGACTGTTAAACATATTGTTCTGATTATTATCCATATTTACATACCTCCATTTATTTTTCATAATAATCGCAGGGAATTCCGCTCCTTCACCGCAAATCCCCAAGTATATCCTGTAAATTATATCATATTATTTTTTATTTTACAAGATATTACAAATTTTTGTATTTTTCTGTCTGTTCCGTAATAAGTGCATTGTCGTCAAAATAATTTATCTTCATGGACTTTTTAACATCATCAAGGGTTTCTGCCGCTACACTTTCCGCTGCCTGACTGCCCTTCCTTAAAACCTCATAAATATACGGAATATCCTGCTCCAATTCCTTTCGCTTCTTTCTTATCGGCGCAAGCTCCTCCTGCATAACATTGTTTAAAAACCTCTTAACCTTAACATCGCCAAGTCCGCCTCTTTTGTAATGGTCCTTAAGCTCGTCAAGATTAGCATAATCAGGAAGATATTCTGCAAAATATTCTGTTCTCACAAAGGCGTCAAGATATGTAAATACGGTATTGCCTTCAAGCTTGCCCGGGTCCTCCACTCTTATATGGTCAGGGTCCGTATACATGGACATTACCTTTCTTTTAACCTCCTCCTCAGTATCTGCAAGATATATGCAGTTTCCAAGGGATTTGCTCATCTTTGCTTTTCCGTCTGTGCCTGGAAGCCTCAGACACGCCTTGTTGTCAGGAAGAAGTATCTCCGGCTCCACAAGGGTTTCTCCGTACACTGAATTAAACTTTCTTACTATCTCTCTTGTCTGCTCTATCATAGGCTCCTGGTCTTCGCCTACCGGAACGGTGGTCGCCTTAAACGCCGTAATATCGGCAGCCTGACTTATAGGATACGTGAAAAAGCCTACAGGTATGCTGGACTCAAAGTTTCTCATCTGTATTTCCGACTTAACCGTAGGATTTCTTTGAAGTCTGGATACCGTCACCAGATTCATGTAATAAAATGAAAGCTCTGTAAGCTCCGGCACCATAGACTGTATAAAAAGCGTTGACTTCTCAGGCTCAAGCCCGCACGCCATATAGTCAAGGGCAACCTCCACAATATTCTGTCTGACCTTTTCAGGATGCTCTGCATTGTCCGTAAGGGCCTGCGCGTCTGCTATCATAATATATATTTTTTCAAATTCTCCAGAATTTTGAAGCTCCACACGTCTTTTAAGGGAGCCTGCATAATGTCCTATGTGAAGCCTTCCTGTAGGTCTGTCTCCCGTTAAAATAATTTTTCCCATTTCTGCCCTCCGGTTTTACACGCTTTCTACTCTTATTCTTGTGATTATTCCCGATGCCTTAGAGGCAGCCTCCTCGTACTTAGCCTCAGACATAACCGGAGTAATTACTCCAAATTCTCCCTTTACGTCGTCAAGGGTAATTACCTTTATATCGCCGAATATTTCCTTAAGCTCTGTCTCTCTTTCTTTTGCATCGCCTTTAAGTCTTACAAAAAATCGCTTTTCTGAATTTTTTATATCGTCAAGATTAAGCTTTTTGCTTGACCACAATGTCATAATATTTGTCTTTATATGCTTTGCGGCGTCTACCACATCTGCCACAACTGCGCTGGCTGTAGGAAGCTTTCCTGCTCCTGCCCCGTAAAACATTACGTCGCCGATAACATTGCCCTTTACAAGTATTCCGTTTAATACGTCGTTTACGCTATAGAGAGGATTGTCGGAGCTTATCATAAACGGCGCTACCATGGCATAAAACTTATCTCCCACTCTCTTGCTCTTTCCGAAAAGCTTTATTGTAAGTCCCAGCTTTTCGCCATACTTAAAGTCTGTGTCCGTTATCTTTGTAATTCCCTCTGTATATATTTCCTCGTAGTCCACATGCTTTCCATATGCCAGCGAAGAAAGAATTGCTATCTTTCTGCAGGCGTCATATCCCTCTACATCAGCGGCGGGATTTCTCTCAGCGTAGCCTAATTCCTGAGCCTCCTTAAGAACCTCGTCAAAGGTTAAGCCCTCCTTTGACATCTTTGTAAGAATAAAGTTGGTTGTGCCGTTTAATATACCTGTTATTTCCATAATTTCATCCGCCGTAAGAGACTGATTTAATGGCCTTATAATAGGTATTCCTCCTCCTACGCTTGCCTCAAACAAAAAGTTTTTGCCTTTTTCCTTAGCCAGCTCCAAAAGCTCCGGCCCGTATTTTGCAACAAGCTCCTTGTTTGACGTACAGTAGCTTTTGCCTCTTTCCAATGACGCTTTTGCAAATGTATACGCCGGCTCCGTGCCTCCCATTGCCTCTATTACTATATCTATTTCATCATCATTAATAATAGTATCAAAATCATGAACTAAAACCTTTTCTATGGGCTCTCCGGGAAAATCCCTCAAATCAAGCACATATTTTATATTAATAGTGTCGCCTGCTCTCTTTGCAATGCTGTCGCTGTTTGTCGTCAGTACCTCAACTACTCCCGAGCCAACCGTACCGTATCCTAATACTGCTACATTTATCATGCTAATCCTCTTTTCTGTGCGCATTTTTTTATTAATGAACCTGTGTCATGTGCACTAAAACACAAGCCTTAAATTCTGTTAAGCCTTTTTAAACTTGCAAGCCTCGGCTTCACAAAGAGCTGAAGCTCTTGAACTAAAGCTCTTGAACTAAAACTCTTAAGATTTTTAACTTATAGGAAATTACTTCCGTGCAGCCACAAATTCGGCTCTACCGAATTTGCAAGTCTCGGCCAAAGCCGAGACTTTATTCTCTTGCCAGCACCTTAACATAATGTATACCGTTTCCATGCTCCAGCTCATTAATAAGCCCGGAGGTATCGCCCTCCGCAGGAATTTCCACACTAAGGGTAAGAGATGCCACTCCGTTAATTGGAATAGTCTGATGAATAGTAAGTATATTTGCATTATAGTGAGCTATAATGCTTAATACCTGTGACAAAAGTCCCGGCTCATCATCCACCTGAAGCACAAAGGTAATGGTCTTCCCCTTTGCATTTTCATGGAATGGGAAAATATCATCTTTATATTTATAAAAAGAGCTCCGCCCGAGACCCACGCGTTCTGTCGCCTCCTGAATTGTCAAGGCACGCTCGGATTCCAAAAGTCTTTTTGCCTCCAGCACCTTCAGAAGCACCTCAGGTACAGCTCTTTGCTTTATTAAATAATATTTATTATCTTCACTCATTATCTCTGCTATCCTCTATATGTCAGCTCTGGCTTTTAACTATATTGTCTACACGCTTAAGCTCCTCATCAGTGAGAAGACCGTCGGAATTAATGATAATAATTAAATCGCTGCCATTGCTTACAATCCTGTCCATATAGCCGGTGTCACCGCTTCCGATAATAGACGGAACATTATGGAGCATGGACTCCTCCACCGCCTGTATTTCATCAACGCCATCAACCTCCAGGGCTATGGTATTGTTTTTTATCCACGTAATAATATACTGGGGCTGACTATTTGCAGCCTCAATATTAAACTTTTTTTTCAGGCTGTATACAGGTATTACGTCGCCTCTTAAGTTCATAATTCCTATAATATAGTCCTCTGTATTTGGTACAGGTACTATATGCTGTTCCTTTTCTATACCCTGAATTTTGCTTATATCAATTCCAAATCTTCTGTCCCCCAGCTTAAATACTACCGGTTTAAATTCCTCCATAAAAACCTCCATTCCGCCGCCTTTCAGTTAGCGGCTCAAATTACTCTTCGTTTTCATTTAGCTTAAGCCACTTTAAATATGAGCTTATAAACGGTCCTATATTTCCATCCAAAACGCTCTGGACATTTCCTATTTCCTCATTTGTCCGATGGTCCTTTACAAGAGTGTAGGGCTGCATAACGTATGAACGTATCTGGCTGCCCCAGCCGTTGTCTGATACCTCCCCCCGTATGCCTGAAAGCTTTTCGGCATTTTCCTGCTGCTTTAAAATATACAGCTTTGCCTTTAACATCTTCATTGCCTTGTCCTTGTTCTTATGCTGTGAACGTTCATTCTGGCATTGAACTACTATATTTGTAGGCAGATGCGTAATCCGGACTGCCGACGAGGTTTTGTTTATATGCTGACCGCCTGCGCCGCTGGAGCGGTATGTGTCTATCTTCAAGTCATCCTCATTTATATCAATATCCACATCCTCCTCTATATCTGGCATAACGTCGCAGGAAACAAAGGATGTCTGCCTTTTTCCCGCCGCATTGAAGGGCGATATCCTCACAAGCCTGTGGACTCCCTTCTCGCTTTTCAGATAACCGTATGCATTTTCGCCGCTTATCTGTATGGTAACGGATTTAAAGCCTGTCTCATCACCGTCAAGAAAATCAAGTATCTCTGTGGCAAAGCCGTTTTTTTCAGCCCATCTTACGTACATTCGGTAAAGCATATTCGCCCAGTCACAGGACTCTGTTCCCCCTGCTCCTGAATGAAGGGTAAGTATTGCATTGTCCCTGTCATACTCGCCCGAAAGGAGGGTAGCTGTTCTCATATTGTCAAGCTTTACTGTAAATTCTGACATATACTCCTTTATTTCAGGAATAACCGTATCGTCATTTTCCTCATAGCCCATAGCTATAAGAGTATCTATATCATCATATAAGCCCTTAAGCTCATTATAGGATTCTACGGCTGCCTTTAAGCCTTTTAAAACCGACATATGCTCCTGTGTCCTTTTAGCATCCTCCCAGAAATCCTGAGCCTCCATCTCCTTTTCCATTGCTTCTATCCTTGCTTCCTTTCCTGCAAGGTCAAAGTGAATCCCTCAATTCCTGCAATGGCTGGCTGTATGCGCTTAAATCAAGCTTAAACTGGTCTAATTCTACCATTTTCTCACTTCCATTCTTTTTTTATTTTATATAGCAATATATCATACAGCATTGCTGCTGCAACCGGTATGATGCTGCCGCAATGGGCTTTTAAACGGCTTTTCTGCCGCAGCACTGCTTATATTTCTTTCCTGAGCCGCATGGACATGGGTCGTTTGGATATATTTTCTGCTCTGCTCTCTTCTTAGGCGCCCTTACAAGGGACTCATCCCTATTTGTTCCTGTGACCTTAGCCACTTCCTCTCTTTCTACCTTCTGCTCAACCCTTACATGAAGAAGCATCTTCACTGTCTCCTCACGTATTGCCGCAGTCATTTCATCAAACATGTCAAAGCCGCTTATTCTGTATTCTACAAGAGGGTCCTTCTGTCCGTAAGCCTGAAGTCCTATACCCTGTCTAAGCTGCTCCATATCATCGATATGTGTCAGCCACTTTTTGTCTATGGTTTTAAGAAGAACTACCCTTTCCAGCTCTCTTATATGCTCAGGCTCAGGAAACTCTGCTTCCTTCGCCTCATATAGCCTTACTGCCTCCTCCTTAAGCGCCTGTGTAAGCTCCGCCTTCTTCATTCCCTTTTCCTTCTGCTCATCTGTAAGGGTAACAGGCTTAATTGGAATATTAGGAAGAAGTATCTCGTTTAATTCGGAAAGATTCCATTCTGACGAAGGCTGGTCATCTGAAATACACACATCTACAGCCGCTTCAACTGTCTCGGTAAGCATCTTGTAAATAACATCCCTCATGTTTTCACCGTCAAGAACACGGCGTCTTTCCTTATATATAATCTCTCTCTGCTCATTCATAACCTGGTCATATTCCAGAAGGTTTTTTCTGATACCATAGTTATTGTTCTCTATTTTTTTCTGCGCCTTTTCTATGGCGTTTGAAAGCATTTTATGCTCTATACGGTCATTTTCACCTACTCCCGTAGCGTTAAATACCGCAATCATACGCTCTGAGCCAAAAAGCCTCATTATATCATCCTCAAGAGAAATATAAAACCTTGACTCGCCCGGGTCTCCCTGACGTCCTGAACGTCCTCTCAGCTGATTATCTATACGTCTTGAATCATGACGCTCCGTGCCTATAATCTTAAGTCCTCCGGCAGCTCTAGCTTCATCGTCAAGCTTAATGTCAGTACCACGTCCCGCCATGTTGGTGGCAATGGTAATCCTTCCGTGAATACCTGCCTCTGCTACAATCTCAGCCTCCTGCTCGTGGAATTTAGCATTTAACACTCTGTGCTCCACGCCGTTTTTCTTAAGAAGATTGCTAAGCTCCTCCGACGCTTCAATAGACTTTGTACCTATAAGCACAGGCTGTCCCTTATCCCTGCTTTCTATAACCTCCCGTACTACCGCATTCAGCTTGCCCTTCCTGCTTTTATATACGGCATCCTCCCAATCCTTTCTTATAACAGGCTCGTTTGTAGGCACCTCTATAACGTCCATACCGTAAATGTTCCTGAATTCCTGCTCCTCTGTAAGGGCAGTACCTGTCATGCCTGCCTTCTTTTCGTATTTATTAAAGAAATTCTGGAAGGTAATGGTAGCCATGGTCTTGCTTTCCCTTTTTATCTTTACGTGCTCCTTCGCCTCAATAGCCTGGTGGAGACCGTCGGAAAAGCGTCTTCCCGGCATAATACGTCCCGTAAATTCATCTACTATAAGCACCTGGTCATCCTTTACCACATAATCTTGGTCCCTGAACATAAGGTTATGGGCTCTTAAGGCTAATATAATATTGTGCTGTATATCTACATTTTCAGGGTCTGAAAGATTTTCTATCTTAAAGAAGTTCTCTACCTTTGCAATACCCTCTGCGGTAAGGGTTACAATTTTGTCCTTTTCATTTACAACAAAATCTCCCTCCTCCTTTCGCTCCTCCTTCATAATAATATCCATCTTGCTAAGCTCTGTTTCCTTGCCCCGCTTCATCTGACGGGCAAGAATATCGCAGGCTTCATAGAGCTTTGTGGATTTTCCGCTTTGTCCCGATATAATAAGAGGAGTTCTTGCCTCATCTATAAGAACAGAGTCTACCTCGTCTATAATGGCATAATGAAGTCCCCTCTGCACAAGCTGTTCCTTATACATAACCATATTATCCCTAAGATAATCAAAACCCAGCTCGTTGTTTGTAATGTATGTTATATCGCAGTTATATGCCGCTCTTCTCTCGTCACTGTCCATGGAGTTTGTTATATAGCCTGTGGTAAGCCCTAAAAAGCTGTATATCTTACCCATTTCCTCCGCCTGAAGGTGAACAAGGTAATCATTGACTGTGACAACATGTACGCCCTTTCCCTCCAGGGCGTTTAAGTATGCGGGAAGAACACAGGTCTGTGTTTTACCCTCGCCCGTACGCATCTCGGCAAGACGTCCCTGATGTATTATAATACCGCCGATAAGCTGAACACGGTAATGCTCCTGATTTATTACCCTTCGTGTCGCTTCCCTTGCCACTGCAAATGCCTCCGGAAGCAAATCATCTAAGGTTTCTCCCTCTGCAATTCTTTTTTTAAACTCTGAAGTCTTATCCTTTAATTCTTCATCTGACAATGCCATCATAGAATCTCTAAGACCTTCTATTTTGTTTACCAGCGGATTGATTCTCTTTATTTCTCTCTCACTGTGCGTTCCTACTATTTTTGTAAATAATCCCATGGTTTTACCCTTTCCTTAGCTTGTCTAAAAAGCCGTATATATTACTTATTATAGCGTTATATGTTATATTTAACAAACACTATAGACCTTTATATTTTATCACTAATTATGTTTATGTTCAACATAAAAATTATTCTCGAGCTTTTGCTACTGGGTTTGTATAACAGAAACAGCTAATAAAATAAAGAAACAGCCGGTTGTTTTATGTCACCGGACTGTTTCTTTATTTTATTGATTATGTAAGTTCAGCTTCCTTAAGCAGATTATAAACCCTGTCGCAGTCATAATCAGGTCCGCATTCTATGACAATGTCATAAATGGGCTTAATTATAGCTATATCTTCCTCAAGCTCGTCAGCAATCACATCAATAGGCTTATTTTTGACGATTTTGCGGCAGATTAAAGAAATTTTTGTTTTGGTTTCGCCTTTTACTTCCCCTTTCATTTCCCCTCTTAAATATAAATCCTCCAAAGCCTTACACATATTAACACCACCTTCTGTTTTGTTTTTGTTTAACACTGTTCTAAATGCTTTATTTGAATTTAATAAGGTTTCTATAGCATAACATGTTTCGTTATCAATATTTTCAAAATATGACATATGCTTTTTGGTATAACTAAGCAAATCATCTGTACTGTTTTTATATTTTAACATACCGAATATAATCTGTAAATCCGATTTAAAAATATTTACATCGTTAATATTAGAGATATCCAAAATATTTATATGATAGTTTGGAACATATGTTTTAAGCATAGATTTGATTTTTTTATTGCAGGGAACTTCAAACATGTCATAAAGGCTTATTGCTCCGTCCCATGATTTCTCGCTGCCGAAATAAAAAATTATGGTAATTACAGGGCATAGTTTGTCACTTTTTCTAAAGCCAGAAAATAATTCATTTATATCTGCATTTCTTTTTTTATCCCCACCGACATTATTCCAAATATTATGTATCTGGTCAGAATAAGACAGGCTGTCGTAAAGCATATTTCTTACCGGCATGGCGTAATTAACATTTAACTGGTTTTCTACTGCAAGAATGGAAAGATTAATTCCCTGCCATTTCATAATAATATCTCTATGCCTTTGGATTGTTTTTGTTCTGTTTTCCTTATCTTTAATAATAATATCAGATTCGCTGTTTATTTCTGTAAGCTCATCTGCAATTATTATTTGCTCGCCGTCAAAAAGTACGCCATTAAACAAATCGGCAAATCGGTTTTTAACCCTAAGCCACTGTTTAATGGAAACATCAGGCTTCCCCATTTTATCACTCCAATTCTGTAAAATTAATTGTTGAAAATTTTGAAGATAATCAGAAAATAAAATACGCTTTATGATATAAAATTACAATTCAGAAAATTAATATATTTAAAATATGTTTTACAAAATTGTAATATATATAATATATCATATACTTGAAATAGGGTCAAGATGTTTTTGAATTAGATTTGTATAACTTGAGTTTCTGCAAGAAATTTCATATTTAATGGCAAAATTTATACACAAAAAAGAGAGCTGATGCTATAGCTGAATTATTCATCTGCTTTTGCAACAGCCCTAAAATATTATTATCTTCAAACATATTAAATCATTCAATATATTAATTAATCATCAGTTTATCTCTAATCATAACATATTTTTTATATGGAATAGGCACCTCATCTCCGTTTTCCATAATTGCGGCGCACCGCCTTATTTCTTTAACCTTTCTCCTGTTTACAATATAGCTTCGGTGTACCTTAATAAATTCCTCTGACATTTTATCTTCAATATCCTTTAACGGTGTAACAGTCTCTATAGTGAAAGAAATCCCATGCCAAATGGTATGTCCTCCCATGGCTTCAATATATAATATATCTGTCTCAGGAATATTATGTATATGCTCTTTAACCGAAACAACATTATAAATTCTTGCCGGGATATTGTTGTTTCCAACTAAATTGATATGTATATAACACGCCATGTTATCAACATAATTTATTGTATAATCAAAATAGTACTCTTTAATTATTTTATCAATAGATTTATGTATGCAATACATTCCTGTTACAATTATTTGATTAACAAACTGTCTGTTAATCCTGTGATTTATATGCTTTATCTTTTGTATTTCTGACGGGTTTATTAATTTATTTATATTTTCCATAAGCTCATCATTTAATATTCCTTCAGCGCTGTTATAATTATATTTCCATAGAATATTCTTTGTACATTGATTATAGACTTTCTTCTTTTGTTCCATATGAATGTTATACAATAAATGCTTTGTATCATTTATTATTTCTGCTGCGGTTTTCTCCATGTTATTACTTATATACGATTGCTCCTTTCTTAAGTTTTTTATATTTAATATTATATGAGGTACGATTATTGTAACTAAATTATAGGATAATGTGTTTAAATACAAACGAATGATTTGCTAAATAAGACGAATATTACATAAAAAAGTCGAAAATGACTCACACAACAAATGCTATAGAAACCTTATTAAATTCAAATAAAGCATTTAGAACAATGTTAAACAAAAACAAAAATTTCTCAAATCTGCCGCAAAATCATTAAAAATAAGCCCATTGACATAATAGCTGACGAGCTTGAGGAGGATATCAGTGTAATTAAATGCGGACCTGATTATGACTGCGACAGGATTTATACTCTGCTTAAGGAAGCTGAACATGCATAATCTCATTCAATCAGACTAAAAAAACAGCCCGGTGGCATATAGCCACCGGGCTGTTTCTTTGTATTATTATATTTTTTATGAGATAAACTACGTCAATAAATAATTAATTAAATTAATTATTTAATTAAGCACGCTTCTTTGATGCAACTACTGCAACTACGCCGCCAAGAGCAACTACTGCTAATACTACTAATGGCATGATAGGTGTTGTATCGCCTGTTGGCTTATCAGAAGGCTTTGCTGATGCGTCTGCCTTAACAGGAATATCCTTTACTGCTACATCAGGTGTTGCTTCTGGGTCAACATCCTTATACTCTACAACCTTAACATCCTTTAATGCCTCTGCATTGCCTACTACAACAAATGCATACTGTGTAAAGTGGTCTGTTGCAAATGTAATAGTCTTATCTGCTGTTACCTTTGCCATGCCAAGGAATGAGAACGCCATATCCTTATCTACTCTGTATACTGCTATAGTATCATCTGCCTT
>ERZ777011.2235-NODE-2235-length-16317-cov-13.125015_pt1 | contig 16317 bp, 10 predicted proteins | sample MGYA00374964_ERZ777011 | MGnify/ENA primary metagenome ERZ777011 (study PRJEB29310, sample SAMD00008975) | mouse gut metagenome | study: EMG produced TPA metagenomics assembly of the Metagenome analysis of fecal microbiota from mouse which was promoted...
GATAAAGTGTAACTTTACCTTATCCAGTATGCTGGTGAAATCTTCATGACAAAGACCTTGAAATAAAGGCAACTGGAGCAAAGTGTCGAACATTGTTTCCATAAGTTGTAATCTCTTGTTAATCGTACAAATTTACTCATAATACAACACGGCTGCCAATATCTGACCCTTCTTTTTGTTTTTTTTATTGTTTGAATGTATAAAAATAGAGTATATTTGCAGAAAAAAAAGGAGGAAATTATGTTTGCAGGCTTCAATTGGCAACAGATGGTTAGTGCGTTTATCGTACTTTTTGCGGTGATAGACATTATCGGCTCTATACCTATTATAATTAACCTGAAAGAAAAAGGGAAAGATGTGAATGCAATGAAAGCTACCGTCATCTCTTTTGCCCTTTTGATAGGGTTTTTCTACGCGGGAGATATGATGCTGAAACTCTTCCATGTAGATATTGAATCGTTTGCAGTTGCCGGTGCGTTTGTTATCTTCCTCATGTCCTTGGAGATGATTCTGGATATTGAGATATTCAAGAACCAAGGTCCTATCAAAGAAGCTACTTTGGTGCCGCTTGTCTTTCCTTTGTTGGCAGGTGCCGGAGCTTTCACAACATTGCTTTCTCTTCGGGCGGAATATGCCAGTGTCAATATCATTATAGCTTTAGTATTGAACATGATTTGGGTTTACTTTGTAGTGAGTATGACTGGTCGTGTAGAGCGTTTCCTGGGAAAAGGAGGTATCTATATTATTCGTAAGTTCTTTGGTATCATCTTATTGGCTATTTCTGTAAGGTTATTTACCGCCAATATAACGTTATTGCTTGAAGCGTTGCATAAATCCTGAGTATTATCTCCCCTTTTTTTGCTTTTTATTTGTTCTTTTTATATATTTGGCGGTTTTACTCGCATTCTCACTGAAGTGAGGTAGAAAAATAAACCGCCAAATCATTCGCAGATGAAGACGCATAAAGATAGTTCGAAGATTACGATGGACGAATTTGACAGGATATATGATAAATATTATCCTCAACTCCTTTATTATGCCTATGGTTTTGTGGAAGACTCAGAGATCTGTCGTGATATTGTATCGGATGTGTTCGGTCAGGCATGGGAAAATGTAGAGCGTTTGGGAAATGCTACTGTGGGTAGTTTCCTGTATTCGTGCGTACGGAATAAATGTATTGATTATTTGAGACATGACCAGGCTGCCCGGCAGTATGCGGAATATTTGCAAGAGGCAGTAGAAGATGAAGAAGGAATGACTCCGGAGGAATACGAAGAACGGATGAACAATGTGAAACAGATTATATCGGAACTGCCGCCTCGTACGCGTTTTGTTTTGGAACAGTGTTATTTTAATAATAAAAAATATAGGGAAGTAGCAGAAATTCTCGATATCACTTCGAGTGCGGTAAAGAAACACATTATGAAGGCATTGGCTATACTTCGTGAACGTTTATCTGTTATAAAACCGTAAAAAAAGTGCCTCAAAAAGGATCGACTCCGTATAAATATAAAAGACAGTTGTAGCAATATGATAGAAGATATAAACGATAAGGAAGATATTCGCCTGATATTGGATTATAAACGTGCCATGGCTATGGATAAGGTTCCTCTTCCCGATATGGAAGAAGAGCGGAAGCGTTTTTGGGAGAAGCAAAAACAAGTGCGTCCCTCCTCCCATGAGATGCAACAGAGTGTAAATATAAAGATGTTACGTTTGAAACGCTGGTGTATTGCTGCATCGGTAGCGGCTGTACTTTTTCTCGGATTATTTTTGGGTGCCTTCTTTTATCATCCTTCTGTAGTGCAGCTTCAAGTGTTTGCTGCCGATAAGTCGGCAGTAGATCCAAAGTTGAATTTTGGAGATATTACTTATATAATTAAGGAAGAAACACCGGACCGGCAGTTATATGCTCATGGAATAATTGCTACCCATAAATCTATTGATTTGAGTACAAAGAAAGCTGCCACTTTGCCTATTGAAGAGCAATTGCAAACGTTGACCACTCCTTGCGGGCAGGATTATACGGTTACTCTTTCCGACGGGACTACTGTTTTGCTTAATGCTGCCAGTCAATTGATTTTTCCGGATGTTTTTGTGAAAGAACAGCGTATTGTCTATTTGAAAGGAGAAGCCTATTTTGATGTAGCTCCTGATAAAGAACATCCTTTTATTGTAAAAACGGACTATTTTGAAACGGTAGTTCTCGGAACAAAGTTCAATGTGCGTTCCTACTCTAAACTTGATGCTCATGTTACTTTATTGGAAGGTAAAGTGACTGTTGCCAACGATATGGCGCCAGCGTTGACTTTACAGCCGGAAGAACAAGCGTCGCTGACGGAAGATGGAATGTTAAGAAAACAAGCGGTGGACATTTACCCTTATCTGGAATGGCAGAACGGCTATTTCTATTTTGATAATGTATCGCTTGTAGAGATAATGCAGGAGTTGGGGCGTTGGTACAATGTAGATGTGGTATTTGAGAATGATGAGATGCTCGATTATAAAATGCACTTTGTAGCCAGTCGTACGGAAAGTCTGATGTATGCAGTCCGCAATTTGAATGCGCTCGGTATATTTTATGTGACTTTGGATGGAAACCGAATAATAATTCAGTAAAATCTATTATCTATTAACTTTTTGATATTTTTCTTTTAAAATTCGGTACCCGATTATCGTTGATTACGTATTATTTGTGACTTTACATTTAAATTAGCAAATAATATATGATGAAACGATTGAATGAAGAGCGTAGAGAAAGACCGTGTATACAGAGTTGGAAGTATCTGGTCGGTTTCCTGTTAATGTTTGCCTTTGTTACAGGATTGGCAGCGCAGGAGAAAGAGAAAAAGGTCACGATGAAATGCGTGAATGAGAAGTTGACAGACGCTTTAAAAAGGGTAGAAAAGCAATCTGGTTACAAAATTGTATTTAGTTACAATGAACTCCACTCCATTCGTGTTAATGCTTCTATTCAGGAGTTGGCAGCTCCGGAAGCTGTGAAAAAACTCATTGCCGGTCATCCTGTTAAAAGTTCGGTTGATGGCAGGTATATCCATGTGTTTCTAAAAAAAGATAAAAAGGAAACTTTAGAGAAAGGCTTATTAAGAGGGCAGGTAGTGGATGAAAATGATGAACCGCTGCCCGGTGTGTCTGTCAGGGTGAAGAATGGTCGTTCTACAGGTACACTGACGGATTTGAATGGCGGCTTTTCCATCCCCGTAAAGGAAGGGCAAAGTGCTATGCTGACTTTTTCTTTCATAGGTAAAAAGACTGTGGAAAAAATGGTGAATGACGGTTGGGGAGTACAGGTGAAACTGGAAGAAATGGTGAACGCAGTTGATGAGGTGGTGGTTACCGGTTATCAAGTGATGGACAAGCGTTTGATGGCAAGTGCTACCTCTACGGTGAAGATGGATGACATAAAGATACCGACTATCAATTCTGTAGATAAGATGTTGCAAGGTACTATACCAGGACTGATGGTGCAAAACAGTTCCGGTTCTCCTAATGCAACTCCGCGTATCCGTATGCGTGGTTCCTCGACGATTTACGGTAATGCTTCTCCGTTGTGGGTGGTAGATGGGATTGTTTATGAAGATCCTATTGATTTGTCTAATGACGAACTCAATAATGTGTTGATGGGAAGCGATATGCTTGATCAGGTGAATCAAAATGCTACTCGCAGTTTGTTAGGCAATGCGATAGCAGGGGTAAATCCCAATGATATTGAATCTATTACGTTTTTGAAAGATGCTTCAGCCACAGCTATATATGGTACACGTGCAGCCAATGGGGTGATTGTGCTGACTACCAAGAAAGGTAAAATAGGGAAACCTTCGATTAGTTTTTCCGCATCTTTAGGATTTACGGGACGTCCTCGCTATTCGCAGTATAATCTGATGAATTCGAAAGAGCGTGTAGGTATTTCAAGAGAAGTGGTAGAGAAAGGATATTTGTATGATTATATGCCCTATGCTACCGGTTTCGAAGGTGCTTTGTTTGATTTTTACAGTATGAAAATTACAAAAAGCGAATTTGACGAGCAAGTGGCTAAATATGAAACAATGAATACCGACTGGTTCAAGCTTCTTTGTCGCAACGCTTTAAATCAAGATTATAGTGCCAGTATTTCAGGAGGTAACGAGAAAGTCAATTATTATACATCTATCGGATATAATAATTCCAAGGGAACTACTAAAGGAGATAACTCAACCAGTTACAGTTTGACTTCTAATATCTCAGCCTATCTGACTAAAAAAGTCAGAGCTTATACTCGTTTAAGTTTCTCAGACCAGAAAAGTGATGGTTTTTATACCACGAATCCTTATACTTATGCGTTGCAGACTACTCGTGCTATTGGCCCTGATGAATATTACACGACTCAGATTAATACTATTGATGGGTTATCCAATAACTATCTGTTGACATATAATATATTTAATGAGCTGGCACATACCGGTAATGAGGCAAAATCCCGTAATTTCAGTGGCAATGTAGGTATTGATGTGAAAATATGGAAAGGATTGACGCTTCAGACGCTTTTTGGTCTGCGTTATGTTAACTCTACTAATTATCAGTGGGCGGACGAACGTTCTTATTATATTGCAGGCATTCGTGGATATGATTATGGTACGGTGATTCCCAACGGTGAAGAAGAAAAGAAAAGCAAATTGCCTCATGGAGGAATTTTGAATTATAATTCGATGAATAATGTGGGCTATACAGCTCGTGCTCAACTTTCGTATGCTACCACCTTTGGAGAGATGCAGCAACATGCCATTAATGGTATGATTGGCTATGAGGCAATCTCCAATCAATATGACGGTTTTAATGATGTAGAATATGGATATTATCCGGATCGTGGGATGGCTGTCAGTTATGAATATGATAAGGAAAGTGCCGGAAGCGCGGTCCTGAATAATTCTTCGTTGGAAAAACATACTGTGTCTCGTAAGAATACGAAGAATAATGCAGTATCTGCTTATGCGACTTTGGTTTATGCGTTGAAGAACCGCTATATTTTTAACGCTAATTTGCGTGGGGATGCTTCCAATCGTTTCGGACAATACACAAATCATAAATTTCTTCCTGTATGGAGTTTGGCAGCAAGGTGGAAGATAAATGATGAAAGTTGGTTTAGAGGCTGGAAAGCTTTAGATAATTTCAGTATACGTTTTTCTTATGGTCAACAGGGGAATATTCCTACTTCTGTAGGACCAAATCTTGTAGCACAATACATGGCGCTTGCAGTTAATCGTTTTTCTGGGAACTACCAATTGGGAATTAAACGCCTGCCTTATCCTGATTTGCGTTGGGAAAAGACGGTTACAACTAATTATGGATTGGATTTCTCTTTGTTGAACGGCAGAATCTCGGGTACTGTCGATTATTATGTGCGTAAAGGTAAGGACTTGATTTTTAATTTGCCGGTAGCCAGTGAATATGGAACAACTCAAACTTTCCGTAATGGTGCCAGTATGAAGAATTATGGTATTGAAGTGGGATTGACTTTTATTCCTGTTCAAACGCGTGACTTTACTTGGACATTAACTCCGATTTATTCGAAAAACACCAATAATATAAGCAATACTGCAAAGCAGGATTATACTTATCTGGATTACCTGGCTGGTAATGCTTTTGAAAATGGAAAGCCGGTAAATGCACTGTATGCCTGGGAGTTCAAGGGACTGGATCATGAAACAGGCCGTGCGATGTTTGAACATTGTTCGGCAAATGAATCAGAAGTAGAGAAAAGTAATGATCCGAAAAGTTATCTGAAATATTGTGGTTCGACTGATCCGAAGTTTAACGGAGGACTTTCCACTTCGTTGCGTTATAAGAATTTTATATTAAATGCTCAGTTTGCTTATGCTTTCGGGCATGTGAAACGTTTGAATTTCCTTTTCAGCGGAACGATGAAGATGCCTACTCCGCAAACAAATCTGACAACAGATTTCTTGCATTGCTGGCGGGAACCGGGCGATGAGGAGCATACTGATATTCCGGGTATTGCTTTTGATGAGGCACGGAATTATTTTGTCTATACTCCGATTGCGAATGCAACTCAACAGAATACATACGATATGTATAATTATTCGGATGTACGTGTAGTAAAAGCCGATTTCTTTCGTTGTCGTAATCTGATGTTGACTTATACTTTGCCGGATAAATGGCTTCAACCGTTAAATATCGCAGGTATGTCCTGTTCGTTTAATGTGACCAATCTTTTTACATTGTGTAGCTCAAAATTTAATGGACAAGATCCAGAGGTAGATTCTACTGGAAGTGTTGCATTACCTATTACACGGACTTATTCGTTCTCAGTAAGTCTTAATTTCTAATCCTTAAAAATCTTTTGTAGATTATGAATAGTAAATATATATTAATATTCCTTTCTGTATACATAATGTGTATATGTTCCTCTTGCAGTGATTTCCTGAAAGAAGTTTCGCAAGATGAGTTTGAACCGAAAACAGCTTCTGCTTTTCAAGAATTGTTGAATGGTGAGGGATATTCAACTACCATTTGTCTCGATCCTATCACAGATGTATTGACTGATGATGTGGAGGGAGCTCAGGGACAATCTGATAATTACATAGATGAAAACTTGGCTCATCGTGCAGTCTATACGTGGCAATCTAATATGTACTTGTTGCTGGCTGATTATGATATGACTAACCTGCTACACACCTATCAGAAACTTTATAAATGTATTATGGCCTGTAATTTGGTTATAGACGGGCTGACAGATGCGGATGGAACAGAAGATGAAAAAATGCAGACAAGAGGTGAGGCTTTGGCACTTCGTGCTTACTATTATTTCTTATTGGTGAATTTATATGCTATGCCCTATAATTGTGCAGGAACGGCTCCGGAGAGTCTTTTGGGAGTGCCTCTAGTTATCAAACCGGAAATTAGAGATGAGGGAATTGCACGTAATACAGTTGCAGAAGTTTATACTCAAATATGTAAGGATATTGAAGAAGCCTGTAGTTTGCTGGATGGTAAAGCTGACAACACTCTAGGATTGTTTCGTATAAATAATGTAGCAGCACATCTTCTAGCTTCCCGAATTTATTTGTATATGGAAAATTGGGATAAGGTGCTAGAGCATGCTGATGTGGCTTTGGCCGATGCTCCGGCATTGGTTGACCTGACTACATATCAGCTAAGTAATCCGGCTTTTCCTCATTATGCTGTTAACAATATAATTTCTAGGAATTTCCCGGAAGTAATATTTATTAATGGAAGCATGAGCGGGAGTATAAAAACAGAAGGTACGTTAATCAGGGTGTCTGAGAGCGGTTCGAATGCTTTATTGAGACTATATGATTCTTCGGATGCCCGTCGAAATATATTTTTTAGTGATATGAGTCCTTTGTATTACAAATATTGGATGGCCAAACGTGGAACTCAGGAACAGGGGTTTGTATGGCGTACTGCCGAACTTTATTTAAATCGTGCGGAAGCTTATGCTGCTAAATATATGGCAGGAGATAACTCTTGTGGACAAAAGGCTGTTGATGACCTGGATGCTCTTCGCAGTAAACGTTTGTCGAATTTTGTGGCTTATACGTTAACCACGCCTGCAGCTCTGATGGAATTTTGTCATGAAGAACGTCGCCGTGAACTTTGTTTTGAATCACATCGCTGGTTTGATCTCCGTCGTTATGGTATGCCTTCTATTGAACATACATGGTATGATGCATCAGGAAACCGTACCGTATATACATTGAAGGAGAAAGATTTGGGTTATGTATTACCTATTCCACAGGATGCAATGGATACAAATTCAGCTTTAATACAGAATGAATTGGCACCGGAGCGTGTAGGCGAGGTAAACTAAATATTAATATGGAACAATAAAATAGAATAGTAGTATGAAGAAGTTTATATATTTAATATCCTGTTTGCTCTTGGTTGGAGTATGCTCATGTGGGGAAGATGCTTTGACACCTTCCGAACCGATGGGTTTTGGAGAGTTTCCTCAAGGAAATGCTTCATATGATCGTGAGATAGTTGAGTTCTATGATAAATATGGGGTGCAAGTTCTGTATAGGTTTGGCGAGGTTGATTTCCGTTGGAATATTACAGAGTATATTCCTTACTATGCAGTAGAAGCCGAAACTTCCTCTATAGGTGAAGGATGGAACTTCCTGAAAGAAAATTGCTTGTCTATTTGGAGTGACGATTTTCTGAGAAAATATATGCCGTATAGAATCCTGTTAGCTTCCGAAATTTATAGTTTAAAGGATACATACGAGTATGATGATGAGGGAAATAAAATCTATCAAAAGATTCCTAAAAAAGCTATGTATGGTCTTAATCATCTGACTTTTGGTGCAGTGAATAGTCGTTTGTCTTCACTTTCCGTTGAGGAAAAAAAGGAACTGATTGGCGAGGTTGCTTTTGCCATTGCCGGTTATGCTGCTTCGAAAGGTAAGATAGAGGTTCCTGAAAAGTTTCAGACATATCACGACGATTATATAAACAATGCAGGAGGTGATTATGAAGGCGAATGGGGATATAACGGTGGAGGCTGTCTGGAGTATCGTGATGGTGGAATGGACTATTATTATGATTTCGGATTATTTGTGAAATATCTGGTTATGATGAGTAAGGAAGAATTTGAGAACAGGTTTTTGACCGAAGAGTTTGATTGCGGAACCCAGTATGATAGTGTTTCGGGGAATTCTGTTAAGGGCTATCCGATACGTAATAAATATGAAGCAGTGATAGAGTATTTTCAAAATACGTTAGGTATTGATCTTCATGAGATTGGAGCCAGGACCTCTCAATTGCATTAATTGAAATATAAAGAATAAGATATAAAACTAAATGAAAAAATTATTTGTATTGTTTGTTTTCTGTGCGTACTTTATAACTACTTATGCACAGTCTCGTTTGTCCGGTATTGAAAAACCGCAGGCAGGTTCTCTGATCTCATTTAATTATCAGGCATCAGGAGGACCATTGGAAAACCGGGATACATTGTCTTGTACGATCTATCTCTATGAGGATTATTTATGGAGGATGGACGATGTAACTTTAATCCGTAGCGGAAAGAATCAGTGGAAAGGAAATTATCGGTTGGCTGACAATTGTGCCCTGTTCGCTTTATCATTTTTAGCCGGTGAAGCATGGAACCGCACGATAGATAATAATGACGAAAACGGAGGATATGTGTTTACGACATTAGATGCACAGGGGAAAATGTTACCTGGCGGTTATTTGGGATGGGGGACATTCCGTAAACCTTCTTGTTTCCATATTGGAAATTACTTCCAAAAGTTTGATATTCAGGATGAGGCGGTAGAGATGTGGACAACTAAGGAAATGGAGCATTATGCTGCAAATTTGCCGAAGTTCGTAAATGTTTATATGAACATGGTAGCCTTACGTATGGGAGAAAAGAATCGGAAAGCTGTTGATTTCTTCTTTCAGAAAATCAATAAAGAGTTTGCTATGACCGAGTTCATCTACTCTACGTTTGAGAATATTTATCGTTTCAGGTTGCAGGAGCAGGCAACGGCGGACTCGATAAAGAGTATTATATTAAAACAATATCCTCACGGGTTTTCTGCTCGTGCACAAATGTTTCATCAGGTGGAGGCTATGCAGGTAGGCGAAGAACGGGTAAGTAAGACTGAAGAATTTTTTAGGACGTATCCATATAACAAATGTATAGAAGATCCGTTCTCCCGTAAACAAGCTTATATGTATTATAATCTGACCCGTCCCTATGCTTCTTTTCTTTTTGACGGAAAACAGTATGACAAACTTATTGCTGCCTTGCCATCAATGAATTTTGTGACTTTGAGTGAAGTGTTCCGGTGGAATATATTCCGTGCCTATAAATTTCGGTTGGCGAAAAATGACTCAGTCTATCCGGTAGCGAAAGCCTTGATGGAGCAAATGGTGCAAAAACGGAATGATCTTTCTAATAATATGGAAGAATTAAGATACACTCCGAAAGAAGCACAGGAATTGCTTGACATTCAGTTTTACGAACGTTTGGGAATTTATCTGCAATTATTAAAGGATTTGAATAAGAATGACGAGGCTTTGACATGGCTCTCTTATTATAAGGATGATGTATTGTCTTATGCGGATGCTACAGTCAATCAGGTACGTTATGAGATTTTGTCAGCTACCGGAAAGAAAGAACAAGCATTGGAGGTTTTGAAAAATTCGGTGAAATATAATACGATTACCACTGATATGATGACTGCTCTGCGTGAGGAAGTGAAACCGGCATCTGATGCCGAGTTTAAAGTCTATCTTGATAAATTGAAAGGTGCGGCATTGAAAGAGGCGTTATATGAGGAAGTGAAATCTCATATGACAGATGTTGAAATCCCTACTTTCGAATTGCTGGATATGGACGGGAATGTTGTGAGCAGTGACAGTTTCAAAGATAAGATTGTAGTGATTGATTTTTGGGCAAACTGGTGCGCACCTTGTAAACGTGCGTTTGAGGGAATGAAACTTGCTGTAGACGCTTATGCGAACGATCCGGAGGTCGTTTTCTATTTCGTAAATACCATGGATTTCGGAATTAAGGGAAAACCGGCAGTTGAGAAGTATTTGAATAATAATGGATATTCACATTTTAAAGTATTGTTCGATACTTTAAAAGAAGGAACCAAAGGGTATAACAAGGCTTTCAGCATTTTCTCCCGTCAATTCAATTCATCCGGTATTCCCCGTAAAGTTATTTTAAAGAACGGCAGGATGCTTTATACGGCTGAAGGATATTCCGGAAGTCCCTCACAATTGGCTGATGAGATTGGTTATGCAGTCGAATTAATACGAAAGAAATAAATGAAGAAATATGTTTATTTGACATTGCTTCTCCTGTTGGGTGCAGAGGGAGCATTTTCTCAGAAACGTCCGATGAAACTGGACGACTGTAAGTTGTGGCGCTCGGTAGATCAGATACAATTATCGGCAGACGGGAAATGGGTAGTTTATAACTATCGTGCCTTGTACCGTCAGGATCTTGATACAACTTATATATATAATGTACAGACAGGAGAAACGACTTCTAAGGCCGGTCTTTCTAATTTTTCGTTTATGGCTAACGGCAAGTTGTTGAAATATGAAAAGAAGGAAGAAGGAGATAATTCGGGACGTCCATCTGTTTATACATTAAATTTGCTTACGCAGCAAGAGAAACAATGGGCTAAGAATATCTTTTTGGTCCCTATAGCAGGAACAGACATGGCTTATTATGTACAATATAAGCCAACCGGAAAGGCAGACTTTACTTTTGTAAATTTGCTGACGGGAGAGGAACAGTGCATTGAGGATATAAATACCTTCGGGCAGGTAGAGGCAGGTCGGTTGCTTTATAGTGTGGCGGACAGTTTGAAATCGACTTTGTATCTGTGGGAGAAAGGAAGAAAAACCCAAGTAGGGGAAGTTCCCGGTTATATTGCAAGTATCGCTAATCCGGATGCCAAAGGATGTGGAACTTTATCATGTGCTTCTACTTATGATACTCGTTTTGATGTAACCTCTATCTATACATATGATTTGAATAAATGTATTTGTTCGAAACTGTTGTCCTATCAAGATATAACTGGTCTGCCTGAGGGGACGAAAGTTTCTTCTATGTCTCGATTGATAAACAGTAAGACTCAGTTGCTGATTGATTTGGAACCGGTAGCTTATCCGCAGATGGAAAGGGAAACGGATCAGGTAAATCTGGAATTGTGGATATGGGACGAGAACATTTCTCCCCGCCGATCTTTCAAACGCTCAGGTTTTGATGCATCTAAGTATGACAAGTATGTCTATGATATTGCTACAGGGGAGTGTTTTACTTTGCCTACAAAAGGTCTGTCTTCTTTGGCTTTTCCACAGGGAGAAGAGGTCAAAGGATGTATTGCCTTCGACGCTACTCCCTGGTATAAGGAATCTGACTGGACGATGTCTCCCAATGACGATGTTTATTATATCGGAATGAATGGCGAGAAGAAGAAGCTGGCAAGTCATGGAAAATATGGCTTAAGTTGGAGTCCCGATGGAACCCAAGCTTTGTTATACGATCCTGCCCTGAAAGCATGGCGGCTGATTGATATGGCTACGGGGAGTGACCGGGACTTGACAACAGGGAAATTGCCTTATCCGGTATATGAAGAAGAGCATGACTATTCTTTTGATGCCGCACCTTATGGAGTGGCACATTGGAATCCGGACAATCACACTGTGGTCATATACGACCGATATGATTTGTGGAGTCTGGATGTGAAAGGCGAGAAAGCTCCTGTTTGTCTGACACAAGGGAAGGGCAGAAAAGAGCTGATAACATTCCGCAAGGCTGAGCATCCGGTTTCTTCAAGAGATAAATTGTATCTCGAAGGATTTGATGAAAAAAGTAAAACGAAAGGATTGTACCTGCTGGCGGGTAAGAACCTGCGTGATATGGCTGTTGATTCTCAATCGAATCTGGTCGTAAAAGCTAACACGGACAATGGTAAAGTAGTACTTTGGACGAAGGAAGATTATGGAGAAAGAGATTTTTGGGTTTCTGATCTGACTCTGCGAAATCCGAAGCGGGTGACGGACTCCAATCCTCAGGTGAAAGATATTAACTGGGGAACTACCCGGCTTTATACTTGGACAAATTTGGAAGGCAAGAAAAATGAAGGAATTTTGTTTCTGCCGGAGAATTACCGGGAAGGTCAAAGTTATCCTGTCATCGTACTATTCTATGAGAAGATGTCACAGGAGCTTAATAGTTATCGTTTGCCGGAGTATAGTAGTGCGACGATTGATATTCCCTGGTTTGTAAGTAATGGATATATCATTTTCTGTCCGGATATCAGCTATCGTATCGGTGCTCCTTACGAAAGTTGTTATAATGCGGTGATAAGTGGTGTGGAACAACTTGTTAAAGATGGAATTGCCGATAAGGAACGCATTGGAATCAACGGTCATAGTTGGGGCGGTTCGCAGACTGCCTGGTTGGTGACACGTACTAATATATTCAAATGCGCTTCTCCCTGTTCTGCGGTTACGGATCAGGTGGCAGATTATCTGATGCTTCGCGGAACGGGTCAGCCCAATATGTATTTTGAAGAGGATGCACAAGGCCGTTTGGGTAAAACACTTTGGGAAGATCGGGAACTTTATCTTGAGAACTCTCCGGTTATGCATGCCGATAAGATTCATACTCCTTTGTTGATATTCCATGGTGAGAAAGACACAAGTGTACGCATATATCAAGGCATGGCTCTCTATTTTGCGATGCGTCGGTTGGGACGTCCGGCCTGGTTGCTGAATTATCGGGATGTAGGACATCAGATGGGCGGAGATGCTGAGTGTCGTGATTTTATGCAACGGTTAATCGGCTTTTTTGATTACTATCTGAAAGATGCGCCTATGCCGGAATGGATGAAAGGGGATAATAATAAGTGATAATAAAGTATGAGAGCAATATTGTTTGGGATACTGTTGGGGGTAGTTTACTGTGACCTGAAGGCGCAATCTACTCCGGAGGAGAAATTAATGCAGACGTTGTATGCGATTACCCATCTTTATGTGGATTCTGTTCCAAAAGAGGCGTATATAAACCATACTATTGCGGAAATGGTGGGAAAACTAGATCCCTTTTCTGAGTACTTGCCTCCTGTGGAGCTAAAAAGTAACGACCAGGCATTAGGTGGTATGGCAGCTTTTGCAGGAGTCGGAATGGAAGGGACTTGGAAAGACGGGCATTTTTACGTGTCTTTTGTAGAAAAGACGGGCAGTGCTTGGCTACAAGGTATCCGTGCCGGAGATGAAGTTCTGTCAGTGGATGGGAAAACAGTGGAACAATTGCAGGACGGACAGATTTTCCGCTTATTGAATGGCGAAGAGGGGAGTGTGGTCACTTTGCAAATCAAGCGTGGAAAAAAGACTCCTTTTGAACGGAAGATAGTTCGTACTTATATACTATCCTCCGGTGTGAGGTCTGCTTATATGATAGACAGTGAAACTGGCTATCTTTCAATCTCTGTCTTTTCGAAGAATGTAGCGGAAGATTTTCGTAAACAGCTTCAGAACTTACTTCGGCGAGGAATGAAAAAACTGATTCTGGATATCCGGAAGAACGAAGGGGGGCTGTTTGATGAGGCGATAGCGATAGCAGACGAGTTATTGGACGGTAACAAATCGGTAGTTTATGCGGATGGCATCCACATGGAAAGGATGACGTTTCAGGCATCTGTCAAAGGACTGTTTGAACAAGGTCGTTTGGTGGTATTGGTAAACGGGCAGACAAAGTCGGCTGCGGAGATTTTGGCGGGTGCGTTGCAAGATTGGGACCGCGGTGTGCTGGTAGGAGGCTCTACCTTTGGAAAGGGAATGATTCAGGACACCTTTCCTTTTGAAGACGGCTCGGCGCTTAGGCTGACGGTGGCGCGTTATTTCACACCAAGCGGACGGTCTATTCAAAAACCTTATGGGGGTGGGCAGTTGTCTGCTCAATCCGGCAAGACCTATGAATCTTTACGTACTCACCGTGTTTTGAGGAGCGAGGGAGGGATTGTGCCGGATGTTTTTGTATCTGCCGATACAGTACATTTTACAAGATGGTATAATATGTTGGTGTATAGTGGTGTTCAAAAGCAGGTAACACGCGACTATGTTGTAGGTTGCCGACTGGAGTTACTGAAAAAGTATAAAACATTCGAAGCTTTTCAGAAAAACTTTGATGGCGGTGCACTATTGCAGGAAATATGCCGGGTAGCGGAAGAAGCGAATATTGTTTTTTCTGAAGAAGAATATGAAAGGTCGGAAAACTTTTTGCGGGTACAAGTGAAAGCGTTGGTTGCGCGCGAATTGTTCAATGAAAATGAATATTACTATCGCATACTGAATTCTGCGGACCCGTTTGTACAAAAAGCATGTGAAATAATGAATACTTCAGAAGAATATCGGAGGATTTTAAAAGAGAATAATTGATATGAAATGTATAGTAATGAATATCCTTATGGTATGTGCTTGTCTGTCCTCGTGCGGACATTCTCCGATTTTTAAATTGGAGGCGGATGTGCATACGGATGAGTATGACGGGTTGTATATTTATCTCACTCATACAGGTGTCGTTTCGAGAGAGGATGATTTGAAAGTGGATAGTGCGTTGATACGTAATGGTCATTTTAGCTTTGAATATCGCGTTACCGGTGAACCATTTGTGGCAACATTGGCACTTCCACCCAAGGATGATCATTTTGTGTATGGTTTGCCGGATTGTTATTGTATTGTGGAGGAAGGGAATGTGACGTTGGACTATACTCCTTTGGGAACACAATTGAAGGGGGGAGTCCTGAATCAGCAATATGATAACCAGATATTGGCCAAGACTCGGGAAATCAAGAAAAGAAGTAATAGCATTGTGGCCGAAAGAGATTCTTTGGGCAAACTACGTACTTTGAGTATAGAGGAAATGGAGGCTTTTAATCAACGTATCGGTGCGTTGTATAAAGAGTTGCAACCGGCTCATATCTGTTTTGTTTCTGATTATATTGGGACTGAAGTGGGAGCTTTCTTTTTCTTTTATTATCCGGAGAGTTATTACCCTGAGGGGATATATGCGAAACTATTAGCATCGGTAGATGAGGAGTATCGCCACAAATCGGAATTGAAGAAAGAAAAGGAAAAAGAGGCTGCCGCACATTGGAATGAATCTGTGAAAATAACAGAGGTCGGTTATCCTTATCGCGACTTTACCTGCATGGACATAGAGGGGAAGGAGGTGAATCTCTCGGATTATATTCATTCTGGTCGTGTGACTTTGGTTGATTTTTGGGCATCCTGGTGTGTGCCATGTGTACAGGAACTTCCTTTCCTGAAATCTCTGTACCAAACTTATCATGAAGAGGGATTGGATATTGTGAGTGTTTCTTTGGATACCAAGAAAAGTGCATGGGAAGCTGCTGTGAAAAAACATCAGATTCCTTGGCCGCAAATCTCCGACTTAAAAGGCTGGAAGGGTACGATTACCAAAGATTATGCTATAAGTGCGATTCCTTTTATCCTTGTTATTGACCGGAAAGGTAAGATTGCAGTCCGTAATTTGCATGATTATAAGTTGGAGGAAGCCATAAAAGAGATATTGTCCACAAAGAATTAGCTTGAATTTATGTATTTATAAATAGAAAACTAGATTTTGTAATCGATTATTCCGGTATGAGTGGAACAGGATTCCATTGATACCGGATTTATTTTAGGACATTGTCTGTTCTTCTTGTACGATTTCTTTTTCTTCTTTTGAGAGCCTGTTTAAATTTTCCTGAGATTATGTTAGATAGGCTTTACCGACCT
>ERZ777011.2236-NODE-2236-length-16293-cov-3.806380_pt1 | contig 16293 bp, 17 predicted proteins | sample MGYA00374964_ERZ777011 | MGnify/ENA primary metagenome ERZ777011 (study PRJEB29310, sample SAMD00008975) | mouse gut metagenome | study: EMG produced TPA metagenomics assembly of the Metagenome analysis of fecal microbiota from mouse which was promoted...
GCGGATTTTCTATCATCATTATAATTCTTTTTCTTTCCTGTAACGATCAAATCGCCCATTTTCAAATCTGCTCTCGTTCCATGGAAAAAAGACCCCCGGCCAAATCAATGTCATTAAGTTTAGCGCCAAAACCAGCCGGGAGGAAAATAAAATTCTCAAGGAGCCCCTTAAAAAGCGTCGGCACTTGGTGAGGTCCTTCACGAACCTAGTGTCCGCTACGCTTTTTACGGAGCGAGAGCGCGGCGACGGAGAATTTTATTTTCCTCCCGGCGTCCGCAGCCGTTAACTTAATGACATTGCCGGCCAAATACTGTTTTTTCGCTCATCTGTTTTACTCCTTCACAAATTTAGTCTTTCCCACTTTACAAAAAGGAATTTATCGGCAAACCACATAACGGTAATGCGGCATATCTACGCCTCCGTAATGCTTTATCCATGTATCCGTCATTGTCATTCCGTTTCAAATTCAGCGCTTACCGGCCGAAAAAACAGCCGCCTCCTTCACCCATCCCATCAGCTCATCATCAACCTCCCCTGTCCCAGATACCAGGACATGGTGGGTAAAACGTCCGGGATACGGCTCCACCGCCGCATCTACGCGCGGGGACTCCAAACGGTATCCCAGCCCAAAAGTCACAACAATATAAACCTCCGACCGCTCCTTCGCTTTCCGCACCGGCAAAAAAGAAACGAAAGCAAAATTATGTCTGTTGGAAAAAGCAATCTGCGTTTTCTGCACTTTGACCTTCACGCCGTCCACTTCTGAAAAAACCTTTTCCGCAAAAGCCTCATACAAAGGTAGCGCCTCCGGCTTCCCGTCAAAAAAATATAACACATCCTGATTCATTCTCTGCCCCTTCAAACACTTTCCAATCCTACGGATGGTTCCCCGTCTCATAACACCACCTGGCAATGTCGAAGACCAATTCCGCCGGAACCGGCCTGCCGTAAGGAAGCTGTATCGCTCCCTTACTGGTCTTATAATCTTTCAAACGTTGGGAAAACTCTTGGACAGCCTCCGGCCCCGGATACAAGCCCACATGGTTTTTAAAACCGGCAAACTGGATGATATTATGCTTCTTCCAATAAGTCGGCATACTCCACGAAATCCTCTCCTCCGCTTCCGGCAGCGCCGCGCAAAGCGCTTTCCTTATCTCTTTCAGATATCCCTGCACCTCTTGCGGCTGTGCCGCAATGTATTCATCCACCGTTTCCGGCGCTTTCCCGCAATAATGGCTCTGCTCCTGCCTCTTAAAAGTACGCCCGCACTTCGGACATGTCCACATCTTTATCCCTCCTGCCTCATTCCCGTTCCCTGACCGTCACCAAAACCCTGTCCCCGGCTGCTTCCCTATCCGGGAACGAATATCCTTACACACACCGATAATATAACATACTCTCTGCTGCTCACTATCTGTACCTCATCCAATACGTTTCACCCAGTATACCAGAAACCCTCCAACATTAAAAGCGCAAAATCCCCCTCTCATCATACGCCCTCCCCGTGCTCCTTCCATCTGAAATAACCTTTCTCCCGGAAAGAGGGGGATCTTCCATGTCCGGATATCCTCCCATTTTTTTCTACAGGGCATTCCACCGATACCAGTATTTCGCTATTCTCATTTACCTCTCATTTCCTGCTCCTGGGAATAAAGCAGCGGTTTTGCTACTACACGAAACCGCCGCCAAAAACGTCTATCTTATTCTTGATTGCCTGTCCCTTGCGACCACTACGCAATTTTCATCTCATACACCGGTACCAGCTCCGCCTTCTCTAACTTTGCAACATATGCCTTTACTTCTTCCGACCGGGCCGCCATGGCCGATTCCACATTCACATTCACGCCCTCCTTAATTGGCGTCAGATAAATGGTAATGCAGTCTTTTTTCAGCTCCTTTTCAAACTCTTTCAATCCGATTTCCCAAACCGCTCCGTTGCAAAAATTATCATGAATCAAACGGCCGCCAATAAACGCATTCCCGATATCTCCTGTATACCAAATCTGCAAGCGCAAATCTTTCACACCCTCAAATGCATCCTCCGGAATTTCAACCGTATATCTTGACGGCCCAACCTGCTTTACAACCAAATCCGCCTTTTTTTCTTTCCGCTGAATCTGATAAGCTCCGAGAAAATCAGCATAGCCGCCTTCCACCCTCCTGATATTCTTCGATTCCCCAAATCCTTCCGCCGGATAAACATGGATAAGTGCAGTGCTTTTGACGCTTTGAAGGCGGATTCCATTTTCATCCTCCAATATGGTTTCGTCAGTAAAAACTAGCCGTCCGTCACTTAGCAGATACATGTCATTGGCAAGACTGCGGCTCAGAACAAGCGCCCTACATTTGGCATCATCTTTTTCTACCCCAAAACACTCCGCCGAAACCAAATCCCCGCACTTGTAAATATTGCTGTCGGTTCCTGTAATCCTTGCCCTATCTTCAAAGCGGAATATCCCCTGCATTCCGTCAGGCACAAAGAACACATATGTGGTTTCCCCCGCATGGCTCACCCTTGTGATAACCTGTGCGCTCGCCTGCACCAGGTCAATGCCGTCCAAATTGAAATGAAAAGGCAGAATTGCATTCTCATCACCTGCAATACTCAAATTCCATGTCAGTTTTTCATCCTTTAGCCACAGGGAAATCTCCTCATGATGCCTGTCCGGCAGCCTGAAATGATCCTGATAATTATTGATAAACAAAAAGCCTCTCTTTCCATCCGTTCTCACCGCCCAGCGCAGGGTTTTATCATCCTTTGGCGCGATATCGGAGGCTCCCGCAGGCAGAACCGTCTGCAGAGTGCAAAATTCCCTGCCAAACGCTCCGGCGAAATAGTGAATGCTTTTCAGCCGCCTGTAGGATTCCCTTACCTGTCCAAATTCCCCGAGGGCCGCCTGATAATCATAAGAAATTTTCGGCACCTGTCCTTCATTCATAAAGGCCCCGTGATTTCCTGTCGGATTGCTCCCTCCCTGAAACATATAGTAGCCCAGAAAGTTACAGCCGGAAGCAATTTTGATATTCGCCATGGCGTCAACGCTTTTATAAGGAAACTGAAAGCGGTAATAATAGCAGCAGGTCATACCGCCTCCCATTTCACAGCAGGAATAGGGCCTTGTCTCCGGTTCATAGCAGGGCTTAAAATCGCCGGTGCACACTGCGGCATTGTTGTGATAGTCCTGATAAACATATTCTTCCGTAGCCGGGTGCTCTCCTCTGTAAGAATAAAACAGCCATGGGCGGAACGCATAGCCTCCCCATAAAGGAAGCATGGTATCAGGCGCCGCCGCGCCGCCCCAGCCCGTGCAGGTGTAAAATGCGGGGGTAAGGCCGCACTTTGCCGCCAGCGCTTTCAGGCCAATCATATAATCGTTGCCTTCCTCTCCCACGGGTACCCACTCGTTGGAAACCCCCGTTGTGATTTCCCATGGCGCGGAGGAGTGCATATATTCATTGTCTATCTGCACCCCGATAACAGGGCCGTTGTCTTTAAAAAACATCCCCTCCGCCTGCCTCGCCACCTGCCGGTAAAACTGTTCCACATATTTTAAGAATCCCTCGTTCAGGCTGCGGACTTCAAAGGGTTTGCCGTACATCCAATCCGGAATCCCGCCGTTTCGCACTTCCCCATGGTCGAAAGGCCCTACCCGCAGAATTACATACAAGCCATGCTTCCCGCACAGCTCCATAAATTTTCGCAGATTACGCCGGCCGTCAAACCGGAACAGACCTTCTTCTTCCTCATGATGAATCCAGAATACGTATGTGGAAACTACGTTGATACCGCACAGCTTCATCTTGATAAGTTCATCCTCCCACCTTTCCTCGCACATTCTGGCATAATGAAATTCTCCGCTGACGCCAAAAAAGGGGGTTTTGTTTTTCATCATATAGTAATTGGTAAATGATATCTCCTCTCCATTTTTGCTCCTGCCCCGAAAATCCTCTCCCAGAGAATATATCTCTTTTTCTTTTAAATCTCTTAAATCCATTTCATCGCTCATTGCAAAACCACCTCCTTTATTTTCCATAATGATATCACAAAGTAACTGCTTTTGCCCATGACGTTACGAGAAATCAACCTCCCCGCAGCAAGCTGTCGGGAATTGAACCCTCTTTTGGATTAAAATATGCCTGTATGGCTTGCCATATATTTTTATGAGTGCACCAGTGCGGTAAAAGTGAATTGAATCAGCATCCACTCACCGTCCCTGTTCTGGTAAACCTCCGTGGTCATAAAATGGTGGGTAGTCTCTTTGCCACCCAGAAGCAGGCTATAATCCACATCTGTCATACAGATGGCCGTATCCCCCCATTCTCTGACTTCCTGCCCATGAATGTCAATTTTGGTAGGCTGAAATAACTTTTTATCAAAAGCTTCCATCTCCTCGTCAAGTCCGCAGCTCATGCCAATATGGACAAACCAGCATTCCGGATGGCTGACCGCCCGCATGCCCCCGGTATCCGCCTTTTCCAACGACTTCCAGAACATTTGCGACCGCCCGATAATTTTATCTTTCATAATAATCCCCCATTCTTGCCAGCAGCCCTCAAATTTGGGCGCAAGCACAAATTTGTCTGTGAAAAATTTATTTTTCACAGTAACAACCTCCTTGTTCTTTCAATATAATCAGTGAAGCTTCAACACATATTTCACAAATGCCGGATCGTCATGATTGACAATCTCGCTATGTCCCAAATCCTTCGCCGCAATCTTTTCCATCTCTTCATCCGTTAGGGTAAAATCCCAAATATCGATATTCTGTTCCATTCTTTCTACATGAACGGACTTTGGAATAATGGAAACGCCGCGCTGTGCGTTCCAGCGGAGAACCACCTGTGCCGCGCTCTTGCCGTATTTCCTGCCGATTTCGGTAAGCTCGGGATCCGTAAAGATGCCGTGTTTTCCTTCTGCAAGAGGCCCCCAGGCCTGCGCGGCCACGCCGTATGCTTTCATATTCTCGATAGCCGCTGCCTGTACAAAGAAGGGGTGCAGCTCCACCTGATTGACAGCCGGAATCACTTCCACATGTTCGCAGAGATTGGTAAGAATTGCGGGGTAGAAGTTTGCCACACCGATTGCCCTGGTCAGGCCTTCCTTATAAGCCCTGGTGATCCCGCGATAGGCCGCAAAATAATCGCCCATCGGCTGATGCAGAAGAATCAAATCCACATAATTCATATCAAGTTTTCCAAGAGAAGTTTTAACCGCCTCATATGCCGCCTCTTCGCTTCCCATATCGTTGACCCATACTTTTGTAGTAATAAAGAGTTCTTCTCTGGTGGTCAGCCCATCGCATATTGCTCTTGCAACGCCCTTGCCAACCGCTTCCTCGTTCCCGTAAGCCGCCGCCGTATCAAGCAGCCTGTAACCGGTCTTAATTGCATCATAAACTACCTGCCCGCACTGGGCCGCATCCGGAATCTGAAATACGCCAAATCCCTCGAGCGGCATCTTTGCGCCTGTGTTCAATGTTAAAAATTCCATAACAATGCCTCCTTGTAATAAAATATTTTACTATAAACTGTACGGATGAAAAAGAAATATGTCTTAGGAGCTAATTCCTGTATTTGTCAGAATTATATGCCATCTGTTTCCAAAAGTACAATTCCATTTTCGCATACTGGTATAAATCATATTTATACTGGTACGCTTTTATATTTTCGTTGTAAAATACTTTCCTGTCTGTTATGATTAACATTGATTATGCAGGGGTAAGAGTGAAAAATTTTCAATCTTTCATCCACAAACCTGATATGCGCAATAAAGCAAAGGTGAACTTTGTTCACCTCGCAGAAATGAGGAAAAACATGATTGCATTATATGAACTGCAGCAGTTTGTCGCTTTTGCAGATGTCGGAACGCTCTCTGAAGCGGCGGATTTTCTGAACCTGTCGCAGCCTGCCCTGAGCCGGAACATGAAAAAGCTTGAGGATAATCTGGGCGTTATGCTCTTTGTCCGCCGGAAAAATAAACTGGAACTGAACGACAACGGAAAATACCTTCTGTCGCTTGCAAAGACGCTTTTAGCCGATGCAGATTCCCTCACCGCAAAGGTGCGGGATTTTGACAGGAAAAAACATACGATTGCCCTGGGCGTCTGTGCCCCGGCGCCAATATGGCGTCTTGTTCCTGTCATTTCCAATATTTATCCCCATATGACGCTGCAGACGGAAATAGATGACAGCGACCATCTGCTTTCAGATCTTGGCAACAATGTCTATCAGCTTGTCGTGGTACATCAAAAGCCGGATTCCACCGCCTTTTATTTCAGAGAATGCTGCCATGAAAATCTTTTATTTGCGTTGCCGAAGGGACACAGATATGCCAGGAGAAAAAGCCTGTCCTTTGCGGAAATGAACGGTGAAAATATGCTCTTAATGTCCAACATCGGTTTCTGGGACTTCGTCCGCACGGAGAAAATGCCGGATTCCCGCTTTCTTATGCAGAATGACCGTTTCAGTTTCAATGAGCTTGTACAGACGTCCTCCCTGCCCTCTTTCATCACCGATCTTTCCCCAAAATACCTTGAAACTGCCCCCGGACGCATCCATGTGCCAATTTCAGACAAAGAGGCGTCCGTGACCTATTATCTTGTCTGCACCAAGGACAGGAAAAAGGAGTTTATGCCGCTTTTCTCCGCACTATAGGCAGGATCCTTTCTTAGAAATCCCGCACGCTGAAATTGCGTTCAAACGGGTCTGTACAGTAAATGTACAGACCCGTCTAAACCGTTACCCTTCTATCATCTTCAGATTATCCGGATTTTCTCCGCTGACACTGCGGATATCAATAACCGGCCCTCCGGTTCCTTCAATATATTCTCTGGTAATCGTCACCCGTCCGATATTGTCATCCTTTGGAATCTCATACATGATATCCAGCATAAACTCCTCGATAATCGCCCGAAGGGCCCTCGCGCCGGTATCCTTTTCCATAGCTTTTTCCGCTATCGCTTCCAGCGCGCCTTCGTCAAATTCCAGCTTCACCTCGTCAAGCTCAAGAAGCTTTTGGTACTGTTTTAAAATGGCGTTCTTGGGCTCTTTCAGAATTTTCACCATCATAGTCTTATCAAGGGCTGCCAGTGTGTAGATAACGGGAAGACGTCCTAAAAACTCCGGTATCATACCAAACTTTTTCAAATCCTCAACCGTCACCCTGCTGATGATATCTTTTTCCTTGTCAAATTTATCCTTTAATTCCGCGTTGAAGCCAATCGATGTCTGCTTTTTCAGGCGCTGCTTAATAATTTCCTCCAAATCAGGAAACGCGCCGCCGCAGATAAACAAAATATTTCTGGTATTAATCGTTGCAAGGGGCACCATTGCATTTTTACTGTTGGCCCCCACCGGCACCTCCACGTCCGCGCCCTCTAAAAGACGCAGCATTCCCTGCTGTACGCTCTCGCCGCTGACGTCCCTGCTGGTGGTATTTTTCTTTCTGGCAATTTTGTCTATTTCGTCTATAAAGACAATACCTCTCTCCGCCTTTTCCACATCATTGCCGGAGGCCGCCAAAAGCTTGGAAATCACACTCTCAATATCGTCGCCTATATATCCCGCCTCCGTAAGGGAAGTTGCGTCCGCAAGGGCAAGGGGCACGTCTAAGAGCCTTGCAAGGGTCTTTACCAGATAGGTCTTGCCGCAGCCCGTGGGCCCAATCATCAGCATATTGGATTTTTCAATTTCAATATCATCCATGGTGCCGGTTGCGACTCTCTTATAATGATTGTACACTGCCACGGAAATTACCTTTTTCGCATGCTCCTGTCCAATCACATAATCGTCCAGCTGGGCCTTAATCTTATGGGGAGGGGGAATATTTTTAATGTCCAGAACCGGTTCTTCCCCTGCCTTAGGCTTTTTCTTTTTCAGCCTCTGTTTGTTGGGAATCCCCCCTTCTCCCTGCAAATCCGCAATATTCACAAAGCGGATATTGGGAAATCCCTTACCGCTCATATTTTTATTCAGATCGTCTATAAAAGCCGGATTATTCAGCATTCCCTGATAATCAAACTGGCTTACGGTATCCATGGTCTTATGCATACAGTCGTTGCACACCGTAATATTGTTGGGCAGCTTAAACATTTTTCCCGCTTTGCTTTCGGGGCGGCGGCAGATAAAGCAGACGTCCTCATACTCTTTCTCCTTTTTCTCACCGTCACCCGTATTTTTGCCATCCGTTCCTTTTATATCCGAAACATCGCCTTCCAATTTCTCTTTTTCGTCCATATCTCTTTCATCAAATTCTGACATTCTTTTTCCTCTCATTCCTCCATTTTTCACATACATATACTATTATAAAATATTCCCGCCTTTTACACAAGCTCGCCCAATTCCTTCTAAATATAATCGGAAACTTAGCGCGGTGACGACTGAATTTCTATTCGCTCCGAGCGGATGGTTAATGTGTAAAAAGCAACCACAGTCATTCTTTATAAAATTCTGCGAACCGCCAGAATTTCCTTATAAGTAGCCGGGGTAATCTTAATTCCGGATCTCTGTGTGCTGGCATGTACAATCTGTCCGTTTCCTATATAAATACCCACGTGCCCGGCATAGCACATGATATCCCCGGGCTGTGCCTCCGAGTAGGAAACCCCCGTTCCCGAGCTTCGAAGGGAATAGGACGTTCTGGGAAGGCTGTAGCCGAAATCCTTGTACACTCGCCACACAAACCCGGAGCAATCCGCCCCTTCTGTCAGGCTGGTTCCTCCCGGCACATAAGGGTTTCCTATATATTGACATGCATAGTTTGCAATCTGCTGCCCCTTGCTGCCTGAACCTGAATAGCTGGAAGCCGAGGCATATTCCTTGCCGGAAGACTTATCGGAAGAAGAGGACGAATCTCCGGAGGAAGAAGACTTGTCGGAGGAATCGGAAGAAGATCCTCCTGAGGCTTCCTTTTCTCTCCTCTCCCTTTCCTCCGCTTCTCTCTGCAAAGCCAGCTCCTGCGCCCGCCTTGCTTCCTCTTCCGCCCTTTTGGCTTCCTCAATTTCAGACTGCTTGTTTGCCGCCTGGGCCTCTAACTTTTTGATTTCATCATTCTGCCTCTTGATATTGGCTTTATAGATGGCCGCTTCCTGTCTCGCCTTGGCAAGCTGCGCCTCAAAATTGTCATAGGTAGCCTTCTTTTCATTCAAAATGATTTCAAGGCTTTCCTTTTCTTCCATCAGCTCATGCTGCTGGGCCTCCAACTCTGCCATTTCTTCCTCTAACTTTTCCTGCAGCGCCTCCACCGCTTCCCTTGCGGCCTGATACTGGGCCAGGAGCTGTCTGTCATACTCGTAAAGCTTTTCCACATACTCCGTTTTGTTGAGCATATCGGCCATACTCTCGCTGGCAAGGAGCAATTCCAAATAAGAGCTGTTTCCCTTTTCATACATAAACTGAATCCGCAGCTTCATGGCCTCATACTGCTCCCGCTCTACCCTTTTGGCGTCTTCCAGATCCGCCTTTGTCACCTCAATCTGTTCTTCTTTTTCCTCAATCTCTTCTTCTATCATTTCCACGCTGGCGATGGTTTCCACCAAGGCGGCGTCTATTTCTTCAATTTCTTCCGCCACTTCATCCACATCGGACTGGATCGCGTTAGCCTTACCCGAAGCATTGTTATACCTTTGCTGTTCTTCCTTTTTCTTAGCATCGGCCTCTTTTTTCTTTTCTTCTATCTCCTGCTTTTGCTTTTCCAAATCAGAAACAGAGGTAGCCCCTACCGGGTCTACCACCGACAGCATAATTGATAATGACATAGCTGTTGCAAGCCATCTGACCAGTTTTTTCTTCTTTTTTTTATACATTATCCCGCTTCCCGCCGCGCCCCTTTTGACAGCGCAAATATCCTGTGGGGAATGACCGTCATAGCATTCCTCCGGGTGTAAATATTATCAGAAATTCAAATTTTAAAAACATGCCGCGTCAAACGCCCGCTCACTGTGCGTCAGGGCTTTTTACCACAGCATTTTCTCCCAGAAATTCCCTTGCCTTTTGAACCAGCTGAAATTCCCTGTGGGCGTCCACATCAATTTCCTCTTTATAGGCGTCCGCGCTTTCATACCCATAACGCTCCGCCATCTCGGCAAATTCCGCCTCCAGCTCTTCGTCCGTCACCAAAATGCCTTCCTTATCCGCAACCGCCGCCAGCAAAATATAACGCTGGGCCGTAAGAGCCGCCTGTTCCAATAAAAAAGCCTCGTAATCCTCCACCTCGCTGTCATAAGCATAGGCGATATACTGCTGAAGGCCCATACCATACATCTGCGCATAGCTTGTCAGCGTGTTGGTCAGATTTTCCTTCATACGGTTTACCATCCCCTGGGGCGGCGTCTTAAGGCTGCTGCCTTCTTCCGTTCCTCAAAATCCGCCTGAGCCTGGGCCATTAAATTATCGTATACGTATTTTTCATATTCCCCTACAGTACCGATATCCGTAAGAGCAAGCCCCTTTACCAGCTCGTCCGTAACAGACGGGGCGCTGATGCCATTGAGAGTCACCGTAAAAACCACTTCCTTGCCCGAAAGATCCGGATTGTTCTTATAAGGGTCCGGGAACGCAAGCTTTATATCCTTTGTCTGCCCAATCTCCATTCCCACAACGCCTTCCTCAAAACCGGGAATAAAACTCCCCGAGCCGATTATCAGTTCCGCCCCTTTCGCCGTTCCTCCCGCAAAGGCAACACCGTCCATCTTACCTTCGTAATCAATGTTGGTGATATCGCCCATCTCCACACTGCGGCCGTCCACAGGCTCCGCATAATCGGCAAAGGCGTTTTTGATATAAAGCATCATATCATCATCCGAAACGGCAGGCGCCGCAACCTCAATTTCCACACCTTTATACTCGCCTAAATCCACAAAATCTTCCGCTTTAAAATCTGTTATATAAACAAGCTCACCGGTGTCCTTCGCCTTCCCATTTCCGCAGCCCGCCAAAATGCCCGCCAGCATAGCTATGGCAAGCGTTGCCCCGATATTACTTTTTATATGCATCTTTCCCAAATCCTCTTCCTGAAATTTTCCGCGCCTTTTGTGTAACCTGTCCGTTTAAGCCAAAGACGCAGGTGCCCCTGTTCCCTAACCCGGATAAACCGGAACCAAAATTTTACCATTTTGCGCAAAATTTCGTTGTTAAACACCTAAAAGGGTACTATATTTTTATACCATAAAACAAAAATGATCGAAAGTGTTTCGCTTAATTTTAACGAATAATTCATAATTTACTGTTTATGACGAGACGCCAAGCCTGCAAAAACATTTCGTCAAAGGAAAAAACCAGTGTCTTCTTTTGGGAAAACACCGGCCTTTTATTGGTTTCTTATATGCAATTTTTCTTCTCTTTTGGTTTTATTTTTGTGCCCTGCCATATCTTAGAAAGCTCTCGGAGACACATTCAGCAATGCGTAAGAATTCCTTTTCATCATTTCCGCAGGTACATTTTCATTTTTCACATGTGCCAAAACGACTTTATTATTTACGAGATACTTTTCTACCATTGTCTTCATATAATTTTTCATAATGAACACCTCTTTCTGAGTTCTATTTTTACAATTTATCATATTTTGTTAGTTTACGTTTTAATTGCTTTTTAGTTGCTATTCAGTTTTTCATTGCCTGTTTTTGATGAACAGGTTTTTCTTTTTGAGCTCCTTTTAGAAAAATCTGGGAGATACGTTTAATAATGCAAAGGAATTTCTTTTCAGCACTTCTTCAGGTGCATCTTCATTTCCTACATGCAGTAAAGCTACCAGATTATTCACAAAATAGTTCTCAACCATTGTTCTCATATAATTCTTCATGATTCGTCACACCTTTCTTTTAGATTTGCTTTTTTGTCCCGGGGATGTTTTTTATCTCTGTGGGATGTTTTTTATCTCCGTTCCGTTTACAATACGAAGCATACCTCATTATCAGGGTGAGAACCAGATAGTTTTTTGACTTGTTTTAAGGCAATATTGACAAAAAGGCTAGAAAGGCTGCTTTGTATTGTGTGATTGCCCCATATAGAGTAAAATGGAATACATGGGACAGACCGAGATTTGGAAGAAAAGGAGAATAGACATGCAAATTGTGCCTACACTAAATTTTGGAGGGAATTGCCGGGAAGCAATTCAAATGTATGAAAAGGCGTTTAATGGAAAGATTGCTTGTATGATTACATATGGACAAGCGAATGACCCGGCATATATTCCATTGCTTCAAGAAAACCAAAAAGAATATATATATCATTCGGAACTTGTATTGGGCAATCAAAGAATCATTATGAGTGACCATGTGGATATTGCATTTCAAACATGCTATTCAAATTTTCTCACTATTATGTATGATACAAAAGAAGAAGTGCAAAGAGCATACAAAATCATGAAAGAAGGAAGCAAGACAATCTATCCAATGGAAGCAACGCCCTACAGTTCTTGCCGAGTTGTTTTTGTTGATAAATTTGGAATTCGTTGGGGTATTATGACCGAGCAGACAGAACGATGAATTTTTATATGTTTTAGCTTATGTGCAGGGCATCACAGCAGACCTTATTCTTATAAAATATTTACAGACTTTTTTCACACGACTCTCTATAAAAACAGAACCAGGAGTGCCTCTAATGCATTCTCGGTTCTATTTTAAATATACTCAATTTTTTATACACAAATTTTCAACTTCCTCATAGGTCAATCCGGTATCTTCCACAATTTCATCAATTGGCCTATTCCGCTTAAGAAGTTTTTTAGCAATTTCAATATCTCTTTCCTTCCTTGCATTATACAATGCCTGTGCCTCATCATGTCTTGCTTTTGCACGGAGCCTTTCTTTCTCACGGAACTCTGACGAAGCAGTAATCGTATAATAAGCATTGATCGCCTGACTCATAACCGGCACCTCCATCTCTTTAATCTTCTCCAGCTCCTCTTCAGTCTCCGCCTTGAACAGCGAAAGCCACAACAGTAACATATCATCCTCACCCACATCTGGCGGCAGTTTGGGAAGTTCAAAGAAATGAAATCCCATTTTATCCGACAGCAGTATATGGCGTGTAACTTCTAATGGCTGGAAAAAAGAATGATATTCTTCACATCCAAACAGCGAGAAATCTATAATACTTATAACAATTGTGCGCGGTAAAGCAGAATAGCCCTCCCCGGTAAGCAATGCTGATGAAAACTCCCTTGCCCAGTAGTACATGATCCTCTCCGGGTAGTCCCCCTCATTGCAGACCTGTACCTCCAGATCCACACGTTGGCCATTCACAGTCATGTTGATATCCAGCCTGCAGAATTTGTCCCCCAGGTTATCAGGCGGCATCTCCGGATTCCGTATCACGAACTGTCCTATACCCTCCAACGGTATTCCAAGCAGATCTGCCACCAGCTTCTTTAAAAGTTCCGGATACTGTACAAACAGCATTTTGAACAATGTATCTGTCTTAAACGTATATTCAAGCTTCCGCATGGCATCATTTCCCTTAAATCTTATAGTTTCCTCTATGGATAGTATACCATATCCGATGACTGATTTCCATAAAAGATTTTTACGGACAAAAAGATACCGGGGAATGGCACTACATAAACTGCCATTCCCCGGCGTTTATCTGTTGAATTTGTAGCCGATACATAACGAGGCAAGTTGCCCTCCCACTGCTTATGATGTCGTGTGAAAGGCCGGTGTCTTTTTCTTAAACACCGGCCTTTTATTGGTATCTGATATACATTTTTCTTTTTGGATTTGCTTCTCTGCGCCTTAACATTTCTTAGAAATCTTAGAAAAATCTGGGAGACACATTTAAAAGCGCGTAGGAGTTCCTTTTCATCATTTCCACAGGTTCACTTTCATTTCCCACATAACCTGATACGACTTTATTATTTGCAAAATATTTTTCTACCATTGTTCTCATATAATTTTTCATAATCCACAACCTCTTTCTTCATTTAATCTATTGATTATTTTTATATGCTATTTATGTTCTTTATGTATTTTGTTTTTAACTAACTTAATTATTTTTCCTTTTGGGCCCCTTTTAGAAAAATCTGGGGGATACATTTAACAGTGTATAGGAATTTCTTTTCAGCACTTCTTCAGGTGCATCTTCATTTCCTACATTCAGTAAAGCAACCAGATTGTTCTTAAAATAGCTTTCTACCATTGTTCTCATATAATTCTTCATGATTCGTCACACCTTTCTTTCAGATTTGCTTTTTGGTTCCGAAGATGTTTTTTATCTCCGTTCCGTTTACAATACGAAGCATACCTCATTATCAGGGTGAGAACCAGATAGTTTTTTGACTTTATTTAAGTCAATATTGACTTTTCTACTAAAAATATATATTGCTTTCTGTTACAATCATATCTTTTTTGCCGGCCGCGATACTAAAAGATTTTCCGACAACTGTTCTTGTGTAGTGTAAGTCCTGCGCTTTTCCGAAGCCAACTTTTTGCTGCTGATTTCATAATAATGCCTATAACAATTCGTTATAAGAAACGCTCATTTTCACAAAGGCAACTCTCCGTTGCAAGGTTGATTTGTATCTTATATATCCATTCGGGTATATCCATTCGGATTACTTTTACCACCTATTATTTCCACGGTCTGGTTTTCCCAAGCCAGCCTTGCTCCGCCCAATACTTCCCGTCGAGATATTCCGGATCATTTTTATGTAATGTCCGCTGCATCAGGCGGCAGACGGAAAACTTAAGTTTTGTAATCAAATTTGTGTGTGCGGGTTTTGTGTAGTCTATCTGTGCGAACTTCTGAGATAGCTTTTTCACTTCCCCTGTCAGTTTTGCCCGCCTTTTTTCGGAAAGTCTTTCCCAAACAATATCGCTCATCAATGCACCGGTGAAAATTCCGATTTTGGAAACTCCCCACCAAGATAAGCTGTGCCTGATATCCTTTGCCGCAGACTTTGCTCCTGCGCCTAAGCACTGGGTAATAATTACCGCCCGTTTTCCAAACATTTCGAAAGCGGGGCGATGCGGCAGCCAGCGGTAGGCAAAATGGTCGAGAAACGCTTTCATCGCTCCCGTGGCGTGAAACACATATGCAGGAGAGGTCATTACAATTAAATCTGCTTCCAATAGCGATTTGTCAATTTTTCCGATGTATTCTGCGTCTTTGCAGGTGTTTTCGCCCTTTGCCATACAACTTACACAGCCATTGCAGAAATTAGGGCAATCTTTTGGAAGATAATATTCCGTAATGCTTGCATTATCCTTAAAAGCGGCTAAAAACATTTCTTTCAGACGATAAGTTACACCGTATTTTTCCGTTCCATTTATAACTGTTATATTCATCATGATACCTCCAAAACGTCATGCAAAATTTGCGTATGCCACGCCCTGCGGTTTTCCTTTTGATTCAAATCCACATCAAGTATCATTGATGCCGTTTCATACCGGAGAAAAGCCTGCTGCATAGCCGAAATCAGGCAAAAAGTCTTTCTTTTTACAGTGCGCTCATCCCAATCGGGACGGCAGGCGGCGACAAGAGGAAGATATGCGGCGTAAGTTCTGTGAGTGTTGTCGTCTATCTTCGGATTTTTCATATCGGAAAGCACTGAAATTCTGGAAACTGCATAATGCTCGAACAGAAAATCAAAAGTCATGTTGCCAAGATATTCTAATTTTTCAAAAGGTGTAAAGCCCTCTGTTTTCTCTCGAATATTCTGAAATTGCTCAACAATCCTGTTTATGATACGCTCAACACACAGTTCAATAAGTTTATCTTTGTTCCCAAAATGATAATTCACAAGACCTAATCCAACGCCTGCCCTTTTAGATATTTCACGGACGGTAATTCTATCTAAATCTTCGCCTTTTTCCTCGATGAGTGCAATTGTCGTCCGTATAATTGTTTCTTTATTATCCATATCCATATGCCTCCTGAACAATGTTCAATATTAATTATACTGAACGTTGTTCAAAAAGTCAATGCAATGCAGATATATTAAATCAATTGTAATAAGAAAGGCCAGTGTCTTTTCATTAAGCACCGGCCTTTTATTGGTATCTGATATGCATTTTTTCTTTTTGATTTATTTCTCTGCGCTTCAACATTTCTTAAAAAAATCTGGGGGATACGTTTAACAGTGTATAGGAGTTTCTTTTCAGCACTTCTTCAGGTGCATCTTCATTTCCTACATGCAGTAAAGCTACCAGATTATTCACAAAATAGTTCTCAACCATTGTTCTCATATAATTCTTCATGATTCGTCACACCTTTCTTTTAGATTTGCTTTATGTCCCGGAGAAGTTTTTTATCTCCGTTCCGTTTACAATACGAAGCATACCTCATTATCAGGGTGAG
>ERZ777011.2237-NODE-2237-length-16293-cov-2.440510_pt1 | contig 16293 bp, 16 predicted proteins | sample MGYA00374964_ERZ777011 | MGnify/ENA primary metagenome ERZ777011 (study PRJEB29310, sample SAMD00008975) | mouse gut metagenome | study: EMG produced TPA metagenomics assembly of the Metagenome analysis of fecal microbiota from mouse which was promoted...
ACGCACGCCTTCCGGCGTGTGAAGCAGTTTTTTTTCCATATTGACCTCTGTAATTTTACTTTAGCATGGTAAATCGTTAATTCGCTAACAAGCGAAACTATACCATATATATCTTTCTCTGTCAACCCCGTTCGTCAAGATCCATCTGAAGCTGTTCAAGATAATGCACGAGCACTCCGCTTTTCTGCCGTATTATGTAGCGTCTGTCGATCTCTTTGTATTTGAAATGCTTTAAGCCTCCCGCCGCCGCCCTGTCCGTGAATTTTTTAACGTCCTTGAAGGGAATGTAATATCTCTCGTCCTTTGCCGTATAAAAAATTATCAGAAACGCCACGCCTCCCTGCTTTTCAAAATCCTCCATGAACTTGAGCTGATGCTCGTGAAGATTCTGGAGCGAAAAATTATCCGTCTTGCATTCTTTGGCGTCGAAGCACACGGGTATGCCCTGAACCGTTCCTATATAGTCCACCGTGCTTTTTTGGTCGAAATACGCTAAGGTTATATGCCTTGTTTCCTTGTCTATCGTTATAGGCGTAATCGGCGTCGGGACCTTCTGTATCAGCGCAAGCCCCTTCTCGCGGTAGACAGTATTGCTCATATTTATCATTTCTTCGAGGACCGAACCCCTCAAACCTCTTGATTCTGCCATTCTTCTCCTTATGAAAAATCCCTGTTTTGCACTCAGTCAGAAATTATCTAATTCAGTAAAGATAACTCCGTCTTTAGCGGCGACTCCGCCGTATATCCTGTCATTGCTCATACCTTCTGATAAATAATGCCGCAGTACATACTTTGCTGTAAACGGCATTTCCAAATCGCCGATTTCATCAATTGAGAACCACCTAAGTATACCCTCGTTTGAGCTAACTGAAATATCCCTGTTTATTCTTGCAAAAAAATAATAGTTCTGTCTAATCTCTCCGTTGGTATTTCTTAATGTTATATACTTCAATTCCAAATTGGATAGTTCATCTTCAGTTATGCCTGTTTCCTCATTTAATTCCCGTAAAACACATGCCCTTGCATCGTTCAGCTCAAATTCTTCAAAATGACCGCCCGCAGAGCCGGTCCATACGTTATTCACTACCCGGCTCCCCTGTCTGTATAAAAGCAAAACCTTATTATCTCTGAATAAATATATAGAGGTCATATTTCGCAGTCTGCCCAACATAGTCAGCCACCTCTCAGCCTAAAAGGGATTTGATTTTTCCCCACTCTTCTTTTAAAACAGAATAGCACACCGTATCGCTTTTATCACGGGCGTGTTTTCTTGATCTTCCTTCAAAAGTAAACGAACATTTTTCTAAAACCCGTATGCTCTCATTATTGTGTGACCGGACCCATGCGGCAATAACTGATAGATTCAATTTACTAAAACCATATCAAATCTTTTGTTTCCATGGTATCTCCGTCCTGAAGCTTTTTCCCGAAAGATACGAAAGCGCGCCCTCCATATCCGGAAAAACGACTTCATAGGAATGAAGAAGCTGTCTTTTTATCCCGTATTCGGAATTAAGCCTGCGGTTTCCGTATTTCGGGTCGCCGAGTATCGGATGCCCGATTGAAGCAAGATGCGCCCGAAGCTGATGCGTCCTGCCTGTCACAAGCCTGAGCTTTAGAAGCGTAAACCCGCCTTTATGCGCAATAGGCTCATACTCCGTGACGATTTTGCTGCTTCCCGCAAATTCATGCTCCTCTACGCGGACCTTGTTCGCGCGTTCGTCCTTGCAAAGCCAGCCTTCTATTCTGCCGCTTTCGTTTATTGCGCCGCAGACCGCCGCGAGATAATATTTTTCGAGACTGCGGTTTCTGATGATCCCGGAAAGCCCCTGAAGCCCGGCGAGCGTTTTGCCGCCGAGCATAAGTCCCGAGGTGTTGCGGTCAAGCCTGTTGCAGAAGGCGGGAGTAAAAGCGATAAGACTTTCTTTCTTCATGCCGCTCGAAAGCAGATAGCTTATAAGATATTCGTTCATGCTCACGTCGTCGGGAGCCGCTTTCTGCGACAAAACTCCGGCGGGCTTGTCCGCCAGTATTATATTGTCGTCCTCGTATACTACGCAGAGAGCCGAGGAATCGGCTTTCGCGCTTCCTTCAGATATATTTTCGCCCGAAAATCTGGCGATCGTCTCGTCAGACATGAATACGCGTACCGAATCGCCGGAAACAAGAATTTCGCTTCCCTTTGCTTTCTTGCCGTTAAGCGTTATATTTTTGCAGCGAAGCTGCTTGTACAGAATACCGGTCGGCGCGTTTTTAAAAAGCTTGAACAGATATTTGTCGAAACGCTGTCCCGCGCCGTTTCGGTCAACGGTGTATATTTTCATGGCATTACACGCTCATTATCGCTATTTTTTCAAAAATAAGGGAAATATGCTCCCTTTGTTCATCCGAAAGCTCCTGATTTCTGGCGGCTACCTGCTTAACGCGCTTCTTAAACTGCCCTAGATCCGTAAAAAGCTTGACTTTGGAATCAAATTCATAATAATTCAGGAAATTGGTAACGCCCTTTTCAAACTTGTCCGGCTCGGACTTGGGATTGGCAGTGTACGCGATAATGCTGTCGTCGCTCCCGATCAAAAGATACATTATCTCAAAGCTTTTTTCCTGCGCGGTGACCATAAGCTCGCAGTAAAGCTTAAGCGGGGCGCAGAGTGCGCAAAGCTCCTTGTATTCCTCCTCCGGCGCGTTGCATTTCCACGGCAGAAGAAGATACTGCACAAAAATCTTGGCTGTCGGCAGTATCACGAGTACGGCGAGTATCGTTATGTAATTTTTGGCTGTTACGTAGATAAGAAAACCTGTCAGATATATCAAAGCCATCAAAAGAAAGCCGCAAAGCGAGCCGACGCCGAGTTTTATCTTGCGCGAGCGCAGATAACCGCGCTCGCCCTTTGAAATATATTTGCGCATTTTTTTCAGCCTCTCTTAAAAAAGTTCATGATAAGACCGTTCGGCACGACCTTGGAGGCTACGCGGGCGGATTTCATAGCCGCGCCGTATACGCTTATATCGTTGCCCATAGCCGCGTCCTTTATCGCAAGCGCGACTACCTTCTGCGGGTCGGCGCGGAATTTTTTCTTAAAGCTCTGCCCCTGCGCGTCCCCCGCTATGTCGAAAAATTCCGTGTCCACAGGACCCGGGCATACCGACGTTACAGTGATCTTGCGGTCTTTAAGCTCCGCGTGCAGCGCTCTCGAATAGCTCAGCACATAAGCCTTGGTCGCCGCATACACGTTAAAAAACGGCTGCGGGGCGAACGCCGCCGCCGAGGCCACGTTTATGATGCGGCTGTGGTTTGATATGAACGGCAGGCAGATTCCGGTAAAAAGAGTGAGCGCCTTGCAGTTGAGGTCGATCATGCCGCACTGTTCATCCAGAGAAAGCTCGTCAAAGCGTCCTATTTTTCCGTAGCCCGCGCAGTTTACGAGCAGCTTTATATCGGGCGCAAGCTCCGAGAGCTTTTCTTTAAATTTCTCCATATCTCCCGCGTCCGTCATATCCATCGCGAAAATCCGCGCCGGAATTTTTATCTCGTCTTTAAGTTTTTCAAGGCGGTCCTCTCTTCTGGCGATTATCCAGATCTCGTCAAGCTTGCCGTATTTGGCGCTTATCTGACGTGCAAATTCCATTCCGAGCCCCGACGAGGCTCCGGTTACAACTGCTGCTTTCATATTGTCCCTCCTAAATTTATATTAAAAGCTTTTATAGCAAATCGCCGCCTAACACAAATTTCAATTCACAGATTCCCTTTGTCCATTTCCGTGACAAATTCTTCAAATGTTCTTCCGGCGTAAAGTATATCCTCTTCACATATCGAGCATGAATCGACAGCGCAGTATGATTTCTTTACTGAATTATACCCAAACAGCGTTCCGCCCAAATCAGTTGCGAAAATAAAAATGTCGTTAAGATACTCAGGTATTTCATAGTCATTATTAAATTCCTCTAATTCCTCCAGCTTTACCAGCTGCATATAAGAATTTCTGCCGACATTTCCCTCTCCGCCGTTGTGCCTGCGCATGAACTCAAGATAATCGTCGGGAACGGGAACACCGTTGACCTCGCGTATCACATGATCCGCAGCCTCGTTAAATTCAAATTCCTTAAACATTTCATCCATAATATCGCCTTTTTAACCCCTTGTGTTCCGGTTATGATATGTCGCGAAAATCTTCTATGTAGTAATCCGCCGTCCGGCGTTTCTCCCCGTCGCAGTCCTCCGAGTATTTGTCGTAGACCGCGCATACCTTCATTCCGGCGTTGTGCCCCGCCATTATTCCGGGAATTATATCCTCGAAAACAAGGCATTTGTCCGGCTCCACCTCGCAGTCCTCGGCGCACTTCAGATATACGTCGGGAGCCGGTTTCCCCGCGCCGACGTCGCAGCCCGTGACCACGGTGTCAAAATACTGCGCCACCCCTAGAGATTCAAGACAGCACTTGACAAGCTCGATCGAATTGCTCGTCGCGATTCCCGTTTTTATCCCGTCCCTTTTAAGCTCCGTTAAAAACTCCATGACTCCCGGCTTTAAAGGCACTTCGTTACGGTATTTATCCATTGCCATTTCATTCCAGATCTCTTTTATCTCGTCCGCGGACTCCGGCAGTCCGAAGCGCTCTTTAAAATAAACGGCAGTCTGTGAAAAGCACATTCCCTCTATCTGCTCCTGAAGTCCCTCCGGCAGAGCTATACCCCTCTGCCCCAGAAATTCTATATCTATATCCTGCCACATCCACATGGAATCGAGTATCGTTCCGTCCATATCAAAAAAACAAGCCTCAATTCCCTCAAGATAGGTTTTTTTAAGCATAACACGCAGTTCCTTTCGTTTCAATGCCGCTACGACATTTTCCGGCGCACAGCGCCCCCAGCACGGGACTTTTTTCAAAAACTTTTCAACTCCAAAAGCTCATCATTCGTAAGCGCCCTGTACTCTCCGGGCTTAAGCTCAGCGGGCAGCGAAAGATTTCCCATTCTTATCCTTTTCAAATAAGTCACAACACAGCCGCACGCCTCCATCATTCTTTTGACTTGATGAAATTTGCCCTCGTGTATCGTGAGATACGCCTCGGACGCCGGACCGCTCTCAATGATCTCGAGCTTGCCGGGAAGAGCCGTAAAATCCTCATCTACGCGCAGTCCGTCAGCGATCAGCTTTGCGTGTCCGTCGGTAAGCTCTCCGTCAACGCGCAGAAAATATGTCTTATCCACATGACCGCGCGGAGAAAGCAGCCTGTGCGCAAGCTGTCCGTCGTTGGTTATCAGCAGAAGCCCCTCCGTATCCTTATCGAGCCTTCCGACCGGAAAAAGGTCGTCCCTGCGGCTTTCTATAAGGTCGAGTACGGTCTTTTCCCTCGAATCTCCGGTAGCCGAGATAACTCCGGACGGCTTGTTCAGGATATAATATTCAAACTCGGCGTAGCTTATCCTCGCACCGTCAATCTCTACAATGTCAAGCTCCGTGTCGGCTTTGTCGCCGGGAGTCCTCACCTTGTTCCCGTTTACGGAAACAAGCCCTTTTTTGATATATTCTTTGATCTCGTTTCGGCTGCCCTGCCCCATATCGGCAAGAAATTTGTCTATTCTCAATTTCATTACATCCATCTCCAGCCGGGCAGGTATCTGTTCTTTATCGTAAGTCCGTTCAGTCTTCCCCATCCGAGCGGGTATCCGTCCGCCGCCACAAGCACGTTTTTGCCTTTGCCGCGAAGCTCGGACTCTCTGATCTCTATGGTTTCGCCCTTCAGATATTTGATGATTCTTACATCGTCGCTTTTAAGGTTGGCGACCGTGCTGTAATCTCCGCAGCTTAGCGCCATGGCAAGCGCCTGACTCGGCTCAAAGCGGTTTTTCTTAAGCTCTCCCATAAAAAGACCCGTCCGCATAACGCGAAGCCCTTTAGCAAGCTTTGCGCCTTCGGGCAGCGCATACGCTCGCTCGCCCATGACCGTGACCCTGTCAAAAGAACGGTCAAATTCTTCAAGAAATTCCTCAAGCTCCGGGGGCAGTCTTTTTGCGGACGGAACAAAAGGCTCAAAGCGTTCCGTTTCCGAAACGCCTGATTTCCTCAAAAGAGCAACAAAATGACCCTCTCCTTTGATCCTGTGCGGAAAGAGCCTCACGGCCTCCTCCATACCGAACGCTCTTGCAAAGCCCTCGTATTCATGTATTTTCTCAAGCCGGAATTCGGGGTGGGCTTCAAGGAAGAAGTTTATGTTGTCCTCATCTTCTTCTTTGGAAAAAGTACAGGTGGAATAAACCATATATCCGCCGTCTTTGAGCATTTTGGCGGCGGATTCCAGTATACCTCTCTGGATCGGCGCGAAATATTCCGGTCCCTGGCTTTCCCAGCTTTTTATGAGCTTACTGTCCTTTCTGAACATTCCCTCGCCCGAGCAAGGAGCGTCCACAAGTATCTTGTCAAAAAAACAAGGGAACGCGGCGGCGAGTTTTTCGGGATATTCACAGGTGACAAGCGCGTTGCCGATGCCGAAAATCTCTATATTTTTGAGCAGAGCTTTGGCCCTCGACGCGCTTATGTCGTTGGATACCAAAAGTCCTGTGCCTCCAAGCTTCGCGCCGAGTTCTGTGCTTTTGCCGCCCGGCGCCGCGCACAGATCAAGGACTTTGTCGCCCTCCCTGACGGGCAGAATATCCGCGGGAGTCATTGCGCTCGGCTCCTGAAGATAATACAGTCCGGCAAAATAATGCGGATGCTTCGCCGGCTTATCCTCGCCGGAATAATAAAATCCGTTTTTTATCCACGGAACGGGCGTAAGCTCAAAAGGAGTTATCTTGAGGAAATCCTCGACCGTTATTTTGGCGGTGTTCACCCGCAGCCCGTAAAGCCTCGGCTCGTCAAAGCTCGCGAGATATTCCGAAAATCCGGATTCGCCAAGAAGTTTTTTCATAGAATCAGTATATCTGTCAGGTAATTTCATTTTTTTCTCCGCATAAAACCGTATTCTGCCACGGCGTCAATAAGCTTTTGAGCGGACATAAATACTGTTGTTCGCGACGTATGCCACTATAACTTTTCCGCCCGACAATTCTATCTCCGAATCAAGGATCGTGCCGCCCTCAAGCGGACTTCCGAAGCGGCTCCATGACGAACCGTCAAAAGAGTAAACTTCGGTTTTATTAGAAGTCTGGTTTACGCAGACAGCGAAGATCCTGCCGCTCTTTACGGCAATATCAAGCTCGGATATGCTGCCCTGACAAATGTCCCCGCCGATACGCGTAAACGAAGACGAGCCTGAGGAACATTTATATACCTTCATATATTCGGACGAGCTTTGCGTACCCACCGCGAGATAAAGATTTCCGCCGTCGGCAGTCATTGAAAAGCTGCTTCCGCTGATTCCTGCTGTATTCATGTATTTTCTGTCCGAAACTCTCAGTATCTTCACCGAGTTTCCGTTGCTCCACGCCCGGTACGCCACATAAAGGCTGTTTCCGGAATACGCCGCCGAAAGCGTTCCGGCGTTGCCGACGGATTCCCTGTTCAACAGAACAGAAAACGAGCCGTTGAATTTTTTGACCGTCAGCCTTGAGTCAAGCTGTGAGTCCGTATACGCGATATAGATCCCGTCCGCACCTGCCGTTACCGCACAGTCCGCAATGGAGGACGCTACAAGCTGTTTTCCTGACATGCTTCCCGCCGCAAACGAAGCGATATAGAGATTTGAGGAATAATCCTTATAAAGAATATACTGTTTTTTGTTCCATACGACAGTTTTGGCTCCGATAGTGCCTCCGGTAAGCGGCTTCGTCTTTGTCCATGAACCGCCGTCTGCCGTGGACACATAAAGTCCCGCGCCGTAAATATCAGGATTTACTACGGATATTTTCCCGGACGGGTCGATCGTAAGACTTACCTCCGCCGCCGCGCCGTTTGCTGCGCCTGCGACCTCCTCGAACCATCCGTCGCTGCCGCTTGGAAATTCCACATCAAAGCTTATGGTGCTGCCTGACGCGCTGCCGACGTTTTTTATAACTATTCCGGAATTTATCCCGTTTGAATATGTCAGCGCGTTATCCGCGATTCCCGCGTCAGGGTCCGCGCTTCCGAAGGAGGTCCTTCCCGATTCCGAAGACAGCGCCGAATTTTTAAGATCGGAACCGCAGGAAAGCTCGCTTTTCACTCCCGGTCTGAACACATATACGGCATTTTCGTTTCCTTTATTGCTGAGTCCGTCGATATTTGTATTGACGCGGTAAACAATTATACCGCCGCTTTTGCCTGCCGGGGCATAATAGCAAGGTATTCTTGAGTCAAGGGTAAACTGTCCGTCCATACCGTTTCCGAGTTTCCTGTATTCGACCACGAAGAATTCCGATTCCGACATGGACGGATTCTTTATGATATAAGCGTGGGTTCCCGCGGGGCTGTTCTGCGCCGATAAGGTAAGCCTTGACGATGTTTTGGTGACTGTCGATACATTTGTCCAGCCTGAGATCCTGTTTCTCAGATAAGCAAGAGGATACGACATGTAATCGTTGCTTGACGCCATTATATCCCACATTCCCACCGGCATATCGCTCCCCGTGTTTTTGTACAGATCGGGGTAGCCGAGCGAATGCATGAATTCATGGCTTATAACTCCGTAGCTGTTTATGATATTTGTAAAAATTTCGGTGTTAAGGATATTGTAATTACGGATATATTTTCCGTTTATCGTATCGCTGCCGGCATAAACTCCCCTGTGCGGCCAAAGCACCTCGTTTTTGGATGAACTGCTGTAATTATCCTTATGTACGACTACCGTCAGATTGTCGATTATCCCGTCACCCGTGCAGTCTATTTTTACGGACGGATCAACAGCAAGCTGCTTTATGACCGCGGAGAGCAAAGACGTGTCGCTCGAATATGAACCTGTGACGCAGGAATCCGGAACTGTGTAGGTCACATAAATATTTTTATCCGGATCATACTGAGGAAAGATATTGTTTACCGTGAATTTGCCGTTCGACGCCATTTTGAGAAAGCTTGTAAGCGATCTTTCGTCGGTGTTCCAGCGTTTATTGATGCCGTCCGTCTTATCCGCAAAATAATTTGGAGAGGACGTGCTTTCGGTCTGTACGAAAACTACGATATTCGCAAAGTCCGCCGAAGGCGACGACTGTACGGTGACCGTACCCGAAGGCAAAGGGTTCACCGGTACTGACGGTACGGTTGTGTCACCGCCGGGTGAAACCGTCGTTCCCGAACTGCCGCCCGTTCCGGCAGACGAGCTGTTGCCGTTTCCGCCTCCCGAAGGAATTGCGGGGACGGTTGCCGATGATGAATCAGTTTTATTCTCCGTATTCTGTCCGGACGGGTCTTTTGTCACGCCCGGATAAAGAGTATCGTTACCTTCGCTGGACGAGCCACCCGAAACAGAAGGAAATCCGGGAATCACGGAACCGTCAGGACGTGTGGGCAGCAGCGCTCCGTCAGGAACAGTGGGAAGATCGGGAAGCGTACTTCCCGGAAAAACAGGTATGACTGTACCATCTGAATCAGTGATAGTTTCACCGGGGAATATACCGTCCGCAATCGTTTCTGACGGTCCCTGCGTCATACCGCCGCTTCCACCTGACGGTTCTGATTCGCCGTTCCAAGAAACTGTATTGCCGTAAGCATCGGTAAACGTCGCCTGTTCGCTGCCGCTAAAGTCCGAACGGTTATTGTCAGCTTCATAAATCGCGCTTTTATCGCGGCCGGAGCATCCCGACATAGCGGTACCCGTCGCCGCGCATAACAAGAGAATCAAGCATAAAGCAATCGAACTGATTTTTACTTTAATATTCATATCACGCTTCTCCTGATAACATTCTCAAATAATGTCCGCTGAATTTTATAAACATTCACGTTCATTATACAAAAGGTAACGTTTAAAATCAATCAAATAATTGTAAATGAAGCTTTGCCGCGAAAAAACCCGGTGCATTTTTCTTGCTCCGGGTCTTCCGCTGTTTTGTTCATATTTTATTTTTCTTTGTAATAAAGCATACAGTGACAGTAGCCCTCAAAGTCAGGATCCTCCAGCTGTCTGCGGAATTCCTGACATATACATTTGTTTTCCTCGGTCTTTTCGGTGCGGCAGGGGCAGTAGCCTCCGTTTTTCGCAAGACCTTCCCTGACCGAGGAGACTACCTCCTCGTTTTCATTTAGTCTTATTTTTCCCATTTTTCCTCCTCAGATGCCGTACAGCAGTTTTGAAAGTCTTTTATGGATCGATTCCAGCTCCATGCTGCCCTCATTGCGGAAAACCTCTTCTCCGTTGCGGAAATACACGAACGTGGGAAGAGCCTTTATATCGTATCGTTTTGCAAGCTCCGTCTGAAACGTCGTATTTACTTTTATGAATGAAATATACGCCATATCGCTTGCCGCCTGACGGAGAAAAGGCGCGGTTGCTACGCACGCCCCGCAGTGTTCGCCGTAAAAATCCACCATAACGTATTCTTCCTGTATAAGGCTGTGGAAATTTTCTTTTGTCGCTTCTGTTACTGTCATAATTAATCCTCCATACATTCCATCGCTTTAGGACTGAGAGTCAGAAATACATGCTCTTTATAAGCCATCTCATAATACAAAGACGGACAACTGCGCTCGTATGCCTCTTCCATTGTCAGCCCTTGCTTGGCGGCGGCCTCCGAAATCACTTTCTGGTAATCTTCATCCGTGACCTCGAAACCATCTTTACGGCTCAGCTCTTTTATTATCATGAACGGGATAAAATTGCGCTCCTGTTCGCGCGCCGCTTTTTCGATCGCCTGTTCGTCAGTAAGAAGTTCAAAGCCGTCTGACGGTATCCTCATGTCGTATCCCGCGGCAAGCATTCCTTCAAACATTACTTTTCCGCGTTCCATGCACCACTGACGTTTCTCTTCTTCGTCTATCTCGTATACGCTGTGCCTGGCGGTTTGATCAAGCCAGTAATGGATTATTTCATAGCTTTTCTTCGTTTTTCGCTCCTCGTCATGCTGTCCACGGTACCAGCGCATATAATCGGAAACGCTTTCGACTCCGGCTATGCCAAGCGATTTTGCAAAAGCGTCGTCCACCTTGGCGGGAACATTGCGCACCGCCTCAGCTGCCAAAAGTGTCATTTCCCATTCTCCGACTGTGCAGACTATCTCGTCTCCGATTTTATGTCCGAGTATCTCTTTCTCGGCATCCTCAGCTCCGGGAATATTTCTGCCCGGATAAAGCAGTACGCTTCTTTTGCTCCACTTCATTTCCACACACTTGACGCACCGGCATTTTACACAGTCGCCCCCAAGTATTTCCCCGTCCACTTTGATCTGCTCCGCTTTATCCGCAGACAGAGCGTCAAGCTCCCTGTAAATTTCGTCGTCAGGATAATGCCATTTTTTCAATTCATCAGGAATTTCCAGCGTATTGTAATCAAATAAATTTACGATTCTTGATTTCATTTTTTTCCTCCTCAATATTTTCACCGGCAAAAGTACGGTAATACGCATTGCGTTTAAGAAGCTCGCCCGGCGTTCCGGCGTCCTGTATTCTGCCGTCCTCCATAACGATAACCTGGTCCGCAAATACCGTTGCGGAATATTTATGCGCGATCATTACCGTGGTGCGTCCGCGCATAAGATTGCGCAGCGCGTTAGTGACCTGCCTTTCGCTTACCGCGTCGAGATTGCTGGTAGCCTCGTCCAAAAGAAGATAGTCCGGATTGCGCATCATGGCTCTGGCTATCGCAATGCATTGCTGCTGTCCTCCGGAAAAATTCGAGCCTCCCGGACCTGTCTGGGTGTCAAAACCGTCAGGCGTTTCCATTATAAAGTCATATGCGTTCGCCATTTTTGCCGCATGGATCAGTTCATCGTCGGTAACGGTACGTTCAATTCCGTAAAGTATGTTCTCTTTCACCGTACCTGATATCAAAGGCTTATCCTGAGCGACAATAGCAAGACTTTTGCGCCATGATGAAAGACTGAATTCGTTTATCGGAGTGCTCCCGAAAAGTATCCTGCCGCTGTCGGGCTGGTACATTCTCTCAAGAAGTTTAAACAAAGTGGTTTTTCCGGCTCCGTTAGTCCCCACTACCGCGGTTATCTTTCCCTTTGGGAAAACACAGGAAATATCCTTGAGAACAGGCGCGTCCTGATATGCGAAAGTCACGTTTTCGACAACGATATCGTCGTCTGCCACGTCCATATCCATTCCTTCAACGGATTCGTCCTCCGACTCAAGAATTTCGCTGACTTTGTCGACATTTCCCGCGTTTTTGGAAAAGGTTCCGAGATTGCTGCAAATACTCACCGCCCTTATGGTGAACAACCCCGACAATGTATAAAAGCCTATAAGCTTACCTACCGTGATCGCGCCTGTGGAAATCAGGTGTCCCCCCATAACAAAGGAGATCACTATCGAAATGCAGCCTATCGCCTGCATCCCCACCAATTCTATCATTCCGGTGAAGCTCATAAGAATATCCGCCTTGCACTGTTTATTGAAATGGGCTTCTGCGTTCCGATTTTCGGCGCCCTCCATTCTAAAGGATTTTATAAGCCGCAGTCCGCGCACATGCTCTGCGAGATAACCCATAGTAGCTGCAAGAGTATGCTTTGTTTTTGCGGAGGCCTTATATGCTGTCGTACTGTAAAATACCGTGATTCCTGCCACCAGAGGCAGAACGCCCAGAATCGCCGTCGCCATCTGCGCCTGAAATTTATAAAGCTTCTGAAACGCGACTACTGCAGCGTAAAGCGCCGTAAAAATATTTATCCATATCTGGAAATACTGGCTGGCGCTGTCCGCGTCCGTAGTTATTCGCGTAACGAGACGCGACGCGTTATCTCCGTCGTAATATTTGGTCGGAAGGCGCATCATTTTATTCCACAGCTTCATGCGGACCGAAAGATTAAGCTTATGTCCGAACAATCCTCCCACATATGTGCTGCCAATATTGAGAACGCTGTTAAGCACCAAAAATATAATATACCGTACAAGCTCATCCGTTTTTATGCTGCTCTGCGAGGCATCTATGATGGACGCGGTCAGCGAAACGGATTCCACCTCGGTATGCGAACGGATGACTGTTATCGCGACCAGCAGGAGCAAAAGTACCCACGGTATCCTGATATTTCGGAATATTCGCGTATAGCGTTTGAAAATCTTTATCATACCGACGCCTCCTTTGCATTTTCAAATTCCTGCGCCGACAAGAGCCGCATGAAGCTCGGAGACGTGCTTTTGAGAACCTCGTAGCTTCCGCAGGCAGCCAGTTTTCCCGTTTCGAGAACTACTATCTGGTCAACTTTTTCTAATAATGAAAGGTCGTGCGTCACTATTATTTTTGTTTTGCCCGCAAAAAGTTCAAATATCACCTTCTGTATCTCCGCCGATGCCACGGCGTCCAACGCGGAGGTCGGCTCGTCAAGCAGCATGATCTCCGAACCGCGCAGAAATTCCCTCGTCATAATAAGCTTCTGCCGCTGACCTCCCGAAAGAGACGAGCCGCCCGCCGCTATCACTGTGTCCAGGCCGTCGCTCCAAAGCGCGATAGTCTTGTCAAATCCCGTAAGTCTGGCGGCTTCGTTTATACGCTCGTCGGAAATCTGTTCTGTAATGCCATATGTAATGGCCTCCCTTACCGTTCCGCTGAATATTTCCGCGCCTTGCTGAACATATCCGAAAAGACCTCTAAGCGTATTTACGGATATACCGTCAGTATCCGTTCCGCCAATGATGACGCTGCCGCTCTCCGGCTCGTAAAATTTTTCCAAAAGACTTATGAGCGTCGTCTTTCCGCTTCCGCAAAGCCCCACCACTGCCGTGGAGGTGCCTGCGGGTACAGTAAAGCTGATATCTTTGAGGGCCTGTTTTTCACCGTATGAAAAGCTGACGTTTTCAAAGCATATATCGTAGGTTTCAGGCGGCTGACCGCCCGCTGTTACATTCTCCACAGGTACGCTCATTATATGCGAAGCCCTAGATAAGCTTCCCTGTATAGTTTTCAGATCTGTCCAGTAGCTGATTATCGTATCAAAGGTATTGGAAACCGTTCCCGAGAACATAAAAAACGCCACCCACTGCTGTATTGTTATATGTCCCTGCTGAAGCAGTATAACTCCCAACACCATGACTATCAGATTCTGCAAAAGTCCTATGCCGGTCGCCAAAGCCGAGATCGTACATTCAAGGTTCACCACCTTCATATTCGCCCCAAACAGGCGTTTCGCCGCGGCTTCTCCGTTTTTCAGCTCCGCTTCTTCATTTGTATAAGTCTTAATAAGGCTGAGATTCCGTATACGTTCGGCAAGATAGCCTGTAAGTCCGCCTATTTCCTGATACAGTCCTGCCTGCGTTTTGAAACGCCGTTTTCCTATATATATCATGTATGCTATTTTCACAGGCAGAAGCACCAGTACCGAAAGCATAAGCCACACGCTGTAGCCGGATATTGTGCTCATCGCCCTGACAGCATAATAAACCGCCGGGATAAAGCCGGCTATATAAAAAACAAGATTACGCATAGCCTCGGAGGTATCGTTCGTCACGGCGCTCATAAGCTTTGAAGGATCGTTTGAGTCATAATAATCCATGCGGATATTGAGCATCCTTTTCCATATGACTTTTCTCGCGTTGCGCACCGCAAAATGCTGAGCCGGGCAGCGTAAAAGCGTATCCGCGCAAAGCACCAGCGTATACAAAATATAAAATATGATCGCGTCCCACAAAACCTTGCTGTCAGTGCTGCCGCTCAGAAGACCGGCGGTCGTTGTCGGCAGCAGCAGATTGACTTCGCTGTAAAACATATTGGAAAGAAACGCCAGAAGAATCCAGAACCACGGCAGACGCACCGTTCTTAACAGCTTCCAGAATTCTTTCCAGTGCATTCTCTTATTATCTTTTGCCACGCGGCATCACTCCTTTAACATTCCCGCGAAGCGCGGAGCACTGAACGGGTATCTTATTATTTTTTATATAAATCCGGCGGGAAGTCATAACGACTGCCCGCCGTAAAAATAAGCACAAAGTTTACTGTTTTGTAAGTCCGTTTGTATTGGCAAGATACTCAAGGTAAGCTTCGGGCGTTTCAGACGAGAAAGCGCCTATTCCGGCATACATGGCTATCGTACTCTGTATCACGTCCGCAGGAGAAAATATATACAGAACGTTTTCCTCCTGAGTGAGATTCTGTCCCGCCGTCGAGTAAAAGGCTTTCAGCTTATCGGCGCTGTCTTTGTCGTCACAGACAATTACCTGATACTCCCCGACTGCTTTTTTCTCGTTTTCATAAAGTATTATGTAAACCTCGCTTGCTTTGTAGCCCTGAAGCACCATACCCTGAATCATCATACAGTCCTTGTTTCCCGTATAGACATGACGCGTTTCGTAAGTCAGTCCTTCGGGATCCGATACGGAAAAAGAATCCGTGATCTTTATAACGTCACCGCTGCTCCCCTCCGTGGTTTCCTCACCCTTGGTTTCCTTATCCGCTGTTTCCGCGTCTCCCGTCGTGGTGTCATTTTCCTTTGCAGCGCTTGTCACGTCTTTGCCTGCAGTACTCTCAGCTTTGCTTGTGCTGTCGTTGTTTTTGTCTTTTCCGGCACATCCTGCTGCGGTTATTACGATCATCAGAACCGTTAAAATCAGAGAAATATACTTTTTCATATTTCCGTCCTCCCTTTGTTTGTTGTTTAAAAGCGTTCACTTTCGTCTGTGAAATTCTATCACATTAAAGAGCGCGCTTCAATCAGCCGAGACAATCGTGCAGTTTTCTGTGTCGATTCCGCAGTTTTTGACGGATATTCGGAGGTTGGGAAAAACAAGAAAATCTTATATGAAGCGGACTCCGCAGCGTCTAAGTTCCTCTTTGAGCGGTGTCAGTCTGCCACGGCTTACCGGAACGCGGATGCCGCCTCCAAGAGCAGCCTCATAGGTCTGCCCGTAGGTGCCGGGAACGATTGCGGCAATGCCGTCAAGAGGTATCAGATATGACTGGTGACAGCGGAAAAAGCCGTAATCGCTGAATATAACGTCAAGCTCGTCCATGGACATGCTTACGGAAATCTCCTGACCGTCCTTAAAGAACAAACTAACTTTACGGCGGGATTTACCGATATAAAGAAGGTTCTCGGAATCAACAAGCGTGTAGCCTTGTTTTGTGTGCAGAGCCACCCTGCCTGTCTCGCGTTCGGGAAGGCTCCTTCCGAAACGCTCAAAGGTTTTGCCCAGACGTACAGTATCTATAGGTTTGGTCAGAAAATCAAGAGGTTCGTAGTCATAGCTTTTAGCCGCAAAGTCGGCGTAACCTGTGAGAAATACATACGGC
>ERZ777011.2239-NODE-2239-length-16271-cov-2.506783_pt1 | contig 16271 bp, 12 predicted proteins | sample MGYA00374964_ERZ777011 | MGnify/ENA primary metagenome ERZ777011 (study PRJEB29310, sample SAMD00008975) | mouse gut metagenome | study: EMG produced TPA metagenomics assembly of the Metagenome analysis of fecal microbiota from mouse which was promoted...
TAACTCGGTTTCTAACTGGTAGATACCACGCAGCGCCCCGGCATCACGCTCCTCGGGAAGCGCTTCCTCTGCCTTTGCACGTGCCCGCTCCATAAGCTCCATATTATGGGCAAACAACTTCTGCTCCTCCGAAAGCCAGCGTAGTCCTGTCTGATTAAACTCCTCTAACAGTCTGACCCCGTCAAACACATTGCTGCCTAATAATGCCAATACTTCCTTCTTTTGCACACGCAGCCGGCTTACCTCGCTGTTAATCCGCCGGATGACGTCGATTCCACCCTTAAAGTTCTTCGTATGTATCATCTTTTCCAGCAGAATCTGCTGGATACTGATTTTACTTTCATCCTGGATTTCTTTCGTATCCAGATAAAACTCAATGGCGTCTGCCGTGATATGATACAGTACCGTATTCCCGGAAAGTACAGAATCAATCAGCTTCATCCGCACCGCCGCCTTTGCCTTTTTTGCCGGGTCAAAATACTCCATCACAAAAGGCTTTCCGTCGTTTTTAAGCTTATCAAAAATATAGTCAATCAGCTCTTTTTCCTCTGCCTCGGGCAAAGAAAGACCGAAGTCCCTTGTAAGGACATCAGAAAGGAACGCATAAATCTCCGGATACTGCAGGGCACGGTCGTTAAACTGATTCTCCTCGATAAAATACCGGAGCACCGCCAGCGTAATGTAGCCCATGTCAAGAAAGGCATACTTTCCTTCTTTAAACAAATGAAACGCGGTATTCTGAAGACAGAAAAACGGATAATACCGCCTCAGGTTCTGCATACGGGTACTATGAAAATCTATCATATCCTGCAGCATCTGATATGTACCGTCCATACCGCGCCTCCTCTTTTGTCTCTCCCTGCACGCCCTTAATGTTCCTTATAATATAAAAGCGTATCTGCCAGCTCCTTCGGAAGTTCGCTTCCGTCCTTTGTAAGAGCACGATGTCTGAGCTCCGTCTCGCGGATCTTTTTCGCACGCTCTCTCGTCTGCCTTGCCATTGCTTCTTCAAACGCCGGCTGCTGCAGCTTTGCGCGGATCTTGATATCAAACGGGCAATAGGTTGCTAAAATCTCACGCGCAATTTTATTCAGCTTAAGCGCGCCGCCCGACTCATACTTAATCCATATCTCATAGTCCATGGCGTATACTTCACGATAATTATTCTTACACTTTTGCAGCTGTGTCTTTACCTTTTCCTTTCGTTCCTCGGAAATATCCCTGTTCTTTTTATAATACATCAGGTAGTCCGTATACTCCGATGTCAGCGACTTAATCTGGATGTTATTCCATGCAGCTCCCTGTATGGTACGGCAAAGCTCCCAGCGGTAGCGCCCGCAGACGCAGACCATCAAATCCTCTATCGAAACCTCGCTGAACAGCGGTAACAGAAATCTGCCCGGCGTATCCCTGCGGCGACAGCTGATATCCTGCCATAAAATACTCTTGGTTCCCATCGTCGGGAGCAGGATAATATCCGGTAAAATCTCCGTCATCCGGTATTCCTTCTCAATACCAAGCTCCTTGTTCATGTACAAAAACTCGCGGTAAAACAGCGAATAATCCAGACTACGCAGCCAGTCCAGAGACTTTAACACCGTCTGCTTGGAAAGGAAGGCACGGTCTATGTCACCCACTAAAAGCTCTTCATAAAGGAACGGAACAAAGATACTTAACTGGCCGTTTACCAGACGATGGTTGTAGCGGAACAGGTTCTGTACCTCATAATGCAACCGTTCGTCCATATTTTTAAACTTTTCAGCCTCTTCTTCTTCGGTAATCTCCCCGCTCTTTTTCAGCTCACGCAGCATTTCCGAATATTCCTGGTCAAACTCGTTTTTGGACGGGTCTCTTTTTCCTTCATAAACCCAGGTCAGCCATTCCCTCACCGTGAAAACATGACAAGCCATTTCTTCTACGCTGACAGGCTCCAGCACCAGCTTCTCTAACTCCAACATCTGTGCGCGTGTAATAAGCTTTTCATCCAAAAGCCCGAACTCCAGAAACATCTTTATTGCAATCGGGATTTCCTTCTCGTCTTTCTTGTACGACTTCCGGAACGCAGCCTCATAAATGCGGTAAAAACCGTCTGAAAGCTGCTTTCTGAGCCTGCGCACAATGTCCTCCGTAGAAGACTTATCCTCCAGTTCCGCAAATGCCTTCACCAACGCGGCGTATTCTGTCGCCTCTTCTTCCGAAATACCCGTATAAGCAAAAATCTGCTCCAGGGTATTCTCGCACGGCTCTTCTGAGGTCACCGTCGTCTCCTCGTTCTGCTTTCTCGCCTCACGCCGCTTCTCGTGCGCCGCAAACGGTACTCCCGCACACTTCTCAAACAGCGTGACAAGCTTGCTGATTTCCTTCTCTGCTACCTCCTGAAGCGTAACGGCAGCCTTCCCGGCATCCTCAGACTTTGCCATATTCCCTAGCGTACAAAGAAAGAAAAACAGATTATCTGCACCACCGTTAATCAGAACCGCTCCCAGCCGCCGTACAAAGTTTCCGACATTTATGCTCTCCTCTAACAGTGCCTGGAATATCGTTATCTGCTCTTCAATATGGCGCATCGGCACCCTGACGGCACAGGAAAAATAGGTCTTCTGAATCCCCGCCGGTATCTTGGCAGACTCCAGATAATAGTCCAGCCACTCCGGCGGAGCCGCCGGAACCATGGTTTCCTTTCCAGCCTCCGGAAGCAGCTCAGCACGCAGCTCTTCCATCTTGCACCATGCGCAATACTGACGGTACAGCTCCGCAATCACCTCCGGAAGCTGCTGCGCCTCTGAAAGATACGCCCCCTGCTTCGTATAAAGCTCCGTAATAAAATGTCCGAGGGATGCCGTTATCCTTCCGCAATATTCGTTATTTGACTCCAGAATCAGCTCCAGGTCAGCCGGCTTTTTTACCGGAAATGCGTATACCGTCATATCCTCTAACGCAATACAGCTTAACAGCCGCTGCCCGGCATAAACATCCCATAAGTCAAGGAAGTCCCCGCTTCCTGCTGTCAGCCGGACATTGGAATTGAACAATACTGCCTTTCCTTTTACTAATATAAAAATACCGTCCGGCTCCGTACCCTCTTCAAATAGTCGTTCCCCTTTCGGGATTTGGCTTACTCCACTTTTTTTAATCGTTACTGACATTTTCATACTCCATTTTTCAAATTTTTTCTAAAGAATAGTATACTCCTTTTCCGACATAAAAGAAAGCTATTTTTCAATCTTTCTGCCCTCTAGGCGTAATTTCCCAAAAAAGTCCCGCAGCAATCCGGCACACTCCTCCTCCATGACGCCGCACTCAAATTCCACCGTATGGTTAAAGCCCGGCGTATTCAGCACATTAATCACTGAACCGGCGCTGCCCGCCTTCGGATTCCTGCAGCCTGCCACAACCCGCGGAATCCGGGCCTGCACGATTGCGCCTGCGCACATCGGACAGGGTTCCAGCGTCACATAAAGCGTACAGTTCTCTAACCGCCAGTCATGGAACAGACGGCTTCCCTTGCGGATTACCGCAATTTCGGCATGGGCAAGGGTTGTTTTGTCGGTATTACGCCGGTTATACCCCCTTGCTACAATCTTTCCGCCACTGACTAAAACGCTTCCGATTGGCACCTCACCCAGTGCCGCCGCCTTCTTTGCCTGCCGCAGCGCTTCCCGCATAAAATATGCCTCTTCCTCCTGCTGCCGCGCTTTCTCTTCGGAACGCTGCGCATTTCTCTTTTCCTCTTTTTCCCGTTTCCGCGCCTGCCGTTTTAAAAAAGCACGTTCCTTCGCTTCACGGTCTGCCTGCCTCTGACTGTTTTCCTGCTGCTCCATCTACTGCTCCTCTGTCTTATAATAGTCTCTTTGCTCCTCCGTCCAAAAGCCAAGTCCCCGGTAAAGCTTCTCCGCCGGATGGTTCTTAGAAGATACCTGAAGCCGGATACGTTCTGCTCCTTTGCCTGCAAGCAGGCAGGCAGTTTCACAGATAAGGCGCTTTGCAAGCCCCTGCCGCCGGAACTTCTCTTTCGTTTCCAGACAGAACAGATACCATTCCTTTCCTGTAGCGGACGGCATGACAAGACATTCCGCCGCTTCCTCCTCTGCGCAAAACAGACGGCAGGAAATCTGCCCGTCCGCCTCTGCAGAACAAAAAAAGGTGATCTCCTCTTTTCCTGCACGTTCTGTTGCACCCGTTCCAGACTCCCTTGCGAGCGTACCGGTATCACAGCATAGCATATATTCTGAAAATGAGAGAGAGAGCCGCACGCCGCACTCTCTCCCTTCCCAAAAAGCAAAGCGCGGGTCTGCCACAGTATATACCTCCTCCACCAAAAACCGGCGGCACTCGGCAAGCGCTGCCGTAAACAGCGCCGGCAATATCTCTTTTTCCTCTGAAAATACCGCGACTGTAAACTCTGCTTCCTGCTCCGTTGGAAAAAACACCGAAAGAACCCCCTGATATCTCCGTCTTGTCCCATAAAAAAAGAAGCAAGCCGCCTCCGGCAGTGCATTCATCTCTTCCTCTAAAAAAAGCGAAGCAGACAAGCTGCCTCGGTTCTCATACTCCTCTATCCTGTTCCGGAGTCTTTTACGTTCCCATAACGTCAATCGTTTTGCTGTTGTTACCATTTTCAAAAATCCTCTGCCCGAAACATCATATTTCATCTGATTTTATCATAGCATAATCACAGTAAAATTACAACTGCCCCAAAACACCGTTTTTTACCGCTTAAATTAATATTCTATTCAAAAACTTTAAATTATTTCTTAAACTTCTGTTCCGCTTCTTGCAGTCGTTATTTTTTTATGCTATTCTATACGCAGTTTTTGTTGTCACAATATAGAGGAGGAGGGCTTATGATTCGGGAAAAACTAACCGCTTTTTTTAAAAAATTGTATTTGCAGTTACGTCTTTTTGCTGCGGAATGTCTTTTGCCGGCTTTTCTGCTGAACCTCTGTATTGAGGCTTTTTCAAGGGAATCCGTTCTTCTGCCGTTTCTTTATCTGGTAAAGTCTCCCCTTGTTTTCATTTACAATATGTTTTTGATTTGTATCACGCTTTCCTTTTCGTTTCTTTTTAAACGAAGAAGGTTTATGCGTTTTATTATCAGCGTCCTCTGGATTACAGTCGGCATTACGGACTTCGTCCTGCTACAGTTCCGGACTACCCCGTTTACCGCAATCGACCTTTTGCTGTTAGATTCCGCCTTTTCCATTATGGGACATTATTTATCTGTTTTCCAGATTATCCTGATTGCCATTGCAATCGTTCTGGTTTTTATTCTGGGTATTATTCTGTTCCTGAAAGCGAAAAAGGCCGTAGCCGGCACCTCCCTTTTTTATTCCGGGGTGCTCTGCCTGTTTCTTGTCCTTACAGGATTTTTTTCTACAAAGCTTTTTGTTTCCTGCGGCATTTTGGAACGCAATTTCGGCAATCTGGCACAGGGCTTTCATACAAACGGTCTTCCTTATTGCTTTTTTTCCAGCATATTTAATACCGGGATTTCAAAGCCTGTGTCCTATTCGAAAGAAGAAATCAACCGTATTGTCTCCTCGATTACGGGAACCCCGACACCGTCTCCTACTGAGAGTCCCGTACCGTCTGTACCGCCGGCCGTTGCAGATGTCCCTGACCAGTATCCAAATTTTATCTTTTTGCAGCTGGAATCGTTTTTTGACCCGACACAGATTCTCGGGGCAGAATACTCCTCTGACCCGGTGCCGAACTTCCGCCGTTTAAAGGAGAATTATTCCTCCGGCTTCCTGACCGTTCCTTCGGTCGGCGCCGGTACTGCAAATACCGAGTTTGAGGTGCTGACCGGGATGAACCTTGACTTTTTCGGTCCGGGAGAATACCCATATAAAACCATATTAGAGGAGCTTTCCTGTGAAAGCCTCGCCTATAATCTCTCTGCCCTGGGGCTTACCGCACATGCCATCCACAATAATGAAGGAACCTTTTACGGACGCCATAAGGTATTTTCCCAGCTTGGTTTTCACACCTTTACCCCGATTGAGTATATGGGGACTTATGAAACAACGCCGCTCGGCTGGGCAAAGGATAAAATGCTGACAAATGAGATTCTAAAGACGCTTTCCTCTACGGAGGAACCGGACTTTATTTACACGATTTCGGTACAGGGGCACGGCGCCTATCCTGATACAGAGATTTTAGAGAATCCGCCAATTTCCATCCGTTTACTTCCGGAGGAGCTTTCCGGCCATGAGTACGGACTTCTCTACTTTGTAAACCAGCTTTATGAAATGGACCTGTTCTTAGGCGAACTGACCGCCGCGCTCGAAGACTACGAGGAAGAGGTTGTCCTTGTCCTTTACGGTGACCACCTCCCGTCATTTCCATTTACGGATGAGCTTATGGAAAGCGGTTCCCTTTACAAGACAGAATATGTCATATGGAGCAACCGGGACTCTTCCTTGCGCATTGAGCAGGACCTTGAAGCATATGCCCTTTCTGCCCATGTACTGGACTGCTACGATATCCACGAGGGACTTTTTACCCGCTTCCATCAGACGCAGCAGGCACTGGATACCTACCTTACCGACATGGAGCTGTTAGAATACGATGCACTTTACGGCCCGCACGAAAGCTACGGCGGGGAGCTTCCCTTTACGGCAACCAACCTGCAGTTCGGCATTGATAAAATCAAAATTGAAAAGGTATTACTGCGGAGCAATCAGGACGGCAGTACCTCCCTTTATATCAGCGGAGAAAACTTTACACCGTTTAGTATCGCCTATGTAAACGATAAAAAATGTACAACAACCTACCTGAATCCCCAGCTGCTGTCCGTATCGGGATTTGAGTCCTCCGAACCCCTGACCGTGTCTGTTGCGCAGGTCGGACGGGACTCCCACCCTCTTTCCTTTACCGAGCCTGTTACCGTTCCCGATACAGGCAAAGAACAGCAGGAAGAATAAAAAATTATAGGCAATTTATTAACCAACTACAGGGTGATTATTACAATTTTAGTCACCCTGTATTTTATGTCCTTAAGGCTGTTGCAGTATGAATACACACAATTTCGCTCTATATGAAAAAAGTAAAGAGAGGTAAACCGGTATGGTAAAACAAAAAAGACGATTTCAAAAAAGAGCCGCACTTATCCTGTCACTTACGCTCTCATCGTTTCTCTTGCTGGCTGGATGCACCGCAAAAAAAGACCTGCCTTTTTACCAGCTTGAAGTCAGCCCAAAATTTGTTTTGACTGTGGATGGTGTTCCATATATTGAAACTACCAATATCATCCGTTCCCACTCGTCCGCTACCGGACTTTTCTGGAAGTTTACTGGCAAGATTGGCGAGGCCGTGGGCATATGCGGCGGTGATAACGCAGAACAGGGCGGCGGCTATGATGTCTGCCAGATTGAAGGAGATGAAGAACTCTGTTTTCTTTACGTCCGGCCAAACCATTTTGTCTTCGGGCCATATAACACGTATTTCTTCGCCCGGGAGGACTTGCAACTGACGCTGCCATCTGCGGAAATGATATCTTCTGTCGCGGTTGTCTATGAAAATGAGGAAAACGCTTCCGCCCAAGTAGACGACCCCGCAATGATTGCCGCCCTGCTGGAAATCTTTCATGGTGATAGCATCCAGGCGCCAGATGGCGGGGACTGGGCGCGCGCCTCTCTGATTATGCACCATAAGGATTTTCCTTTTCTTCAGTGCGAGATTAAATGTTACTATTCGCTGGAAGAGGAACTATCCTATTGCAAAAATGAAAATCGTGAATGCTTCGTTTTGCCTCCCGAATGGTTTGCGGCCATTTCAGACCATGACTTCTCCGCCAAAATAGCGCCCGGTTTTACAAAACCAACTGAGACAGCGATATGGCATGATAAAAAATACGAAAACCTAAGTCAGAAATAAGTGGCTTTTTTCCATGATTTGTGATACACTGGACTTGTATACTAATCACCACTTATTTTTTAAGGAGGACTTTCCATGAAAAAAAAGATTCAGGTGCTACTTTCCGTCCTCGGTGCGGCATTTATTCTTGCTGCCTGCAATAATTCGAGGTCTGTAGACACCGATATCACCCCCACATCCGCTGAGAAACCGACGATAAGCCAGTCTCCAGATGCCACGTCAACTCCCGCTCCGGAGCTGACAGCCACTCCGCTGCCGACGCCGACAACGATTGCCACACCTACGCCGAGGCCGGATATTACCGATGTCAGCCTGAAGGAGATTTACAAGGATTATTTTATGCTTGGTACGATTTATAATCCGGGGATTGAGTCCGGTCCTGACGGCGAACTGGTAACAAAGCATTTCAATATTATCACGCCGGAGAACCTTATGAAGCCGGAGTACATGCAGCCGAAGGAGGGCACTTTCAACTTTGCCTCGTCCGACCGCATGATGCTCGTCGCAGATGTCTACGGCTTTAAGGTTGTCGGCCATACGCTTGCCTGGCACAATCAGTCCGGTACGTGGCTCGGCCGGAAGAACGCGCAGGGGCAGCCTGTGACCCGTGAGGAAGCAATCGAGCAGTTAAAGAACCACATTTACGGCGTTGCAGGCCAGTACAAAGGGCAGATTCATTCCTGGGACGTTTTGAACGAGGCTATCAACGACGGCGTAAAGCTTCCGTTAGACGGCGACTGGACCAAATGCCTGCGTAAGACCCAGTGGACAGATTCCATCGGCAGCGATTACGTTGCAATGGCATTCCAGTTTGCACATGAGGCAGACCCGGATGCACTTCTTTACTACAATGACTACAACCTGAATAACCACGATAAGGCTGAGATTGTTGCCGCTATGGTAACAGACCTGCGTTCCCAGGGTGTTCCGATTCACGGCATCGGCATGCAGGGCCATTACAGCACCGACACTACCATCAGTTCTGTACGGAGCAGCTTAAAGATGTTCTCCCAGATTGAAGGAATTGTCGTTTCTGTAACTGAGTTAGACGTCGGGGTTCCGGGCTCCAATCATTCGCTTTCTTCCAAGAACGAAAAGAAGCAGGCGCTCTTTTATGCAAAGCTGTTCAGTCTCTATAAGGAGTATTCGGACCTGATTGAGCGTGTTACGTTTTGGGGCTACCGCGATGACACCAGCTGGAGAAGCGAAAACTGCCCGATGATTTTTGACAAGAATCTGGAGGCAAAGGAAGCCTTTTATGCACTTATGGACCCGGAGGCTTATATTGCCGCTGCGGACCAGGATCCTACGCCGGAGCCGCGTATGGCAGAAGCTTATCCTGGCACACCGGTCATCGACGGTCAGAAGGACCCTATCTGGTTAAAGGATGCCAGAGCCTATGTCATTGATACCCCGCTTTTTGCTTGGCAGGGTGCAAAGGGTACCGTGCGTCTCCTTTGGGATGAATGCTATGTTTATGCACTTTTCGAAATTGAAGACAGCATATTAAATGCTTCCTCGCCGAACAGCTATGAACAGGACTCCATCGAAATTTTCCTTGATGAGGAAAACAAAAAGGAAGATTACTATACCGATGCGGCAGGTCAGTACCGTGTAAACTACAAGGGAGAGCTTTCCTTCGGTACAGTTCCGACCGAGCGCGGCGTAGAGGCTGCGGCTTCCTTAACCGACAAGGGCTATATCGTAGAGATTGCCATTCCTCTTGTAAGGAATGCTGCCCAGGGTATGATTTTCGGTTTTGACGCCCAGATTAACGACAGCAATGCACAGGGCTCCCGCCAGAGCGTTATGAAGTTCAACGACCCGACGGATAATTCCTATGCTTCTACTGCCTTCTGGGGCGAGCTGATTCTCAAATAGCTTTAAAAAAGTATTACATAAAAATCTACGAAACCCCTCCACAGACTCATTCCTGTTTCTGTGGAGGGTTTTTTAAAATGGTTCCGCATTTTGGCTTTCTCATCAGGAAAGGCTTTCCTTCTATATAAAATATGTGAATTTTTTCTTAATCCTTCATTTTTTTATAGCTTTTTTCCGGATTTCACGTTATACTATGAGAGAAATTGAACGAAACTACAATCACACCGGCGTTGCCGGCATTTACGGAAAGGATTATAAGAATGAGACGTATGTTAGCAACTACAGCACTTGCAGCACTTTTACTATCCTCTTTGACCGCTTGTTCCAAAGAAGGTGAAAACCAAAAGGAGCCTACTATCACTCCTACCGGCTCTGCCGGACAGAACAATCCCAATGGCGATTTAGATGCTTCTTTTGATTATGTAATTCTGGGAGGCTATTTTATCCGCGATGATGCAAACTTTACTATTTATATCTCCGACAATGGCTGGCATGTAAACGGCGCCCTGTTCCAGAAGGGCAGCTCTTCTCCTCTGATTTTAACAGGACCGCTGACCTATACGGAGGGGCTGGACCTGACTTACTCAAAGGACGGCGAGGAACTGACCTTTACCTTTGCAAAGAACTCCATGACAATTAAGGTAAACAAGGGCACCACCTATACCGCTTTTGAAGGCTCCTATACACGGGCAGAGCAGACTCCGGCTGAATCTTCTTCCGTCTCTCCGAAAAGCGGCTCCTTATTGGAGCTGATTGGACGTATTGCAGCGACACACTATATGGCGAAAGCTGAAGGCATCCCGGAATGTACCGTCGATATCTCAACAGGTTCCTATGACAACGCCTACATGACCAAGTTTGTTCTCACCTATGCAGACCTGTTCCTCGCTGCCGAGGCACAGCCGGTTCCGGAAATCTCCGCCGATTATCTCTGCTATGCTTTCCCGGAGGAAGAGTTTAACAATCTTCTCCTCACGGCTACAGCAGGCACCTTTGGCGCAGACAGCTTTGACCCGGCGGACAGCGGCATTGTCTGCAAGAACAGCATCTACTACATTCCGTGCCGCGGAAACTATGCCGGCGGTCTTGCTACCAGCTATACGAATGCGGACCCGGATACGATTTCGGAGCATCTTCTGTTAGAGGCTGTAATTTCCAAAAAGGACGGCACCCGCTATGACATTGAGATGACGCTCACTACCTCGGAAAATGAGAACATCGGCACCTCCGGCATCCAGATGAATTCTGTTACCTATAGGATTCAGGGATAGGCAGAGCCAGGCAGATACAGCATCCCGAAACAAAAGTCTGCACAAAGTTACAAAAATTAAGAAATTTTTCTTTACAATCCGCATAGAATCGTGTATGCTATGATTGATGCGGCAGGCATGCCCTGCCGCATTTTTCTTTTGGGACAGGTGAGACCGCATGCGGTCAATTCCTGACCGGTGGTATAGTCCACGAACTCCGAAAGGGAGCCGAACCGGTGAGACTTTGTCAATTCCGGTACCGACGGTACAGTCCGGATGGGAAAAAGGAGGATATTTCTATGCAAGCAAGCAAACCAAAAGACACATCTGTAACTATCACAACAACCGCCAGACTCACACTCACCGCAATGTTTGGCGCACTCGCCGCAGTTCTCATGCTGTTTTCGTTCCCCATCTTTTTTACACTGCCCTTTATTAAGCTGGAGCTTTCTGATGTTCCGGTTGTTCTGGGTACGTATATGCTCGGACCGCTTTGGGGAGTTGCGATTGCGTTTGTTAAAATTGCGCTGAATTTTGTGCTGAATGGCACGACAACCGTAGGTATTGGCGAACTGGCAAATCTTTTATTTACGCTCGCCTATATCCTTCCGGCAGGCATCATTTACCGGTACAGGCGCACCAAAAAAGGCGCCGTGTTCAGCCTGATTGCGGGAACACTGATCGCCTCTGTTGCTGCTGTTGTTTTAGACTGGCTCGTGGTATTTCCTTTTTACATCAGCGTTTCTTCCAGTCTTACGATGGACGCTGTCATTGGAATGGCGGCGGGTGCAAACCCTCTGGTAAAGGATGCAGGTACCATGATGCTGCTCTCCGTATTTCCGGCAAATCTGTTGAAATATACGCTGGCGTCTTTGATTGCGTTCTTTGCTTACGCACCGCTCCGGAAGCTGATTAACTCTTTCAGTAAGGCGCGTTAAGCTCCGGCTTTTGCCATTACATCGGCAAGCCTTGCAAACTCCGGCAGCGTCAGCGTTTCCCCTCGCACTGTGGCAGGAAATCCACAAGTAGTTAAAAACCCGGTGATTTCTTCTTTGGAATAATTTAATTCCGGCGAATTTGTCAACCCGTTTACTAACGTCTTCCTGCGCTGTGCAAAGGATGCCCGGATAATTTGAAACAAAACCCTCTCGTCCGCCACCTCAACCGGAGGCGTCTCATGCAAAGTCAGGCGGATGACCGCAGAGCCCACGTTCGGGCGCGGCATAAAGCAGTTCGGCGGCACATTAGCAGCAAGATACGGCGCAGCATAATACTGCACAGCAAGAGACAGCGCACCGTAATCCTTGCTGCCCGGCCCCGCCTGCATCCGGTCTGCGACTTCCTTTTGTACCATAACCGTAACCGAGGAAAGCGGCACACCTGCCTCAAACAGCCCCATAATAATCGGCGTCGTAATGTAATAAGGCAGATTTGCCACTACCTTCACCGGCCGCCCGCTATTTTCTTCCTGGATAAGCCGCTTTAAATCTAACTTTAAAACATCAGCATGAATCACCTTTACATTATCATATCCCGCAAGGGTATCCTCTGTTAAAATCGGAATCAGGTTCTTATCAACCTCCACCGCAATTACCTTTCTTGCGCTCTCACAGAGATACTGCGTCATCGTCCCGATGCCGGGCCCGATTTCCAGCACACAGTCTTCCTTTGTAATCTCCGCCGCACGAATGATTTTCTCCAATACATGAGAATCAATCAGGAAGTTCTGTCCGAACTTCTTTTGGAACATAAATCCGTATTTATTTAAAATCGCTATTGTTTCTTTTGGATTTCCTAAGACTGCCATTCTTTTCCTTTCTCCGGAAGACCGTATAATGCTCTTGCATTCCGCTCAGATATACGCTCCGTTTCCTCTGCCGAAAGTCCGCGGAGCCGTGCAATTTCCTCTATCACAAAGGTTAAAAGGGTAGAATCGTTCCGTTTTCCACGAAACGGCACCGGCGCCAGATACGGACAGTCCGTTTCAATTACCAGGCGCTCCAGAGGCATCTTCTCCACAACCTCCTTTAGCTTCCGCCCGTTCTTAAACGTCACAACGCCGCCTACACCGATATAAAATCCCATACCGGTATACTCCCTTGCAAGCTCTGCAGAGCCGGAAAAGCAATGAATCACACCACGCAGCTTCCCGCCGGACGCCTGATAGGTCCGGCGCATAATATTCAATGTCTCTTCCGCAGCTTCCCTGGAATGAATCACAACCGGGAGGTCCTTTTCCAGTGCCAGCGCTAACTGCCGCTCAAACCAATACTTCTGCAGCTCTCTCGGTGCAGTATCCCAGTAATAATCCAGACCGATTTCTCCGATGGCAACTATCCCTTCCCGGTCCGCAAGACAAGACAGTTCCTCCATTCCCGCTTCGTCAAGCTCCGCCGAAGCGTCCGGATGCACGCCTACTGCCCCGTACAAAAACGGATACCGGGCAGCAAGCTCCACGGTGCGTCTGGAAGAAGCCATATCCGCACCGATATTCACTGCCACACCCACGCCGTTCCCCTTCAGGGAAGAAAGCACCGCATCCCGGTCCTCGTCAAACGCCTTGTCATCATAATGCGCATGTGTATCAAAAATCATAAATTTCCTCTCAAAGACTCCATAATAATCGCAAAAAACTCCCGGACATAATACTGAATCGTAACCGCAAAAAACTCTGTAGCGCCAAGGCCCGATACCTGCCCGTATCCCATCTTCCCGGCAAGACGCGTGGCACGGTACACATGAAAATCATTGGTCACAAGAACAACCTTTTCCGGAAGCCCGTCCGCTCTTTCCGGTATTCCGCCTGAGCTGACGGCGGCTGCCGTCTCATATGCCGCAATCACCTCAGCGGAAAACTTCAGATTCTCCGCCGTACTTGTCGAACGCTCCTCGGTCAGAATCCGCTCCTCTGCAATTCCCCGGCGCATCAGCCCACGCTTAATGGCTTCCGCCTCCGAAATGCGTTCCCCGCTTCCTTGTCCGCCGGATGCTACTGCAACCGCCTCGGGATGCTTTAACAGATAGTCTGCCGCCGCATTGATTCTGGCTTCCAGCACAAGCGTCGGCACTTCTCCCCGGACCTGCGCTCCCAAGATAATCACATAAGAGGCGTCTGCCTCCGGCGCTCTTCTGCCTGCCGAAAAAATAATTGCCTCCCAGGAAAAAAACACCACAAGACACAGCCAGAACAAAAGCGAAAGGCACACTGCCGCCCGCCGCAGGCACGCCAGTCTCCCCGTAAGCACCAGAAACAGGCCTACTGCCGCAACAAGTGCAATCAAAAGTGTCAACGGCCAGAACCACAAAAAGGAAGTCGCCTTGCCAGAGGCATACACAATCGCTGTCGTATAAAGGAACGCAAACACGGCATACAACAAAAGCGCCGCCAGCGTAATCCATAAAAACACCTGCATTCCCTTACTCCTTTCGAGTCGTTTCAGCCTTTTTCCGGCAAGGCTCCTTCTCTCCTCCAAAATAAGCCCCGGCCCTCGTCCCGCCGCTCTCTGTCCAATCCGCATGTGGTATCCTCCTTTTATCCCTGTCAGCTGCATCTTATCCCTTTCCGGAATCTTCTGAAATACAGAAAACCAGGTGCTTGTAAGCTGTAAAATCATCATAAGGCGACTAAATTATCTGCTCGCCTGATTCTACCTTACCATAAAGAGTTTAACCTTTTCTTTGCGAAGCCTTAAATTTATTTTAAATTTACATTTCTCCTGCATTCTTTTCGCAACTATGCGATTTCTGCTCCAGACGGCATCTTCTTTTCCGGCGTCATTAGTGCCAGTTCCCCGTTTTCGTCCTCAGCACATAGTAACATTCCCTCGGAAACGACGCCTGCCAGCGTTGCCGGCTTCAGATTCACCAGCACCATAACCTTCTTTCCTACCATTTCCTCTGCGGAATAGTGCTGCTTGATGCCGGATACAATCTGCTTTACCTGGCTGCCGATTTTTACCTGGGAGCAAAGAAGCTTCTTCGACTTCTTTACCTCCTCGCAGGCAATAATTTCACCGACCTGGAATTGCAGCTTTGCAAAATCGTCATAGGTAATTTCCGGCTTTGCCTCGATATCAATGACTGCCTCTTCTGCTCCTTCGCCGCTCTCCGGCACCGGAAGCCCCAGACGCTTTGCTTCTGCGGCTGCCTCCGCTGCCGCTTCTGTACGCTGCTTTTCCTGAATGACCGCAACCTTTTCCATAATCTCTTTTAAGTCCAGACGCGCAAACAGAATTTCCGGCGTCTCCGTCACCTTCGTACCGGAACGATACAGTCCGTAGGACGAAAGCTCCTCCTTCGTGCGCTCTAGCGCATTTAACTGGGCTAAAATCCTGTCCGCCGTCTCCGGAAGGAAGGACTTTAACAGCGTTGCGCCGATGCAGATGCTCTCCGTCAGATGATACAGCACCGTCGCCAAACGGTCCGTCTTTGCCTCGTCCTTTGCGAGCGCCCACGGCATCGTTTCGTCAATATACTTATTACAACGCTTAAACAGCTGGAACACTGCAGAAATCGCATCCGCCACACGGAGCTTTTCCATCCTTTCCTCTACAAGCCCCGGCGTCTCAAGCGCCAACGCCTTCAGCTCCTCATCCACCGGCTCTGCCGCGCCGCCGTCTCTTACTACGCCGCCGAAATATTTGTTGCTCATGGAAACGGTACGGTTCACCAAGTTTCCAAGCGTGTTTGCAAGGTCTGCATTCAGGCGCTCTACTAAAAGCTCCCAGGTAATTGTCCCGTCATTGTCGAACGGCATCTCATGCAGTACAAAATAACGCAGCGCATCCACGCCGAACAGCTCCGCAATGTCGTCCGCATAAATTACATTTCCCTTTGATTTACTCATCTTCTCGCCACCCTGCAAAAGCCACGGATGCCCAAAAATCTGCTTCGGGAGCGGCAATTCCAGCGACATCAGGAAAATCGGCCAGTAAATCGTATGGAAACGGATAATATCCTTTCCAATCAGATGCAGGTCCGCAGGCCAGAGCCTGTCAAACTGCTCCGTGGAAGCCCCGTCGGCATCGTAGCCGATACCGGTAATATAGTTTGTCAGCGCATCCAGCCATACATAAACGACATGCTTCGGGTCCTCCGCAACCGGAATACCCCAGCGGAAAGAGGTACGGGAAATGCAAAGGTCCTGCAGACCCGGCAGCAGGAAATTATTCATCATTTCATTCTTACGGCTGACCGGCTGGATAAATTCCGGATGGGCATTGATATGCTCAATCAGACGGTCGGCATACTTGCTCATCTTAA
>ERZ777011.2240-NODE-2240-length-16268-cov-3.238882_pt1 | contig 16268 bp, 12 predicted proteins | sample MGYA00374964_ERZ777011 | MGnify/ENA primary metagenome ERZ777011 (study PRJEB29310, sample SAMD00008975) | mouse gut metagenome | study: EMG produced TPA metagenomics assembly of the Metagenome analysis of fecal microbiota from mouse which was promoted...
TGACAGCAGATGGCGTTTTTGCCTGTGAGGTACTTTACCGGATCGTGGATGACGGGGAGAAGATGCGGCTGGAGATGCCGTGATATCTGTAAAGATCAGTTCAGGCGTGTCTGCTCCGGCAGCTGACTGCGGAAAACAATGCCGCAGATGAAGGCGGATGAAAACATTGCCGTGCCGGATGATCATAGGATGAACGAAAACAGGGAGAAACGAACATGTCTTCTTATTATAGTATTCCGGTTATCATACCTGCGTATGAACCGGACGAGAAATTAAGCATATTACTGCGGAGCTTAAAGGAAGCGGGAATTGAGAATATTGTTGTCGTGGATGATGGCAGCGGCAGTGAATATGCGGCGCTGTTTGAAGCCGCGGCCGCACTCGAAGGCTGCACTGTGCTGACTCATTCGGTCAATCTTGGAAAGGGAAGAGCGCTGAAAACGGCGTTTAATTACTGCCTGTTAAAGTATCCAAAACTGTGCGGCTGTGTGACGGCCGATTCGGACGGACAGCATACGCCGAAAGATATTTTGGCCTGTATGAAAAAATTGTGGGAGAATCCGCGGGCACTGGTCCTTGGCTGCCGTAATTTTGATGCGCCGGATATTCCCGCCCGTTCCGTATTCGGGAATAAGTGCACCAGAAAGGTATTCGGTTATTTGATCGGACTGTCAGTTTCCGATACCCAGACAGGTTTGCGTGCGATTCCTTCCTTTTTCATGAAGGCGCTTATGAATGTGAACGGCGAGCGTTTTGAGTATGAAACCAACATGCTGATTGAGACCAAGAACATGGATATCCCGATATTGGAAGTGCCGGTAGAGACGATCTATCTGGAAGAGAATAAGACAAGTCATTTTAATCCGATCAAGGATTCCGTGCGGATCTATATGATATTCGGAAAATTTCTGTTTTCTTCACTGTCTTCAAGCGTGGTTGATCTGATCCTGTTTGGCCTGTTTTGTAATGTGCTGCGTGCCGTGGATGGTATCCCGGGCGGCGTGCCTTATATTATCGTGGCGACTGTGCTTGCCAGAGTGATCTCGGCGGTCTATAATTTCTGGCTGAATTATAAGGTGGTCTTTAGAAGCAGCGCGAATGTGGCGGTGACGGCAGTGAAATATTTTGCATTGGCCGTGTGCCAGATGCTTTGCAGTGCATTTCTTGTCAATGCTGTCTATGGACTGCTTGGCGGAAGCGAGGTTGCAGTGAAGATTCCGGTGGATGTCTTTTTGTTCTTTGCAAGTTTTGTGGTGCAAAGAGAGTTTGTGTATCGGAAGAATAATATGCGTTAAGCGGCTTATCCGGACCGGTGACATAGAGAGACGATTTTTTTCATATATATTTCCGAGGGATTCTCGGCTCCTGCGGGAGCTGCAAAAGGAGCGGATAATAGATGAAGAAGATTGAATGGGGGATCAGGGTTGAGCTTATTTTGCTGGCGGCAGTGAGCTGCGCCTGTCTGGTTAAGCGAGTACATAGAGAAAATGAGCCGGAGAATCTGCTGATACGGGAAGAAGCAAAAGAAGAGCGGGAAGCGGTGGAAGTTTCGGCAGATGGAAATTTTATCAAATGGGTGGATTTCAATATTACGAGTGAGGCGCTTGGAAAGGCATACGAACTTGACAGAGACTCCTATCAGGAAGAAATTCACGTGGACTGGATAGAACTGCTTGCTTATGTGGGCGCTCTGCAGGGAGGGAAGTTTGACAAAAAGAGTATCCTGAAGCTGGAAGAGACGGCAAAGCTGCTGCAGTCCGGTGAGACAACAATGGAAGAACTGACACGGGACATGGAATATTATGATTATTATGAAGAGGCGTACGGGGCCGTACTTGATGGCATGGTGGGAGAATTCTCCCTGGAGGTGCCCAAAGAGGATGGTACAGGGAAGGAGTGGAAGGATTTCTATGGCCTGAAAGCCTTTTCACCGATTGCAAAGGGATTTGAGTACAGTCATTATGACGATTTCGGTTCTTCCAGAAGTTATGGCTACAGGAGACCGCATCTGGGACATGACATGATGGGGCAGATCGGTACGCCCATCATCGCCATTGAGTCCGGTTATGTCGAGGCGCTTGGCTGGAACCAGTACGGAGGATGGCGTATCGGCATCCGCAGCTTTGACGGGAAACGATATTATTATTATGCGCATTTGCGGCAGAATTTTCCATACAGCAAGGAATTAAAGGAAGGCAGCGTTGTAACGGCAGGAGATGTGATCGGCTATATGGGACATACGGGATACAGTACGACAGAAAATGTAAATAATATCGAAATTGTGCATTTGCATTGGGGGATGCAGCTCATTTTTGATGAATCGCAAAAGGACAGCGATAATGAAATCTGGATTGACTGTTATGAACTGAGTAAGTTTCTTTACCGTAACCGCAGCGAGACACAGAAAAATGAGGAGACAAAAGAATGGCGTCGGGTTTATGAAATGAAGGATCCGGCAGTCAAAGAATCCGGGAAATAGTGATTGAAAACGGATTCTGATTCAGCTATACTTTTTGTAACGTTAACTGTTTTCATGTTCTAATTAGGAGAGAAGGTATGGGGAAAAAAGAGAAGGTAGTGTCTGAAAAAAGAAGTCAGGCGGTGAAGTTAAAAAGACTGGTGCGTCAGGCTGTGTTGTCGGTGGGAATAGGAGCCGTTTTACTGCTCGGATTTATCGTGTTTAACATCGGTATGTCGAGAATACATAATGCACAGCTCAATGCAACCGTGGCGTTAAATCAGTATCGGGTCGCGTCAAAGATGCTGACCTATGATATACAGTCTTATGCTGTCACAGGGGAACAGGGGTATTATGATGATTACATGAAGGAATTAAATGAGGACAAAAACAGGGAAAAGGCGCTTGAAACGTTAGAGGACTGTGATCTGAAAGAAAGCGAATGGGCAAATTTAAACCGGATTGCTGAAATGTCAGATCAGCTTGTTCCGTTGGAGCAGGAGACGATTGGGCATGTACAGGCAGGTGATCTTGCAGCCGCACAGGCATGTGTATTTAGCGAGGCATATGGAGAGTCGGTCGATCAGATCAGCCGGCAGACGGATGAGACGATTCTGGCCATCTTGAACAGAATGGACGGCAAACAGGACGGACTGAAAGTGCTGCAGTATATTTTTGAGATTCTGTTCGCATTGTCCTTTCTGTATGTTGTGAAAGAATTTATCAGGACGATAAAATTTTCGGAGAAGGAACTTTTAGAGCCGATCCTCAAGGTGTCGGATCAGATGGCGGTGCTTGCGGGCGGTGAATTCCATGTGGAGCTGGACATGGAGGCGGATGAGAGCGAAGTGGGAAAGATGGTCGCTTCGATCGCCTTTATGAAGAAGAATCTGCTTGGCATGATCGAAGAGATTACCCAGACGCTTGAGAAGATGGGGAATGGAAATTACCAGATTGAGATCAGGCAGGAATACGTGGGTGAATTTGTAACGATCAAGGAATCCTTTGAGCAGATCGGGGAGAAGATGCGGGAAACGATAAAGACGATCCGCAATGTTGCAGGACAGATCGACAGCGGTTCGGAACAGCTGGCTTATGCCGCACAGGATCTGGCCGAAAACTGTACGCTGCAGGCTTCTCAGGTGTCGGAGCTGATGACGGCATTTGACGCCATGACAAGGAGTATGGAAGAAAACGCGCATGAAGCGGAAAAATCAGCACAAATGGCTTCGACAGCGGGTATGACGCTGGAGAAGGGCAACGTGAAGCTGCAGGAATTGAAATCTTCGATTCAGGAGATCGGCAGATGCTCGGAGCAGATCAGCACAATTATAGAAGCGATAGAGGATATCGCGTCCCAGACCAACCTGTTGGCTTTAAATGCGGCGATTGAAGCGGCAAGAGCCGGCGAGGCCGGAAAAGGATTTGCAGTAGTGGCGGAGCAGGTGAAAAATCTGGCGAACGAATCGGCGAATGCAGCAGGCAGGACAACAGAGCTGATCGAAACAACCGTTTCTGTCATGAATAAGAGCATTTCCATCGCAGAGGAAACGGAAAACAATATGAACGTGGTAATGACCGATGCGAAAGAAGCTACGGAAAAAATGGGACAAATAGAGCAGATCCTGAAAAGAGACACACTGCGTATGCAGGAGCTGAATGAAAATGTATCGCAGGTTTCCGCCGCCGTTGATAATAATTCGGCAACATCGCAGGAAACTGCAGCTGTCAGTGAGCAGCAGAAGGTACAGGTAGAAACCATGGTAGATTTTATGAACAGATTTGTGATATAAAGACAGAGTATGCTGTGTGGTTTTCGACGGCGCAGGGAAGCACAAAACCGCATGACCGGCGGTCGAATAGGCATTTGAAAATCATTGCAAAAGCACAGTCTCTATGATACAATAGGAACAGTGGGCAGCGGCAAAAAAGTAAGGCTGCTGCAGAGCCTGAAAAAGGTATTTTTATTAAAAATGGAGGAGAAAGAAAATGGCAAAAAAAGTAGTTTTAGCAGGCGCGTGCCGTACCGCAATCGGCACAATGGGCGGTGCACTCAGTACAACACCCGCACCGGTTCTCGGTTCTATCGTTATTAAAGAAGCATTAAACAGAGCGGGCGTTCCCGCAGATGCTGTAGATCATGTATATATGGGATGTGTTATCCAGGCCGGCCTCGGACAGAACGTAGCCCGTCAGGCTTCCATCAAGGCAGGCGTGCCGATCACGACACCCGCTGTAACCGTTAACGTTGTATGTGGTTCAGGTCTTAACTGTGTCAACATGGCTGCACAGATGATCATGGCAGGCGACGCTGATGTGGTAGTAGCAGGCGGTATGGAAAATATGTCCATGGCTCCTTATGCAGCAATGCAGGGACGTTACGGATACAGAATGAACAATGCAACGCTTGTGGATACAATGGTAAATGATGCATTATGGGATGCTTTTAACAATTACCACATGGGTATTACGGCAGAAAACGTTGCAGAGAAATATGGTCTGACGAGAGAACAGCTCGATGAGTTCGCAGCATGGTCACAGCAGAAATGTGAAAAAGCAAGAGCAGAAGGCAAATTCAAAGACGAGATCGTTCCCGTAGAAGTAAAGAAGAAAAAAGAAGTTGTTGTTGTAGATACGGACGAAGGTCCGCGTGCAGGCGTTACGGCAGAGAGCATCTCCAAACTGCGTCCTGCATTTAAACCTGACGGCGGTATCGTTACGGCAGCAAATGCTTCCGGCATCAATGATGGTGCGGCAGCAATCGTTGTTATGAGCGAAGAGAAAGCAAAAGAATTAGGCGTGAAACCTATGGCAACATTTATCGCAGGCGCACTCGGCGGCGTAGATCCTTCCATCATGGGCGTAGGTCCGGTACCGGCTACCGAGAAAGCTATGGCAAAGGCCGGCATGAAGATCGATGATTTTGACCTGATCGAAGCGAACGAAGCATTTGCGGCGCAGTCACTTGCCGTACAGAAAGATCTGGGATTCAGCAATGATGTTCTGAATGTAAACGGCGGCGCGATCGCTCTTGGACATCCTGTAGGAGCTTCCGGATGCCGTATCCTTGTAACCCTGCTTCACGAGATGCAGAAACGCGACGCGAAGAAAGGTCTTGCAACATTATGTATCGGCGGCGGTATGGGCTGCGCAACGATCGTAGAGAAGTATGAAGGCTGATCTTAAGACAGTAACGGATGCTGCCTGAGAAATATCATCGTTTTGTACAGGAAAATGACAGGGGCGTCATTCTCTGTTATACAAATTTAAGGTAAGGAGACAAAAATCATGGAATTTGTTTTATATGAAGTAAAAGGCCAGGTAGGTACTATCACGATCAACCGTGAGAAAGCGCTGAATGCTTTAAACTCTGCCGTTCTTGATGAACTGGACAAGACACTTGACGCGGTGGATCTGGACAATGTAAGATGCCTTATTCTGACAGGCGCCGGACAGAAGTCTTTCGTAGCGGGTGCAGATATCGGAGAGATGAGCACACTGACCAAGGCAGAAGGCGAAGCATTCGGTAAAAAAGGAAATGACGTGTTCCGTAAACTGGAAACTTTCCCGATCCCTGTTATTGCGGCTGTTAACGGATTTGCTCTTGGCGGCGGCTGTGAGATCTCCATGAGCTGTGATATCAGAATCTGTTCTGACAATGCCGTATTCGGACAGCCTGAAGTCGGTCTTGGCATTACGCCGGGATTTGGCGGTACACAGAGACTGGCAAGATTGGTCAGTCCCGGTATGGCAAAACAAATGATCTATACGGCAAGAAATATCAAAGCCGACGAAGCGCTCAGAATCGGACTTGTAAATGCCGTATATCCGCAGGAAGAATTGATGGCGGCGGCAGAGAAAATGGCAGCAGGCATTGCAAAGAACGCACCGATCGCTGTTCGCAACTGCAAGAAAGCAATCAATGACGGTTTGGAAGTCGGTATGGATGATGCGATCGTAATCGAAGAGAAACTGTTCGGCGACTGCTTTGAGACAGAAGATCAGAAATACGGTATGGCATTCTTCCTTGATAAAAACAAAGAGAAAGTAAAAGAGCCGTTTAAGAACAAATAAAAAGGCAAGGGCAAAAAGAATTTCTACAAGGCAAAGGCAAAAAGAATATCTAAAAGGCAAAGGCAAAAAGAATTTCTAAGGCATCAAAGTACGATGCCTAAGAAATTCTAGGTTTTGCCCGAAAGAATCGCCGGAAAGGCGATTCTTCCAATAAATTGAGAATGAAGTTAATAAATAAAATATATAAAAACAGGAGGGTTTTTCCATGAAAGTAGGTATTATCGGCGCTGGTACAATGGGTTCCGGTATCGCACAGGCTTTTGCCCAGACAGAAGGGTATGAAGTATGTTTGTGTGATATTAACGAGGAATTTGCTGCAAACGGCAAGAACAAAATTGCAAAAGGATTTGAGAAGCGTGTTGCAAAGGGCAAAATGACACAGGAAGACGCTGACAAAGTTCTTTCCAAGATCACAACAGGCGTTAAAACGATCTGTACGGACTGTGACCTGATCGTTGAAGCTGCTCTGGAAGTAATGGATATTAAGAAACAGACATTTAAGGAATTACAGGATATCTGTAAAGCAGATTGTATTTTTGCAACCAACACATCATCTCTTTCCATCACAGAGATCGGTGCAGGAATTGACAGACCGGTAATCGGTATGCATTTCTTTAATCCGGCGCCGGTTATGAAACTGGTTGAGATCATCCGCGGAGAGAACACAACGGATGAAGTATACAACAAAGTAAAAACGATCGCGGAAGAGATCGGCAAGACACCTGTTGAAGTAAATGAAGCGGCAGGCTTTGTTGTAAACAGAATTCTGATTCCGATGATCAATGAAGGTATCTGCGTACTGGAAGCAGGCGTTGCAAGCGTGGAAGATATTGACGCAGCAATGAGACTCGGTGCAAATCATCCGATGGGACCGCTTCAGTTGGGAGATTATGTAGGACTGGATATCGTTCTTGCAATCATGCAGGTTATTTATTCCGAAACAGGCGATCCGAAATATCGTCCGGCTCCGCTTCTTAAAAAGATGGTACGTGCCGGTAAGTTAGGATGCAAAACAGGAAAAGGATTTTACGATTACAGTAAATAATAAAGCGAAAAGAATGCTGAAAGCAGGCATTTTTTTAGGAATAGTCCATAACAAAATAAACATGGAGGAATAAAAATCATGGATTTTACTTTAAGCAAAGAGCATGAAATGGCGAGAACTCTTTTCAAAGAATTCGCCGAAAAAGAAGCAAAGCCGCTCGCTCAGGAGATAGATGAAAATCATCGTTTTCCGAGAGAGACCGTAGATAAAATGGCTAAATTAGGTTTTCTGGGAATTCCTGTACCGAAGGAGTACGGCGGACAGGGATGTGATCCGTTAACATATACGATGTGTGTGGAAGAACTTTCCAAAGTATGCGGTACAACAGGTGTCATCGTATCTGCACATACGTCACTGTGCTGTGATCCGATTCAGACATACGGTACGGAAGAGCAGAAACAGAAATATCTGGTTCCTCTTGCAAAAGGTGAGAAATTGGGCGCTTTCGGTCTGACAGAACCCGGTGCCGGTACTGATGCACAGGGACAGCAGACAAAAGCAGTTTTAGACGGTGACGAGTGGGTACTTAACGGTTCCAAATGTTTCATCACAAACGGTAAAGAAGCAGATGTTTATGTGATCTTTGCCATTACGGGAACAGTTGAGAAACGCGGCAGAGTCAGCAAGGAAATTTCTGCATTTATTGTAGAAAAAGGTACGCCCGGATTTACATTCGGAACAAAAGAAAACAAAATGGGTATCTGCGGTTCTTCTACATATGAACTGATCTTCACAGACTGCCGCATTCCGAAAGACAATTTACTCGGACAAAAAGGCAAAGGCTTCAATATCGCTATGCATACGCTGGATGGCGGACGTATCGGTATTGCGGCACAGGCGCTTGGTCTTGCTGAAGGCGCATTGGAGACAACGATTTCTTATGTAAAGGAAAGAAAACAGTTCGGCAGATCGATCGGTGCATTCCAGAACACACAGTTCCAGTTAGCTGATATGGCGACCAAAGTACAGGCTGCACAGATGTTAGTATACAAAGCAGCTGTGAAAAAAGCAGAGTTTGCTAAAAATCCGAAGATCTCTTACTCTGTAGAGGCTGCTATGGCTAAACTGTATGCAGCAGAAGTTGCTATGGAAGTAACGACAAAGGCTGTTCAGCTTCACGGCGGTTATGGCTACATCAAAGAATATGATGTAGAGCGTATGATGCGTGATGCCAAGATTACGGAAATCTATGAAGGAACCAGCGAAGTACAGCGTATGGTTATTTCCGGAAGCCTGTTGAAATAAGCACATTGAAAAATATGATAAAGGAGATAAGATCGATGAAAATCGTTGTTTGTATTAAACAAGTACCTGATACAAAAGGTGGCGTAAAGTTCAATCCGGACGGTACGTTAGACAGAGGTGCAATGCTTGCGATCATGAATCCCGATGATAAAGCCGGATTAGAAGCAGCACTGAGATTAAAAGATGAATATGGCGCAGAAGTTACCGTTATAACAATGGGACTTCCGAAAGCAGAAGAGGTTCTGCGTGAAGCTATGGCTATGGGCGCAGATAAAGGTATTCTGGTAACTGACAGAGTACTCGGCGGCGCTGACACATGGGCTACCTCCACAACAATTGCCGGTGCACTCAGAAATCTGGAGTATGACCTGATCATTACAGGACGTCAGGCTATTGATGGTGATACCGCACAGGTAGGTCCTCAGATTTCAGAACATTTGGATATTCCGGTTATTTCTTATGCACAGAATATCAAAATTGACGGCGACAGCGTGATCGTTGAACGTCAGTATGAAGACAGATATCATGTTGTAAAGGCTAAAATGCCTTGTCTGATCACAGCACTTTCCGAACTGAATGAGCCCCGTTACATGACACCGGGCGGAATTTTCGATGCCTATAAGCAGGAGATTACCGTATGGGGCAGAGCTGACCTGAAAGATGTAGACGATGCAAACCTGGGTCTTAAGGGTTCACCGACCAAGATTGCCAAGGCTTCCGATAAGGTAAGAAAGGGTGCCGGCGAGAAGGTTGCTCTTGATCCTGATGAATCCGTAAGCTACATTGTTGACAAGTTAAAAGTAAAACATGTGATCTAACAGTTCAGCCGGACCGTCCGTTCAATAAACCGATCGAGCAGACTCGATCATGAGGGCTGCTTCACAGCCTCGGTCTGAGTGCCGAGGGCACGGTTTTACGTATGGGCGTGGGTTGAGCGTAATTTGAGAGAATACGCGTAAATCGAGTGCGCAGAAAGAGGTAAACAATGAATTTAGAAGAATACAAGGGAGTATATGTCTTTGCGCAGCAGGTAGACAATGAGATCAGCAGTATTGCATTCGAATTACTTGGTAAAGCAAAAGACCTTGCTAAAGATTTAAGTACAGACGTAACGGCTGTGTTGATCGGTTCCGGTATCAAGGGACTGGCTGACCAGCTTGCTGAATACGGTGCGGACAAGGTAATCGTAGTGGATGATCCTGAGTTAAAAGACTACAGAACGGAGCCCTACGCTCATGCACTTTCTTCCGTAATCAATCAGTATAAACCGGAGATCATGCTGGTAGGCGCTACCGCAATCGGCAGAGATTTAGGTCCCAGAGTGTCCGCAAGAGTTGCAACAGGTCTGACAGCAGACTGTACCGTACTGGAGATCGGTGATTTCCCGTTACAGGCGGTTCCGGGTCAGGAGCAGTTACATAACCAGCTCCTCATGACACGTCCGGCATTCGGCGGTAACACCATCGCAACGATTGCCTGCCCTTACAACCGTCCTCAGATGGCTACGGTTCGTGCGGGTGTTATGCAGAAGATCGATCCGATCAAGGGCGCCAAGGCCGTTGTAGAAGAGTACAATCCCGGATTTACACCGGATAACAAATATGTAGAGATCCTCGAGGTTGTTAAGGCTGTTACAGAGACAGTTGATATCATGGATGCCAAGATCCTTGTATCCGGCGGACGTGGTGTAGGCAGCCCGGAGAACTTCAAGATTCTGGAAGAACTGGCAGAGGTTCTCGGCGGTACGGTAAGCTGCTCACGTGCAGTTGTAGACTCCGGCTGGAAGCCGAAGGATCTGCAGGTTGGTCAGACAGGTAAGACTGTTCGTCCTAATGTGTATTTTGCAATCGGTATCTCCGGTGCGATCCAGCACGTGGCAGGTATGGAAGAGTCCGACATCATCGTTGCGATCAATAAGGATGCTGACGCTCCGATCTTCGATGTGGCTGACTACGGCGTAGTAGGCGACCTGAACAAGATCGTTCCGAAGCTGACGGCAGCGCTTAAGACTGAGATTGCAGCAGGCAAGTAATAAGAGATGAAGAATTTCTAAGGCGTCATAGAACGCCGCCTAAGAAATTCTATGTCATCTCTGGAAGAATTGCTTAGAAGCAATTCTTCCCAATAGTATGAAAACAATGAAAACGTCCGGCATTTTGCCAGGGCGTTTTCTTTTGTTCAAATCTATGTTACTATTAGAGCATGGAGCATATGATTACAGTGACCGGTATTACAAGTTCATACGGCAGGAAGCAGATCTTGAGAGGGGTATCATTTACAGCCGGACGGGGCGAGTGCGTCGGGATCGTGGGAGCCAACGGCTGTGGCAAATCGACATTGCTGTCAGTTCTGGCAGGCACACTGAAGCCGAAGACGGGAGAGGTGTTTTACTACGGGCAGATGGCATGGAGTGACGGCGGTACGGGCAGGATGCGCGGTGACAGGGAGGTCATACGCAGGATGACCGGCTATGTACCGCAGGAGAATCCGTTGATTCCGGAACTGACTGTCTATGATAATCTGCGTTTATGGTATCCGGATAAGCAAGTGCTTGCGCAGGAGCTGGAACAGGGATTTCTAAGTCTTCTGGGCATCGGTGCATATAAGGATAAGCAGGCTGGCAGACTGTCAGGCGGTATGAAGAAACGGGTCAGCATCGGCATTGCCATGGCGGGTATGCCGCCGATTCTGCTGCTGGATGAGCCGGGCGCGGCGCTTGATTTAGTCTGCAAGGAGGATATACGCAGGTATTTGCAGAACTATCTGGAGCGCAAGGGGACGGTGGTGATCACGACCCATGAGGAAAGCGAGTTGGATCTGTGTCATAAAATATATGTGATGAAGGACGGACAGCTGCAGGAGACAGACAACAGACTGCGCGGTGCGGCGCTTGTCAGAATGTTCTGAGAGACGGACGGCAGATGTTACGGGAAGATATGGCGGGAAGACATGATGGAACCGGTATGAAAATGAAACACGCCGTGTTGCGGTCGGGATCAATGGAAAGAATGAGGACGGAATGGAAGAGAAAAACAGCCGGTATACACAGCAGGCAGATAATCCATACGACAGATTGAATAGTTATCACAATCAGCCGATCAACCCCTATGGCATGCAGGAGCGCCCGTATGTGCCAAAGTCGCAGAGACGGGGGAATAACGCCAGGATTATAGCTGGCGTGGCATGTGCCTTCGTGCTGATGGCTGCGCTGTTGATCGGCGGGATCGTATATGTAAGTAATACGCCGGTTTACAGAATCAGTAGGGGATTTCGCAGACTTGGCAGGGAAATCAGCCGGAGTAAGAATCCGTTGATCGAGAAGGTTGATATGAACGAACTCCTCCGGATGATGGAGGAGGATGGCGGGCATGTGGACTCTTCCCTGAATTTTTCGGCGGAACTGCCGCAGATTGGTCGTACCACGCTGGGAGTAGACACGAATTATTATAAAGATATGCATGCGCGGGAATTAAATGCGGATACTACGATCAGCCTGATGAATATGGAGTTTGCACATGCGAGCATCTATGCGGATGACGAGATGTTCTGTTTTTCCATTCCGGAACTGTTCCTGGAGAATATGTATATCGAGAATGAAAATGTCGTAAGCCAGTATAATAACTCTCTTCTGGCAGAACGGGTTTCTAAGAGCAGGATGGAAGATTTCTCCATAGATTTATTCGGGGAAGAGGACGGAAGGATTCAGGCACGGGAATGGAGAGACGCAGAGTCGATCTGGGATGAACTGGTGACAGATCTGGAAGCCTGCAGAGACAAGATGGTTTTTGAGAAGGTCGAAAAGGACTTGTACCGCGTGAAGCTTCCGGAGAAAGAGACAGACCGGCTGTTTAAGAGTCTTCTGGACAGCTATTGGAAGTTAAACGGAAGCAATGAAGAACTGCAGGATGTATGGAGAGATTATGAGAAAGTTCTTTGTTCCGATATCAGTCTGCTTTTAGAGATGAAAGGCAGCCGTATTAACAGTATTATGCTGGAAGAGCCGGTTAAACTATGGGATGATTCGGCTTCAGCTGCGGGCGAAATTTTTTTTCTGGGAGAGAAAAGAAGCATCGATAAGATTCAGGGCAAGGCACAGATCGACGGTGTGGATGGCAGGAAGAGGGAGATTCTCGGACAGCTTCAGCATACGGCCGGCCGGACGGAAAAAAAGATAGATCTTGATTTGACATATCTGGAAGAAGGTATGAGCGATAAAATTGTGTTCAATATGGACTGCGATACGACAGAAGACGAGTTTGATATGGAATTTTCCATAGAGAACGGTAAGCGTGATTTTGCGGTTGCACTCGAGGGTAGTCTGACTGATGTCGTGAAGGGGGAAAGTATGACGCTTGACCTCGATAAAGCGAATTTCAGCATGTATGGCAACGAGATTTTCCGGATTACCGGCGAGATCGATATAGAGCCTATCCATGACAGGATCGAACCTTCGGTAAATCCGGACACGGCGTTTTTTGAGATGTCATCATCCGACTGGGAGAAGATTATTGCGAAGCTGGATGACGCATATGGTAGTATACTGGATTCATTATGGTAATCCGGGCGTGACGGTGCAGACCGGACTGCCATGCCGGATGCGATAGATTGGTGAATGGACGAGGAGGTATATGCATGGGAGGAGCGGACGATAAAGATATGATCGAGGAGATCCTGCAGCATCTGGACAGTGAGTCTGCACAGGGTGTATATCGGATGAGTATTACTTTCGACGATGAGGAGGAACAGGATAAAACCGTTTCTCATAAATGCTGCAACATGTACGGCAGACCCGCATCGGAGACGGTAGGGCTGTTGGATATGTATACGGATATGAATGCGGGGGAACCGGATCGGAAGGCGTAAGTGCTATGAGACAGAGAATGCGGTATCTGCATATGCAAATCAGAAAAACGATAAAACTGTTTCCGCGTATGTTGTTACAGGCAACCTTGCTTATGCTGCTCATAGGTGTGGTTGCTTTTTGTGCTGTCAGAAGTATGGAGCAGGAGCCGCTGGCGGTACGGGCGGATATCGGTGTGGTCGTGCGGGATGAGGATACGATAACCCGCATGGCATTTCAATATGTAGAGAATCTGGAGAGCGCATCGCAGGTCTGCCGTTTCTTGCGGATAACGGAAGAAGAAGGTTTTCGGGCATTGGAAAAGGGCGAGATCGCAGCGCTTATTGTACTGCCTGAGCAGATCGTGCAAGGGATTATGGACGGACGCAATCCTTCCGTGGATATCTTTTTCCCGGAAAATGCAGGACTGGAGACTATGCTTCTGCGGGAACTGACCGAATCGGGCTCCGGACTTCTGCGGGTGGCGCAGGCGCAGATCTATGGCGCATATGATACGGCAGTGCATTATGGAATTACGGATCGGCTGTCTGTTATGGAGGCAGAGATCGACAGCTATAATCTGGCATTTGCGCTTGACCGGCTGGCGCTGTACGATACGGAGCCGGTGTCTGCCACGGGGCGGATGAGTGTGCTGCAGTATTATGCGGCATCCGGCATGGTGCTGTTCCTGCTGTTATCGGGGATGGCGCTGTATCCGGTCATGCGGCAGGAGCCGGCAGCCTTTCGCAGACAGCTTATGCGGCAGGGAACGGGCAGCGCCTGGCAGGGATTCTGTCAGTGGGTATGCTGTTTCCTGTGTATTGTGCTTGTGATCTGCGGGATATGGATTGCGGGTGTAATTGCAGGCGCGGCGGCGCCCGATCTGATGGAGAAGATAACGGTAATGACCGCGGGCGGCGGCGCGTATGAGAGTGCGGCTATGAAAGCGGGGATATTGCTGCTTGTGCTCGTGACAGTATCCGCATATCTTGATCTGCTGTACAGTATTGCGGGAAGCAGGACAGGCAGTATCCTGCTGATTTTCCTGTGCTCTGTGATGATGGTTTATCTGTCGGGAGGACTGGTTCCGTCGGTATTTCTGCCGCGGGCAGTGCAGGCGGTGGGGGAGAAGCTGCCGACAGCCTATCTGATTCGCGCCGTCGGTGGATTATATGCGGGGTACAGTGCGGGATCGGCCGGACAGTGTGTGGCAGGTATGTGTGTTTATACGGCGGTATTCGGCATAGTAGCGCATCTGCTTGGAAAGCGGGACTAGTATGATCCGCTTTAATTAACCTTATGTTTTGCGCCGGCACAGCGCGAAACTGAACTGCGAAAGGATGACGCAGTGATAAGGCATAAAGTAATGAAGTGACGAAAGGATTATGACAGTTGTGCGTGTAAAGAGCAACAGAACATTCAGGCAATATGGCATATGGATTCGGCTTCTTATGAAGAGATTGTGGCGGCAGCCGGTCTACATTGTGCTGCTTGTGCTGCTTCCGATTCTGGGGTGGGCAGTGACCGGGCTGGAGCAGAGTGAACGGGGTGCCGGTGTGGCAGTCTGTGTGGAAGCAGGTGCATGGAACCGGCAGATCACAGAAGGTCTGCAGGAACAGGCGGCGGACAGCATTCTGGAATTTGTGTTTTGTGAGGACGCTTACGAGGTGGAACGGAACGTGATCAGCGGGGATGCGGACTGCGGCTTCGTGATCGCGGGAGAGATCGGGGACAGAGTCATGGACCGGGAGTGGTCGAAGACCGTTACGGTCTATGAGACGCCCGCAAGCAGCATTATGGGGATGGCGAAGGAGCGCATCGGCGGTGTGATCTTTAAGCTGTATTCGGAGCAGTGTTACGAGACGTTCATGCTGACGATGGCGGCCGGTCTGCAGGAAGCAGATCACTATGCGGCCCATTCGCCCGGTACTGGAACTGATACCGTAAATGAGCATGGCAACATCGATATATCGGATAAAATGATAGAGGATTTTGCTGATTTTGCATGGGACGCATACGAGACACATCTGGTGGACGGCAGCACATTCGGATTTCGATATATAAGTGGCGACCAGAAGAGTCAACATACTTCCGACACAGATGTTATATCTGACACGGTTGTCTTCCCCGTAAAAGGCGTGTTTGCAGTGATTATTTTCATCAGCGGCATGTGCGGCATGTTAGAATATGACACAGACAGAAGGGAAAAAAGATTTATCCGTCTGGCGCCGAACATATTGACCTGTATAGTCGATATATGGATTCCCACTGTTTTTGTCTCTGTTGCAGCGCTCCTGTGCCTGTGGATCTTGGACGGCGTTATTCTAAGAGGCGGCGCGGCGGGAACGGGCGGACTGCGCGGTCTGCTATCCGTATGGAGTGCCGGCATGTGGACGGAGCAGATCGGGCGGCTGCTGCTCTATCAGGTCATCGTTGTGGCTTACTGCTGTCTGCTCGGTATGGTATTGAGAAGGCGGGAGACGATCGCAGCGGCAATTCCGGTCTTTGCGGCGGGAAGTCTTGTGTGTGCGCCGGTATTTATCAGGCTGGGAAATTATGTGCCGGTTTTCGCGGGGCTGGAGAAGCTGTTTCCGGTGACGTATTAT
>ERZ777011.2241-NODE-2241-length-16263-cov-12.840573_pt1 | contig 16263 bp, 16 predicted proteins | sample MGYA00374964_ERZ777011 | MGnify/ENA primary metagenome ERZ777011 (study PRJEB29310, sample SAMD00008975) | mouse gut metagenome | study: EMG produced TPA metagenomics assembly of the Metagenome analysis of fecal microbiota from mouse which was promoted...
CTCAATTCTATCACTATATCTTTCCGCATTTCACTTTTTTGTAGTAACTTTGCGGTGAAAAGCTCTGAAAAAGCTGATAACCTCTAAAAGAAAGGATGAAAGGGAAGAAACGAATAATAGTAACTCTGCTGTTTTTAATCAACATTATAATGTTGGTGGCAGCCGTTATTCCCCATCACCATCATCCCAACGGAATGATTTGCATGAAGCAGGACTTGCCTATAGAACAGCAATGTCCCACGCATCATCACCCGGGAAACGATTCATGTTGCAGCAGCGAATGTATGACTCGTTTCTACTCTCCCACTCCATCCGTACATACGGATAGCGGACCGAATTACGTATTCATCGCTACCCTGTTCACGGATGTAATCATCGAACATCTATTACGGCCACAAGAGAGACGGATTAAGAACTATTACGTCTATCGAGACTCTCTGCATGGTACGGATATACACCGTACCACTCCTCTTCGTGCCCCTCCCTACTCTGTTTTTGCGTAAAAGCGTAAGTGCAAATCAGTTGCATTTGCGTTACCTTATCTTTGCAACGTACAAAAAACAGTAAAATTTAGTAGGAAAATATCATTATGAAAAAACTTATTTTCGTAGGAATCCTAGGCTTATTCATGCTGGGTTCTTGTCATAATAGTACCGTCACACACACACACAATGAACACGATCATGCCACAGAAGGACATAATCACGAGGCAGAGGGTTCCGGTCATTCTCATGAAGGCGAATGTAACGGAGAACACAACCATGAAGCGGCCGACGGACATAACGAGTCTGCCAAAGCGCACAGTGATGAAATCATCCTTCCGAAAGCAAAAGCTGAAGCCGCCGGTGTCAAAGTGAGTGTTATCGAACCTGCACCTTTCCAGCAAGTGATTAAAACCAGCGGACAGGTGCTGGCTGCCCAAAGTGATGAATCGGTTGCCGTAGCTACAGTGGCCGGTGTTGTATCTTTCCGTGGAAAAGTAACGGAAGGAATGAGCGTCGGCAGCGGCACTCCGCTAGTTACGATTTCTTCAAAAAATATCGCCGACGGTGATCCGGTACAACGTGCCCGCATTGCCTACGAGATATCTAAGAAGGAGTACGAACGTATGAAAGAGCTTGTTAAAAACAAAATTGTATCTGATAAAGATTTTGCACAGGCAGAGCAAAGTTATGAAAATGCCCGCCTTAGCTACGAAGCCCTTTCCAAGAATCATTCGGCTATCGGCCAAAGTATTACGGCTCCTATTGCAGGATATGTGAAAAGCGTTCTTGTGAAAGAAGGCGACTACGTGACCATCGGGCAACCGCTGGTGAGCGTGACGCAGAATCGTCGTCTTTTCCTCCGTGCCGAAGTGTCGGAAAAGTATTATCCATACCTCCGTACAATCAGTTCCGCCAATTTCCAGACTCCTTATAATAATCAGGTGTACGAGCTGAAAGCATTGAACGGCAGGCTTCTCTCTTTTGGAAAAGCTGCCGGAGACAACTCTTTCTATGTGCCTGTCACTTTTGAGTTCGACAATAAAGGGGAAGTGATCCCCGGATCATTCGTAGAGGTGTTCTTGCTTTCTTCAACGATGGAAAACGTTCTTTCTCTCCCACGCACGGCACTGACAGAGGAACAAGGAATCTTCTTTATCTACCTGCAACTGGACGAAGAGGGTTATAAAAAACAGGAAGTAACGATAGGAGCCGACAACGGTAAAAGTGTTCAGATACTGACCGGAGTGAAGGCTGGCGACCGTGTAGTGACCGAAGGTGCTTATCAGGTTCGACTGGCAAGCGCTAGCAATGCCATCCCGGCACATAGTCACGAACATTAAAGCGGCGAGGTGCCGCAGCCGGATTTTCTTGCGGTGCATCTATCAAGTTATTTATAACTCTCAATTAATGAAATATCATGCTTAATAAAATTATACATTACTCCCTACACAACCGGTTGGTTGTAGTCTGCGCGGCCATCCTCCTGCTAATTGCGGGAACGTATACCGCCATGCATACGGAAGTAGACGTATTCCCCGACCTGAACGCACCTACGGTAGTCATCATGACCGAGGCCAACGGTATGGCTGCGGAAGAGGTTGAACAGCTCGTCACTTTTCCTGTTGAAACTGCCGTAAACGGAGCTACGGGTGTACGCCGTGTACGCTCTTCTTCTACCAACGGATTTTCCGTTGTCTGGGTAGAATTTGATTGGGGAACCGATATTTATCTCGCTCGCCAGATTGTTAGCGAGAAGTTAGCAGTGGTCAGCGAATCACTGCCGGTCAACGTTGGTAAACCGACACTCGGCCCACAATCTTCCATCTTGGGCGAAATGCTCATCGTCGGTCTGACTGCCGACTCTACTTCGATGCTCGATCTTCGTACGATTGCGGACTGGACCATCCGTCCCCGTCTATTGTCTACCGGAGGAGTAGCACAGGTTGCCGTGCTCGGAGGAGATATCAAAGAATATCAGATTCAGCTGGATCCCGAACGGATGCGTCATTACGGCATTTCGATGGGAGAAGTGATGGCTGTGACACAGGATATGAACCTGAACGCAAACGGAGGTGTGCTCTACGAATTTGGAAATGAATATATTGTGCGCGGTGTACTTTCTACTTCTAAAACAGAACAACTTGGCAAAGCGGTAGTAAAGACAGTGAACAACTTCCCTGTCACGCTGGAAGATATTGCGGACGTAACCATCGGACCGAAAGCCCCGAAACTGGGAACTGCTTCAGAGCGTGGAAAATCTGCCGTACTGATGACTATTACCAAACAGCCGGCTACCAGTACGCTGGAACTGACAGATAAACTGGAAGCATCTTTGAAAGACCTGCAAAAGAATCTGCCACCGGACGTAAAAGTTTCAACAGACATATTCCGTCAAAGCCGCTTTATCGAAAGTTCCATCGGCAATGTGAAGAAATCGCTCTTTGAAGGAGGTATTTTTGTAGTAATCGTACTCTTCCTGTTCCTGGCAAACGTGCGCACTACATTGATTTCATTGGTAACGCTGCCTCTTTCCCTGCTTGTTTCGATTCTGACGCTGCATTACATGGGACTGACAATCAACACCATGAGCCTCGGAGGTATGGCGATAGCCATCGGCTCATTGGTAGACGACGCCATCGTTGATGTGGAAAACGTGTATAAACGACTGCGGGAGAACCGCCAAAAAGCAGAAGCGGAAAGGTTAAGTACACTCGAGGTGGTATTCAATGCTTCGAAAGAGGTGCGGATGCCTATACTTAATTCTACGCTGATTATCGTTGTCAGCTTTGTTCCGTTGTTCTTCCTTAGTGGAATGGAAGGCAGAATGTTGGTTCCACTGGGCGTTGCCTTTATCGTGGCATTGTTCGCGTCGACAGTAGTTGCTCTGACGCTGACTCCGGTGCTCTGTTCTTATCTATTGGGAAGCAATAAAACAAACAAGGAACTGAAAGAAGCTCCCCTTGCCCGTTGGATGAAAGGGGGATATGAAAAGGCACTGACTTGGGTGCTGGCACACAAACGAGTGACACTTGGAAGTACGATCGCACTCTTTGCGGTTGCGCTCGGAGTATTCTTTACACTCGGACGCAGTTTCCTTCCTTCCTTTAATGAAGGTTCGTTCACCATCAATATCAGTTCTCTACCGGGTATTTCATTGGAAGAAAGCAATAAAATGGGACAGCGGGCAGAAGAGTTATTGATGACGATTCCCGAAATACAAACCGTAGCCCGGAAAACGGGACGTGCCGAACTGGACGAACATGCATTAGGGGTAAACGTTTCTGAAATAGAAGCTCCGTTTGAACTGAAAGATCGTTCGCGCAGTGAACTGGTAGCTGATGTACGTGAAAAATTGGGTACTATCACCGGGGCAAATATAGAAATCGGACAACCAATCAGCCACCGTATCGACGCTATGTTATCGGGTACGAAAGCGAATATCGCTATCAAGCTATTCGGAGACGATCTGAATAAAATGTTCTCACTCGGTAATCAAATTAAAGAAGCTATCAGTGATATTCCCGGTGTTGCCGACCTGAACGTGGAACAACAGATTGAACGTCCGCAGCTAAAAATACAGCCTAAACGGGAAATGTTGGCTAAGTTCGGTATTACTCTGCCGGAGTTCTCGGAATATGTGAACGTTGCTTTGGCCGGAAAAGTGATCTCGCAGGTTTATGAACAAGGCAAGAGTTTCGATCTGATCGTGAAAGTGAAGGATGATGCCCGGGATGAAATAGAAAAAATCCGCAACTTGATGGTAGACACAAATGACGGGCGCAAAGTACCTTTGAACTATGTAGCAGAAGTGGTATCAGCCATGGGACCGAATACGATCAACCGCGAGAATGTAAAACGTAAAATTGTGATTTCTGCTAATGTGGCGGACCGCGATTTGCGTAGTGTCGTCAATGATATTCAGAAGCGCATCGACACATCGGTACAATTGCCCGAAGGTTATCACATCGAGTATGGCGGACAGTTTGAAAGTGAACAGGCTGCCAGCCGGACACTGGCGCTGACTTCATTTATCAGCATTGTAGTAATCTTCTTATTATTGTATAATGAGTTCCGCAGCGTGAAAGAGTCGGGCGTCATCTTGCTGAATCTTCCGCTGGCACTGATCGGTGGTGTATTTGCTTTGGTGATTACAACAGGAGAAGTCAGTATTCCGGCTATCATCGGTTTCATTTCCTTGTTCGGTATTGCAACGCGTAACGGTATGTTGCTCATCAGCCACTATAATCATTTGCAAAAGGAAGAAGGTTTGAATGCGTACGATAGTGTGATCCGAGGTTCTCTCGACCGTCTGAATCCGATTTTGATGACGGCATTGTCCTCTGCACTGGCACTGATTCCATTGGCACTCGGCGGCGACTTGCCCGGTAACGAAATTCAAAGTCCGATGGCAAAAGTGATTTTAGGAGGGTTATTAACGTCTACTTTTTTAAACGGTTTTATCGTTCCGATTGTTTATCTGATGATGCATCGGAAAAAACAAATAGATGCCTTAGCATAAAGTAACGTTAGTTCGATATAAACTTGTACTATTCCGATTCTCCTCCTTCAGGAAGGTTACTCTCCCCCGATAACGGGGGAGGTGGTAGGTAAAAGTGTAAATTTATATATTACAGAATAATATGTATTCCTACCACCCCGTCCTTCGGGCACCCCTCCTTCCCGAAGGACGGAGAAGCCATGCGGACGAAGTCATATCGAACTGACGTTAAAGTATCTATCAACAATAGCTTGTAACAAATAAAAAAATTAGAAATGAAACAAATCATGGCCATAAGCACTGCACTTCTTTTCTTAACCATAGGCGAAGTGCAAGCCCAAAACGGAATTGAACAGGTATTGAAGAATATCGAAACGAACAATAAGGAGTTGCAGGCAAACGAGCAACTGATTACTTCGCAGAAGCTGGAAGCTAAAACGGATAATAACCTGCCTGATCCTACACTCTCTTACGCACATCTATGGGGAGCGAAAGATAAAAACGAAACAATCGGCGAACTGGTTGTTTCACAAAGCTTTGATTTCCCCAGTTTATATGCTACACGCAACAAGTTGAATCGTCTGAAAGCCGGAGCTTTTGACAGTCAGTCGGATGTTTTCCGTCAAGAGAAACTATTACAGGCGAAAGAACTTTGCCTGGATATTATCATGCTTCGTCAGCAAAAGCATATTCTGGAAGAACGCCTCCGCAATGCGGAAGAACTTGCAAAGATGTATGCCAAACGTCTCCAAACAGGAGATGCAAATGCTCTCGAAACCAACAAAATCAATCTGGAACTGTTGAATGTCAGAACAGAAGCGTCTCTGAACGAAACAGCACTCCGCAACAAACAGCAGGAGCTGAATACGCTGAATGGTAATATTCCGGTAGTTTTCGAGGAAAACCAATATCCGGCTATACCTTTCCCAAGCGATTATCAAATATTGAAGTCGGAAGTCATGGCAACGGACCGTACTCTTATGGCGCTCGGCAACGAAAGTCTTGTTGCCCGTAAACAGATTGCTGTCAATAAATCACAATGGCTACCGAAGCTGGAACTCGGCTACCGCCGGAACACAGAAACAGGAGCACCTTTCAACGGTGTAGTGGTAGGTTTCTCTTTCCCGCTTTTTGAAAACCGGAATAAGGTAAAAATCGCCAAAGCACAGGCTCTTAACATTGACTTACAAAAGGATAATGCTACTCTGCAAGTAGAATCCGAATTGGCACAGCTTTACCGGGAAGCGAAAACACTGCACGCTTCGATGGAAGAATACAGCAAGACTTTCCAGTCGCAACAAGATCTGTCGCTACTGAAACAAGCTCTGACAGGTGGACAAATTAGTATGATTGAATATTTCGTTGAAGTTTCTGTCATCTACCAAAGCTATCAGAACTATCTGCAACTGGAAAATCAGTACCAGAAAGCAATGGCACGGATTTACAAGAGTAAGCTGTAAATAGTATATAAAATCCTTTAGGCATGGATTACGCCGAACATACCGCACGGTTTCCACGGATTTTAGCAATATGATTGCCATAAAGCAACAGCGTAATCCGTGTAATCCGTGCCTAAATATATCTCCCCTCTCCTTTCTCATTTTCTTTAAGTTCCAACTAAATATTTCAAAATAATATGCTACATTTGTAACGAACATAAAATACAGATTATGAGAACGAAACAATTCTATCTATTCATGTTATGTTGCATCCTTACACTATTCAGCGGATGTAAAGAGGATGAAGAAAATCCACTTCGTTTTTACAACAGTGAATATGAAGTACCCATGGGTGGCAGACGTTACCTTGGACTGGAAAGCGGAAATGGTGATTACTCACTTGAAGTTAAAGACACACGCATCGCAAGAGCAGGAACCGAAACCGGCTGGAGCGGAGTACCTGCCGGACGTATGATTTATGTTACCGGTATTCTCACCGGGCAAACTTATCTGACAGTAACGGACAACGCCACACAAGAAACCTGCACCCTGCCAATCAAGGTTGTCGACAATTATGAAGATATAAAGTTGCTCCGCAGCCACTTGTCTAACTTACCCAACGGAGACGCGAATCTTCTACTCGGCATTTCCGACATTTTTCTAATCAACAATCACGCACGGGATGCTTATTTTTTCAAACAGGGAGAACAAACTGCTTTTTCATCCGGACTTACCCTAATAACTCGAGGAAGTTATAAACTGGAAAAAGAAGAAGGAAATAATGAAAAAGCTATACTGACTCTCACCTTTTCGGAAGATGCGGCAACATCTGTTTCCCATCACAAATTCATCTTATGGGGAAACGCATACGTATTTCACCGCTTGGATAAAAGCTTGAATCTGAATTGGAATACTCCACCCATCGGAGAAACGCGGACATCACCTGCACCACCTCCTTCCTACACGCTGGAAGAAATCGCTGGAGGTGAACCAGGCACAGGCAAACAAATTAGTTTTATCCTTTCCGAACAGGAAATACCTGCCGGAATACTGCCTTAATCAGCAGTGTCTTCTTTAATCAACTGTACTTTCTGCTAATATGCGTATATTTTCCGGCAAGTATCCGCTACGGATACGCCATTCTTGCGGATAGAGATTATTGGCACGATTACCGATATTCTTCACAAATCCGAGAGGAATATGCCGGTACGTAAGCAAAACATATCCACGAGGGGCTGTTACCGGCAAGGTAATGGCCTCTTTTCGTAAATAAGTGATAGCCTGTTTATAACTTATTTCTTCCGTAGCGAAAGCTTCCCGGCATAAAAGTGAACTACACATCGCCAATGCATGGTCAGGTATCAAATCCTTTCCTTTCACTTCTCCTATCTCCACTCCTGCCGATACGATTTTCAGGCATTGTTTCATCGCCATTAATTCATCAGCATAATGCTTTGAAAAAGCCCGGATACTTGTTCCTTCTGCCGACAATATATATTTGTCCGAATTCTCATCGTTCAACCAGCTTTTTGCAATATTCAACTGGTCTTTCGAAACAGGAGAAGATGCTGCTCCTCCTTTCTTATCTTTCTTTTTAGCAACTTTCTCCTTCGAGAAAGAAACTACCGGAATCTCGTCTCCTGTCTCCGGCTTCCGAAAAGCTGCCAGGAAAAAGCCTTCGCCTTTCGTCTTATGAGGGAAAAAATGATAGACAGGAATAGAAGATTTAGAACCCTCACAATTATCAGGTAAAAGATTTCCTGTGATATTCCAGTTTTCCTGTACCTGCACAGTTAATGGTTCGGCTCCATACTCTTGTTGAATCCAACGTACATTCTCTTCGTCCTCTTTTGTATTAAATGTACACGTACTATATATAAGAATTCCCCCAGGCTTCAACGTGTCCCAAATATCTCCAATAATCCGCCGCTGCCGCTGCCAACAGATTTCTACATTCTCGGGACTCCACTCTTCTACAGCGACAGGGTCTTTACGGAACATTCCTTCACCGGAACAGGGAACATCTGTAAGAATCACATCAAAGAAAGACGGTAAAGCCGCAAAATCTGCCGGATCATTATTAGTTACTACCACATCCGGATGTCCCCACTTCGTTAAATTCTCCGCAAGAATCTGCGAACGATTCCGGATGACTTCATTAGCCACCAGCAAGCTTCCTTCGGGGAGCACACTACGGGCATGAGTAGACTTTCCACCGGGAGCCGCACAAAGATCCAGCATCTTCACCGGTCCGGTGACATACTGCCGGAGCACCTGCTCCACAAACATAGAAGAAGCTTCCTGAACATAATAACAACCTGCATGAAACAATGGATCAAACGTGAAAGTGAGACGTTCATCCAGATAAAACCCTTCAGAAGACCAAGGGACTTGACTAAATTCAAAATTGAAAGCTGAAAGTTGAAAATCAGTAATGCAGCTTGCTTGCGGTACAATTCTGCATTTTCCATTTTCAATTTTTAATTTCCCATTATTCAACCGGATGCTGACAGGTGGTTCTTGTTGGATGGCAACAGCTAATTTGTCGTATTCTTCATCGCCCAGCAGGGCACGGGTATAATCTATAAAAGAAGCAGGTAATTCCATTTTTCGTTATTAATTTCCGCAAATATCAAAAATATTTCGTCTCTTTGCAACTTTCTATGATATTAACTACGTCTAACAGAAAGAAATAAATTAAAAAACTATTGATATGAAAAATTTTCTATTAGCATTGATGGTTGTACTGACCACTTGCACAGTGGCTATTGCCCAAAACCAAACTACTGTTGTCCGCGATTCTGTCGGAAAAGTAAAAATAACTGTGACCAAAGACAATAAAGCAAAAACAAACAATACTGCTGTCACAGTCATCGGTGTAGATACAGCGGATATAGATTCCACAGAAGTAGATGCAAACTCAAGTAATATCAGTACTGGTCATGGTAAGGCCAGTTTTACATTCGAATCGGATGACGATGATTTCCCATTCCACGGATTTGGTATTAATGGAGGTATTCTCGTAGCAATCATATCGATCATCGCAGTATTCGGATTTCCGGTATTCATTCTGTTTGTAATCTTCTTCTTCCGTTATAAAAATCGGAAAGCACGCTATCGTCTTGCCGAACAGGCACTCGCTGCAGGTCAGCCATTGCCAGTAGAATTTATTCGTGAAAACAAAACGGTTGACTCACGTTCACAAGGTATCAAGAACACCTTTACAGGTATCGGTCTTTTCATCTTCCTTTGGGCAATCACCGGTAAATTCGGAATTGGAGCGATCGGTTTACTCGTTACATTTATGGGTATCGGACAATGGATCATCGGTAGTAAACAACAGGCTCAAGGTACAGATGCTCCTCAGATGCATACTAACCATAAAGATGAAAAAAAGAATCAGGATAACGTCAAAAATGATAGCTTCGAAATGATCCCTTTCGCACCTGAAGAGAAAGATAATGGAGTAAACGAAGAAAAGAACGACGAAAATAAATGAGCCAACTCAATGATATATCGTTAGTCGCACAGGTCGTGGTGTTCAAGAACACCAAGGCCTTCGACCAGTTGGTGGGGAAGTACCAGTCGCCCATTCGGCGATTCTTCCTAAACCTGACTTGCGGCGACAGCGAATTGAGTGACGACCTTGCACAAGATACATTTATCAAAGCATATACCAACATTGCCTCTTTCCGAAACTTGTCAAGTTTCTCTACGTGGCTGTACCGCATTGCTTATAATGTTTTTTATGATTATATTCGCAGCCGGAAAGAGACAGCCGACTTGGATACAAAAGAAATAGACGCCATCAACAGTACCGAACAAGAGAATGTAGGACAGAAAATGGATGTTTATCAGTCACTCAAAATGCTTAAGGAAGTGGAAAGAACCTGCATTATGTTGTTCTATATGGAAGACATTAGTATCGACAAAATAGCAGGTATTGTAGGAATACCGTCAGGAACGGTGAAAAGCCACCTGTCACGTGGAAAAGAAAAATTAGCAACGTATTTAAAACAAAACGGTTATGACAGAAATAGACAATGATAAGCTCTTGCGTGATTTCTTCGCAGAAAACAAACAGGAAATAGCAGACAACGGATTCAGTCGCCGTGTTATGCACCATTTACCCGGTCGTAGCAACTACCTGTCTCGTATCTGGAGTGCCTTCGTAATGACTGTTGCAGCCGTACTTTTTGTATGGTTAGGCGGATTGGAAGCAGCTTGGGGAACAATAAAAGAAGTATTTATCGGCATGATTAATCATGGCACTACCAGCCTTGACCCAAAGTCAATTATTATCGCAGCTGCCGTATTATTATTTATGGCTACACGAAAGGTTGCTTCTATGGCATAAACAAAATAAATACAGATTAAAAGTCCAAAGCATAAGTTTCCCGGATTTTTATATTTATGAGTCAAAGAACTCTTTATCCCTCTCTTTTAGTGTTAAACAATAATAAATCTACCCTTTACTCCAAGTAAGCCCAAACATAGATGTTGTATATTTGTTGCTCTGTAAACTAAAATAGAGAGAAGAGTTTTGAAACTACGTATATTTATTTTATTTCTATTCCTGCCTTTATTACATGTTCAGGCAGATGTCATCGACAGTCTGATGACGCAGCCCAGAGACTCAATCGGACTAACAAGCGATTCCTTAGTACTGCATTTCTTGGAAGAGTCGGGAATCCCTATATCTGATAATAATAAAGTCAAACTGCTAAAAAGCGGACGGGAGAAGTTTATCGATTTATTTGAAGCCATCCGGGAAGCCAAACACCATGTTCATCTGGAATATTTCAACTTCCGAAATGATTCCATTGCCAATGCTTTATTCTCTTTATTAGCCGAAAAAGTGAAAGAAGGTGTTGAAGTAAGAGCTATGTTTGACGCTTTCGGAAATTGGTCGAACAGCAAACCTCTTAAAAAGAAACACCTCAAAAAGATAAGTGAACAGGGAATCGAAATTGTTAAGTTTGACCCGTTCACCTTCCCTTATATCAATCATGCCGCCCACCGCGACCATCGCAAAATTGCTGTTATCGACGGAAAAGTGGCATATACAGGCGGAATGAATATCGCCGATTATTATATCAACGGACTACCCAAAATCGGAACCTGGCGTGATATGCACATGCGTATCGAAGGGGATGCAGTCAACGATTTGCAGGAGATTTTCCTGACGATCTGGAACAAAGAGACTAAACAAAACATAGGAGGAGAAGCTTATTTCCCCCAACATGAGGGACAGACAGACAGCACGAATATTGTTGTAGCAATTGTAGACCGTACCCCGAAAAAGAATAGCCGTATGTTGAGTCATGCCTATGCCATGAGCATTTATTCGGCACAAAAGAATGTTCATATCGTCAATCCTTATTTTGTACCGACCTCTTCCATCAAAAAGGCATTGAACCGGACAATCGACCGGGGAGTAGATGTAACCATCATGGTTTCCTCTGCTTCCGATATCCCTTTTACCCCGGATGCCGCACTTTATAAATTACATAAACTAATGAAAAGGGGAGCTACTGTCTACATGTACAACGGGGGATTCCATCACTCAAAAATCATGATGGTGGACGACTTGTTCTGCACAGTCGGTACAGCCAACCTGAACAGCCGCAGCCTACGATATGACTACGAAACAAATGCCTTTATTTTTGATAAAAGAATAACGGATGAATTGAATAATATGTTCCGAAACGATATCGAGCATTGCACGCAGCTGACACCGGAGTTTTGGAAAAAGCGTTCTCCCTGGAAGAAGTTCGTCGGCTGGTTTGCTAATTTATTCACTCCATTTTTGTAATTTTGTACGGAGAATCATTTTCACTGCAAATTATTCATTATGAAACAATACCTGGATTTACTCAATCGTGTACTTACCGAAGGCACGGAGAAAGGTGATCGTACCGGAACCGGAACGATCAGTATCTTCGGTCATCAAATGCGTTTTAACCTTGATGACGGTTTCCCGTGTCTGACAACCAAAAAACTGCATCTGAAATCAATCATATACGAATTGCTTTGGTTTTTAAGAGGAGATACAAACGTGAAATACCTACAGGAACACGGAGTACGTATTTGGAACGAATGGGCGGACGAGAACGGTGATTTGGGTCATGTCTACGGTTATCAATGGCGTTCATGGCCTGATTACAACGGTGGCTTCATCGACCAGATCAGCGAAGTAGTGGAGACACTCAAACACAATCCGGATTCACGCCGTATCATCGTCAGTGCCTGGAACGTAGCAGATTTGAACAATATGAATCTACCTCCCTGCCATGCATTCTTTCAGTTTTACGTAGCAGACGGGCGTTTGAGCCTGCAACTGTATCAACGCAGTGCCGATATATTTCTCGGTGTTCCCTTCAACATTGCTTCATACGCATTATTGCTGCAAATGATGGCACAAGTGACAGGTTTGAAAGCCGGCGATTTCGTTCATACTTTCGGTGATGCTCATATCTACCTGAACCATCTGGAACAAGTGAAGCTCCAATTATCACGAGAGCCTCGTCCATTGCCGCAAATGAAAATCAATCCGGATGTGAAAAACATCTTCGATTTTAAATTTGAGGACTTCGAATTAGTAAACTATGATCCGCATCCGCATATTGCAGGAGTAGTAGCTGTGTAAAAAATATGAGTAAAGTATCCATCATTGCTGCCGTAGACCGCCGCATGGCTATAGGCTTCGAGAATAAGCTTCTTTTCTGGTTACCGAATGATTTGAAACGTTTCAAAGCATTAACTACCGGAAACACCATACTTATGGGACGCAAAACTTTCGAATCATTACCGAAAGGCGCATTGCCCAATCGCAGAAATATCGTTTTATCTTCCAATCCGGACACGGTATGTCCCGGTGCGGAAGTGTTTCCTTCACTCGAAGCGGCTTTGAGAAGTTGCCGGGAGGATGAACATATTTATATTATAGGAGGGGCAAGCATTTATCAGCAAGCTCTGCCCTTTGCTGACGAACTTTGCCTGACAGAGATAGACAGTACGGTTCCTGAAGCTGATGCCTATTTTCCGGAAGTATCTTCAAAGGTATGGCAGAAAAAAAACAGAGAAGCCCATCCTGCGGATGAGAAACATCTCTGCTCTTATGCTTTCGTTGATTACGTAAGAAAGTAAGGAAATTGTTTCTTACTGTGATCCAACCACGAATACTGACCAATGATTAATCTTCATCTTCTATGTCGACCATAATCGGCATCTGCCGCTTAATGGCTTCATGGAAGGAGATTAATGTTTCGGTACGCGCCAAGCCCAATGGTTGCAACTTATCGTGAATAATACTCAATAAGTGGTGGTTATTCTTCGCGTAAATTTTGATAAACATATCATATTTTCCGGTAGTGAAATGACATTCCACCACTTCGGGGATAGCCTCTAAAGCTTTTGTTACCGAGTCAAAGGATTCGGGGTCTTTTAGATATATACCAATATAAGCGCAAGTCTCATATCCGATTTTCTCGGGGTCGATAATATACTCCGAACCTTTTAATATTCCTAGATTAGTAAGCTTCTGAATACGCTGATGAATCGCAGCACCGGAAACATTACATGCTCTTGCCACTTCCAAAAAAGGAATACGCGCATTCCCTGCAATCAGTCTCAGAATTTGCTCATCTAATGCATCTAATTGATGATGTCCCATTTTTGAATCAAATTGTTTTTATCAATGAATCTTTTATGCAAAGTTAGCGATTTTTCGACAACAAATACTAGAATCTATTACTTTTATTTGCAGAAAGCGGATAAGTCAACAATAGTTCGTACCTTTGCGAAAAACATAAATATACCATTTATATGAAACATATTTGTTGTATTATTCTGTGTTTCTGCACTTCTATAGGAAGTTATGCCCAGAATTTTGCTGATTATTTCCAGAACAAAACATTGCGAGTGGATTATATCTTTACCGGGGATGCTACACAACAGGCTATCTATCTGGATGAGCTTTCACAGCTCCCCACCTGGGCAGGGCGTCAACATCATCTCTCCGAACTTCCCTTGGAAGGCAACGGACAAATTATTATGAAAGACCTTGCCAGCAAACAGTGTATCTACAAAACTTCTTTCTCTTCTTTATTTCAAGAATGGTTGTCAACAGACGAAGCCAAAGAAACAGCTAAAGGGTTTGAGAATACCTTTCTTCTTCCCTATCCCAAACAGCCTGTAGAAATAGAAGTGACTTTATATTCTCCACGAAAGAAAACAATGGCTACTTACAAACATATCGTGCGTCCGAATGACATATTGATTCATAAACGGGGAGTATCACATGTTACTCCACACCGGTATATGCTGCAAAGTGGCAATGAAAAAGACTGTATAGATGTTGCTATCCTGGCAGAGGGATATACAGAAAAAGAAATGGATATATTCTATCAGGATGCACAATATACCTGCGAAAGTTTGTTTTCGTACGAGCCGTTCCGTTCCATGAAGGGTAAATTTAATATTGTTGCCGTAGCCAGTCCTTCAACAGATAGTGGTGTCAGTGTTCCCCGCGAAAATCTGTGGAAAGAAACGACGGTTCATTCTCATTTCGATACCTTTTATTCAGATCGCTATCTGACTACCAGCCGGGTAAAGTCTATCCACAATGCATTGGCTGGTATCCCTTACGAGCATATCATTATCCTCGCCAACACAGATGTATACGGCGGAGGAGGAATATACAATTCTTATACGCTGACCACGGCACATCACCCCATGTTCAAACCGGTGGTAGTGCACGAATTCGGACACAGCTTCGGCGGATTGGCCGACGAGTATTTTTATGAGGATGATGTGATGACGGATACTTATCCACTGGATATCGAACCGTGGGAACAGAATATTTCAACACAGGTGAACTTTGCTTCCAAATGGAAAGACATACTTCCGTCAGGCACTCCGATCCCTACTCCTATTACTGAAAGAAAGGAATATCCGGTAGGAGTATATGAAGGAGGCGGCTATTCCGCCAAAGGTATTTATCGTCCTGCCTACGACTGCCGTATGAAAACAAACAGTTACCCGGAGTTTTGCCCGGTTTGTCAACGTGCCATCCGCCGAATGATTAAGTTTTACGTTCCTTAATTGAATAACAATCATCGATGGTAGCGGAGGTAAATACCTATTTAGAAACAAAATCAATATACAATCATATTATTGTCAAACTTAAAACCCAAACCTCATGATTAGACTTCAACCAATCAATACGTCGGATCTGCAACATTACAAATTTATGGAAGAGCTCCTGATTGATGCATTTCCACCAGAAGAGTACCGCCAGCTAGAACAACTGCGCGAATACACTGACCGTACGGGTAACTTTTATAATAACATCATCTTCGATGATGACTTGCCAGTCGGCTTCATTACCTATTGGGATTTTGACAGTTTTTACTATGTTGAACACTTTGCAACCAATCCTGCCCTGCGAAATGGAGGTTATGGAAAACATACACTGGAATACTTATGCAATTACTTAAAACGCCCGATCGTATTGGAGGTAGAACGTCCGGCCGAGGAAATGGCCAAACGACGCATCAGCTTTTATCAACGCCAAGGCTTTACACTATGGGAAAAAGACTACTGTCAACCTCCTTACAAGTCCGGAGAGGACTTTCTTCCCATGTATTTAATGGTACACGGAGAGTTGGATTGTGAAAAGGATTATGAAACAATCAAAAAGAGAATACATAAAGAAGTATATGGAGTAAAAGACAATTAATTAACGTAAGTTCGAAAACATTACTCCAGTGCTATATATATAGAAAGGAGGTGTGTCGTAATGCACGATACACCTTCTTTTTTATTCATTACTATACAA
>ERZ777011.2243-NODE-2243-length-16215-cov-10.391151_pt1 | contig 16215 bp, 37 predicted proteins | sample MGYA00374964_ERZ777011 | MGnify/ENA primary metagenome ERZ777011 (study PRJEB29310, sample SAMD00008975) | mouse gut metagenome | study: EMG produced TPA metagenomics assembly of the Metagenome analysis of fecal microbiota from mouse which was promoted...
GCATTTCTAAATCGTTTATCAAAATCTATATCATTACTGCTATTCCAGCGTTCTTTTCTTCTTTCGATTAAATATTCTGCTGTATATATCATAAAATATCTTCCAACTTTTCAATTTTATGTTCTATTTCTTGCTTGTCAGCCCAGCCAAAATTATTTGATAAACTAAACTTAGAACCATTACAAGTTTCTTTCTCAAAAAGCTTTTCTTCTGTATAGATTTCGACTTTTCTTCTCGCGCGTTCTATCGTGTCAAAAAATTCATCATTTTTTTTATAATTTAATAGACTTTGTCTACTCATATCTAGTGCATCAGCTAAACCAGACATTGTATAAGGTCTATATTGTTGCCATATAATTTCTCCAGTAAATTTATTTCGTACTATATTCCCTTTTTTGTCTGTCATCGGCTTAAAACAAGAAAAGAAGTATTGATTTATCTTTTCTTGCATTTCCTCTGCTGTATTATATTTTTTAGGTCTCCCTACTAACCTTCTTTCCTCCATATTGTCATCTCCCTACTTTATAGAGTTTTGTTCCTCTTTGTATTTTAATAAACACTATATAGAATATAGCTCCTGCACTAACGAAATATTATACAAATAAATCTGAGTATTCCCTATATTCTTACTATCTATTCCTTATTTTTTAACCCTTTTTTAGCACATTCTCTTACAGTCCTGTTTTTAGTGCATCCGTTATTATAAAATCTACAACCCTTTTTACACATAAAAAATACATATTTCTTAGTTTCTGCTTCATAATTTGTATTAACGTTATTTCTATTCTTTTCATCTTGTGTCATATATTCCTCCAACATATGAAAGAACTAGATAAATTTAATTATCTAGTTCTTTTGAATTACTAAAGATTGAAGTTTTATTGGGTTTACCTACACTCACTGTAGGCTTAACAGTATTTGCTGCTACTCTTCTATGATACTATTTTATCACACTAAGAACGGACAAAACGGACAAATTTCATTTTTTTTACTATTTATTTGATTTTTTTCTTATTACAGTTTATAATATCTTTGTCCACTTAAATTACCCCGCAAGGAGGTGATGAAATGGGAAAGTGGATTAAATTACTTATTAAAGTCTATGTGTTGACTATTTTGTATAAAATCTTCAAAGAATTTAGCAAATAGTACATATAGCAAAAGACTAGAGTCTTGCACACTCTAGTCTTTTTTTGTCCCACTACTTAATGGGAAATGGATTAAAATTACTCATTTGAATTAAGAAAGTAAGGTAAGCCCGATAAAACAATCTCTCGTTAATTTCATCTCTTAATTCTTACTAATATTATAATAGCAAAATGTTATATTGTCAATACATATACAGTATTTTTAAGCACTTTTAAGCATTTTAAAGTATCTTTCAAGCTTCTTTCTTGCAACATCTTCTGAATCGTATTCCATTAAGTGCATAATCTTAACCCAGCTGTAGTTATCTTGGTATTTATACCTTATTATCATTCTTATTTCACTATCTTCTATTTTATTCAGTTCATATTCCAAATGATTTAATGCTTTTTCTAATTTGTATTGCTTTGACCTTATCATCTTTTTATACTTATTTCTATTTCTAGGACTTTCAAAACCTTCTATTTTACAAGTATGTGTTACATAAGGAAACTCTGCTGAACTACCTCTTACACTATCTTGTACTACTTTAATTGGCTTTTCATCAAATTTTTTTAATTTATTTTCAAAGTATGTAATTTCTTTTTGCATACTTTCGATTTGCTTTAGATCATTCTTAGTTATCATAAGTACCTCCTCTTGTTTATTCTTCCTCTTCTAAATATTTTTCTTCTATTGCTAATAATGTATCTGTTAATTTTATATTTTCATCTATTATTCTATTTATTGCTTTATATTCTTCGCTATCTTTTTGCATATCAATTGTATCGCAAACTCTTTCTATTATTTTGTAAATTGTATATGCAGTTATTATTATAATTAATATTATATTATCCATTTTCGTGCATCTCCTTTCCTTCTTCATATATCTTTTCTGCAACCTTAAAATTAATACTTAATAACACTTCGCATAAAGTTTCGTATGACATCTTATTTATTTCTTCATCTGTTTTTCTCAGTTCTAGTCCTTTTGGTAATACTATTGAATTTCTTATTATCATAAATAATGCTATTTTATATTTTCTTTTCATTTCGTTTACTAGATCTAATGTCTTTTTATTTTTATTTATTTGATTAACTACATTTGATATTGCATTTCGCTCTTCCACTAATTCTTGATAAACTGCTGTTTTACAATCTATCTTCTCATAATCTGCTATATGTGCATCTAGTGCTTTTATTCTTTCTTCTACTTTTTTTATATCATCTTCTATATTATTGTTTGACATCTGTATTCTCCTTTCCATTACATAAAATAATAAAATCTGTTGCAAATTTTTCAATTAAATTACGAAGTTTTTTATTATCAGGATTAAAACATTCTCTGCACCCATCTGTTAAATTCCAATAAGCAACAGGAATTAAATTCTTTGCATTATCAAAACCTATTTCAATTTTTATTAAATTTATATTATTTGGCATCTACTCACTTCCTTCTAATTTTACATCACTAATTCCTATAAAATCTAATACTTTTAAATAACAGTTATAACATAGCCTAGTTAAATTTTTTGCTCCCCACGAATTTGATTTTTTTAATAATATCATTCGCCTTTGTGCTTCTTCTTTATCACACATCGGGCAAATTACAAAATATCTTTCTTCACTTTTCCAACCCATCTACTCACCTACTTTATACTCTCTGCTTTCAAAATCTTCTTTTGTTACTATTGATTTTATATTTACTGCTTCTAAAGCCATACCGTGTATTATATGATTTCCTATAAGTAGTTTTTCTTCTCCACTTGCAACCTTACCTTTTCTTACTAACATTCCATTTACATAGTCACCCTCTTCTACTAATTCTTTTATGTCTTTATGATATTTTATAATTTCCCTACTTGAACATTTCTTTATTTTAGTTAAAATATTATTTAATTTAATTTCTAAAATATCACTATATTTTGCTTCTACTTGTCCAATTTTTATTACTTTTTCTTGTCCCGTATTTATCATGTCATAATCTATAAATCTAACATAATCACCTATTTCTAAATCTTCATAATATACTGTATCATCTTTTAAGTCTTCTAAATCTAACTGTTTGTTCATAATTACTCCTTTTTCAAAAAATTCTTGTTGGTCATTCTTGTAATACTATTCCATTCAAAAGCCTCATTACATTTTGGACATACTGGCAACATATCTTTTTCTCGCATCATTCCTTCATATCTTTTTGCTTCTTTTAAATATGGCTTATAACTTATCAGCTCTTGTCTATATCTTTCTGCCTCTTCTATGCTGTCATTTATTGATTGATATTCTTTTGCTAGTATTACTAAAGCTTCAAATGGGTCTAGCATTATATGACAATGCCTGCATTCTACTATCCTATTTTTTATATCTATTTCAAATTGAGGTTTGTTTCTTGAAAATCTATCATAGCATTTACAAAACTTATTTCTTGAATAATTTAATCTTAAAAAATCTATATCTACTACTTTATTTTCCATTGTTCCTCCTACTCTGCCTCTTAGGCTTTGTTACTTCTAAATAATAATTGTGTTGATATATTTTAGCTCTTTCTTTTCGTTCCTCTTCTGTTTTAGGATTTCTTTTGGGCACTTTTATTTTCTTAGCTCCCCATTGTCTTGGAATTTCATATTTTATATGCTGATTCCAACTAGAAGGATTATTCAAAGTAACTTTACTTAAATCTACTAAATCAGTTTCTACTATCATATTTAATAACCTATACTTACTACAATTGCTTTATAATGTCTTACATTTTCTTCTATGTATTTTTTTATAGCTTCTTCATAATCTGCATCTGATAAATCTTTATATTCTTCTTCATCACAAAAATAATCCATTAAATCATCTAATATCTCATCAAAATCATCATAACTTCTATCATCTGTAAAATAAACTGTTTCTACTTTACAACTTACAGTTCCTTCAAATACCATACAGTTATAATCTGTATCTATGTTGTCTGTATAAGCATTAAATACTAATGGCAACTCTGGATTTTCTTGTATCAATTTTCTTAATTCTTCATTATCTTTACTCATACTTTATTACTCCTTCCAATATTTCTTTATAGCTTTTTCTGCTTGGGGTTTATGATACCACCATCTGTTTTTACAATAAATTTTAATGAATATGTAACCTATTACTTCTTCTATTATTGCACTCATACTATTGTAAGAACAACCTATTCTAGTATCGTTCAAAACTAAAGTTTCTGAACTAGTATTTATGTTTATTTCATAATCATATTTCTCTATTCCAAATACTTCACATATAGGTTTTATATTATCTAATACCTCTTGCCTTTTATGTGATAAATAATCTATATCTCTATTATTCATTTATCTCAAAACACTCCTTTATCATTTTCTGCTCTTGTATTTCTTCTTCCTTGTAAATTTTTGTTTCTCTTCCTTTTTCAGTAGTTTCCCAACCACATACAAAAAATGCATCATGCTCTAATTCACCTTCATAAGAAAAACAAGCAGGTATATAAGCTCTATAAAATCTAATTAAACCCTCTTCTTTTAATTCTTTGCATAATTTTTTTGCCATATAGTATGAAATATTTTTAAATCCTTTTGCTGGTAGTGGATAACCTGGATTCATACAACATACATCATTGGCACAAATCATTCTAAATATAATATTATATTTAAAATTTTCTTGCTCTTTTTTATTCATACCAACTTAGCTCCTCTACTTTCTTACTTATTGCTTGTAGTTCTGGTATTGTCAAATAACTAACATCATAACCACTTGTTTTACTTATTGTTTTATCATTCCAAAATGATATTTCTAAATCCTTAATCTCATCTCTATATAATATTAGTTCTGTAACTCCGTCATCATAATTATCTGGTTCTTTAAATTTATGTTCTACTATTTTCTCATATTCTATCTCTTCAAACATCTCATCTGCTGTTTTATTACTCATAAGCTAGTCCTCCCACATCATAAATTTAACAAAGTCTAATATCTCAATCGTTATATCTTCAGCTATTTCTAATAATTCCTTTAACACTTATTTCTTCTCTCCTTCTATTTTTTCTAATATTTCTTGTGCATATTTTTTTCTCTCGTATTGCTCATCTATTAATTCTTGTATATATCTAAACTCTTTATCGTATATTATAGAATCAGCTTTATCTATATCTTTTTCTAACTTCTCTATTAGATTTTGTTTTTCTGATTCTAATTTTTTATATTTATATAATAATGCTAAAGTTACTTCGTGTTCTTCCTTTATATTTCCTCTTTCAAAATGTATTGCCTTTTTACAATGTTCTTCTAATCTGCTTAAATTTTCTTCTGTTAATATAGCTACTGGTACTTGCATATAATGTGACTTATATAATTCATTATCTTCTTTACTTAACATTCTGTACCTCCAATATTTCTAGGATTTCTAGTATGTAATATTCTTTATTAGGTTCTGCCCCCCATTCTGTCTTGCCTATTCCTATTCTTAGTCTACATCTGCATCGGATTTTAGGAACTCTATTTCCATATCCATTCCTAAATTCTACCTCAAAATCTCTGAATATTTTTCTAAAATCAAAATAGGTTAAATTTTCAAATCTACTTGTCCAATATGGCTTGATTTCTCTGTACTCTTCCTTCTTTTCGCCAGATTCAATCATATCAAACCATTTTTTCTCAATTGGTAATGTTAACATACTATTCCTCCAATAATTCTTTATTATCTGTTATATTGCCTATTACTTTAAGTTCAAAGTTCATTATAGCTTCATAAAGTGGCAATAATGTTTCTTTTACTTTTATAAAAAAACAACTATCTCTAAATATTACAATACCAGTTTCAAATACACATTTTCTTGTTATTTCGATTTTATCTCCATCATATATCTTAGTTCCATTTTTATCTTTCAAGCCTGTATATTGTCCTACTGTTTCTGGGTCTACTTGTCCATAAGTTCCTAATACTGTTTCATCAGGAGTTATTATTGCTGTTCCTGTTTTCCTTATTTGTAAATTTCCATAAGCCCATTTATCTGTATTTTTAATTTTTCCTCTAAATTCTATTTCTCGCATATTTCCTCCTATATTTTACTTATATCTGTATCAAAACTAAGTTGTCCATTTGCTAATATTTCATCTATCTTTGACTGTTTTTAGAAAATGGTAACACGTATTTTTGATTATCTTCGTTTTCTATTTCTTTTATTATCACTGCATCTCTATCTCCAGCAAAATACATTTCTACTATTCCCTTTGAATTTCTAAGAGCTTTTGTTAATAATTTGGGATTAAATCTTATTGAAAACATACTAATTCTTCTAAGATAGCTTTTATAATCAATAAATTCTCCAATAAGTATTTTGTAACTATATCTCACATTTCCAAAATTAAAATTTATACATTCCTCTTCTAGTTCAATTTCAGTTTCTTCTGCAGCACCTTTTGGAATTTCAAATATCGGAATATTGGTAGTAAATGAATCACCTTTTATTAATTCACAACTATTTGTAAATAACACATATCCATCACAAGCTGTCATTGTTAATTTTTTTCCTTCTGCTTCTAATAATATCCCTTTAAATATTGGTCTAAAATCTTCTTTAGAACAAGCTCCTTTAACACTTTCTAGCATTTCTTTTAGCTTTTTAGTTTCTATAATTTTTTTTTCAATTTATATCACCTCTTCCTTATATTTTTAAAATAAAATCAATAGCATCAAAATACTCTCTGTTTCTTTCTACTTCTAATCTTCCATTCCCCATAGTTTTTAGTTGTCTTTCTGAAACAGTAAATCTGCAACAATCATGTTCTACTGGTTTCCTTTGATTTATTATCATTTTTATAAAATTGTCTTTTATTATTTTTTGTTCTTCTTCCTCTCTGTCATATCGTATATGTTGAAATGTAATATTTTCTGATTTCACCTTTTTCAATTCTTCTTCTAATTCTAATATTCGTTTATTTAATCTTTTTACTTTATTTTTCACACTCATTTTATTTCACCCTCTTATTTATTTTTTAACTACTTCACATTTGTTTTTACTATTTACCCTGTATATAATCCCATTTTCTAAGATTATGTATTTATATAAAACTTTAGCAGGCTTTATTATATAAGGCTTACCATCTAATTCTTCTATTTCTTCCATTTTTCTCTCCTATGATTGATACTTTAAGATAGTTCTTTCCACTTTACTTTGAATTAACTTAACAACTTGTTCATTTTTCCTAGTATTCTGCACAAGCTTGTTCATACTAACTATTTTTTCCACGCTGTACCCTTGTTTCCAAAGTGCAATTATTTCTTGTTCTTCCATCTTTTACCTCTTCTAACTAATTATCATAAAGTCCTTCCCAATTTCCTTCAAATGTACTTTCTGCTACTGGTCTTACTACTTTTGAAGTTTTCTCCTGCTCTTTCTTTATTGCAAAAAATCCGCTCCAACCGTTCTCAATGCTTTTTTCCACAATTGCTATTTTCATTTTGTCTTTTTCCTCTTTTGTTTTTATGTTGTTAGTCAGTATGTTTAAGTTTTTAAATCCTAGTAAAATGGCATCATTATTCAAGGATTGTCCTTGTTTTCTAGTTATCAAATGCTTTTTAAGAGCTTCTCTCAATTCTTCATTTTGCGTATAATTTTCAATTAGCTGATTAAATGATGGTCGCTCCTTATTCTCTTTGCTTTCTTTCTTACTTATATTTTCTTTCTTATTAATGTGCTCACACTGTGTCATATCTTGTGTACCACTTTGTGTCATACACTGTGTATCTATTTGTGTATCAAAACAAACAATCAAATACTTACCTGCCTTATTTCCCAAGCCTTTCGTGTACTGTATATATCCCTTCTGCTTTAGTTCATTTCGTGCTTTATCTAAGGCTTGTCTGCTTAAACCAGTGATTCCACAAACTATTGAATTTGCTATCGTAAACTCCTTTATCCAACCTAGCTTACTGTTTTTATTCAATAAATATGAATAAAGACACTGTGCATTTGAACTTATAGGGTTGTTTGGTAGAAATTCGTAGAATGTATCCACTTGTTTTTTATAATCCATATTCAAACCTCTTCTTTATGTATTTTTGCTAAATATTTTCTATTGTTGGCACTATATCGTGTTTCTTTAATTTTTCATATAAGAATAATCTTCCTTTTTGTGTCCACTCCATATTGGTTTTACTATCCGTTGCACCATTCTTACGTTTAAAACTAAATGTCTTACTGTGCGTATAACCTTTTCCTCTATATTCTCTATATAATAACCAATCTTCTCCTTGCTTGTATTGAATGCCCAATCTATTTAATAATTTATTAAACTCAATTGCTGTATATCCATAATCATTTGCTATTACATTTATTTTCGTTGTTCCTTTGCTCTGTAAAATTCTATCTGTATAGTCTGCTTTAGGCTTTAATTCTCCTATTATCTGATTTTGCTTTTCATTTTCTAATTGTAATTGTTCATTTCTTTGTTTTAAATTCTCTACTTTGGTATTTAAAACATTCATAGCTTTTAATACCAGTTCATCTTCTGTCATATTCTCTTCACCTGCTATATAGCCTCCTGTTTTTCTGATTGCTGGCAATATTTTATCAGTAACTAAATCTTGAAATTTTCTAGCAGTTTCATTTTTAGCCTTAAAACATAATTTGTAAAATATGTTTTCTGGTATATATTCTGGTAAACCTTCTTTTCCTATTAGCTTCTTTTCTCCATTCCAACTTGTTGGGATGCTAAATTCATCAAGATATTGTTTTACTCTATTCCACCTTACAACTTCGTTGCCACTTGTGGCAACGGTAGTAAACCCTAGTCCTCTTGCTACATCTTCTAAATTTAATTGTGCTACTCCTTGCTCGTCTTGATAACCTCTTACGTTATTTATTTTTATAACTTCTAAATCTTTCATATTATTTTCCTTTCTTTCATTTGTTATATTCCGCATTTAATGCCACACCAATTTCTTTGATATTCTAATGGCATTTGCTTAAATTCTTCTTGCGTTATTGATTTCTTAAACTCTAATTTGTCTAAATTTACTTTTTCAATTTCTCCTTCAATATGTGGGAAAAACATTCTTGTTCTTTGTTCTGTTTCTCCATTGTCATAAGTTATTGTTTTAGTTATTAGATAACTTTCAAATCTTATCCAATATTCGTTATTACATTTTTCTACTTTGTATTCATTTTTAATTATTTGCATAATAAAAAGAGCCTCCTTCAAATTTCATACTTGAAATAAGCTCTTGCCTATGTTATAATCAAACATAGGTAGAGTCATTTCTACTTACTGTGAGAAGTCTATGTATCCGCCAAGATATTTTAATAGACTTCTCTATTTTATTTATAATTATTTATTTGCTTTACGTATTGCTTTACTTCTTCACAATTAGCATCTATACTATAAAACATTTTTCTCAAAAGTTCCTTTATTTTTTTTGTATTTTCTATAGTATCTTTATATTGTTTATGAATAAAATCTATTTTATTTTCTATATTTTTATTATCAATTGTCAATAAAGTATCATTTGTACTTTCATCAATCACAATATCTACACTAATATTATCAATAGTAAAACTTGTATTACGTCCATTATTAAAAAAATCTGATGCATAATCTACAAATATATCATGTGCCAACCATTCAGTATTTTCTTCCAATAAATTTTGAATTGCTACATTTGCTAAATCATTTTGTGTTCTTTCTAAAATTTCACTTAATTTTTCAAAGTTATAATTTACTTTAGAATCTAATCTAAAAGTCTTTTGCACTGTTTCCTTTTTCTCAAGCATTCACTTCTCCTTTCTTTGTTTTTCAAAATTGATATCACTTTTGATATCAATATAATATATTAAATATTATTCTTTGTCAATAGTTTTTATGATATTTTTTATATCTCGGCTAATAGTTATATTTTCTATATATCAATAAATCTTCATTCCAGCCTTGTCCATATATCGATTTTAAATATGTCTTAACAAACTCTGTCATTGCCATACTGTTATGTCCATTGTCTTGTTCTCTGTGACAATCATCACATGCTGTAAATATATTTTGAACTATTCCTAAACCACCAGCACTCCTTGGAACAAAATGTGCATTCGCATTATTCCAAGGAACTAATTTCTCACAAAAAATGCATCGATGTTTGTCTCTTTCCCAAACTAATACTTTTGTTTTAGCATCAATATCTGTCTGTTTTGTTTGCTTATGTTTTTTTCCTTTTATAGGTTGTCTCTTCTTTTTTTCTGTTTTTGGTGGTTTCGGAAATGCAAATATTTCTGAATTAGTATAATCTATAACGCTCATTTCTTACTCCTATTGACCTTCTATATATTTTCGTGATAAAATATATTAAAAGTATTTAATAAAATATTTTTTACGATAATCTATACATTAACTTTCTCAGGGTAGATGTATAGATTTTTTCTTTGTTCTATTCTTTTTTCTAAAAATTTTCTTCTCTCATCTTGTTCAAATTCTTGCTTGTCCTTCGAATAAAAAAGTATTTCTTTGGCAAGATCTTCATTTTCAAATTGTTGCTCTAATCTCTTCATATTACAAACTTTCAATCTTTTTAAATATTTTTCTAACATAATAAATTCTCCTAACTTAACTGTTTCTTTATATCGATCTCTGTTTCAATTCCAAACACTGTTAATAGCCCTAAAATAGGTATCAAATATTCTCCACCAAAAGCCTTATAATGTCTAATTTCATTTGCATAATTTATTGCTATTGGTGTTATTTTAATTATTGCGATTATTATTAAAATTTCTAATATTCTTAATTTCTTCATTTGCTTTCTCCTTCCTTAAAACTTGTCCTTCTTAGCAACTCTAACTAATAGAGCTACTTATTATTTCACAACCTATTGAATTAAATAATTCATATCTTTGCTGCCTTTCCTCATCGGTTTTTGGTAAAAAACTATCATCTACCAAAATCTTGGCATTTTCTAATTGAAATTCTTTTACAATCATTACACCACCTCTCTATATTTCTATTCTTTTGTGCTTGTACATTTTACTTTTATTAGATTTGTTGAACTTTATCCTTTCCTGTTATATAATTACCTTTGAAAGTGAGGATTTTATATGACAAATTTTTTAATAATAATTATTATTTTGATTATGACTCATGCCATCTATAATTTAATAAACTTTTTGCGTTATAACTCAATCTTAAAAAAATTTTGGGGTATGTTCTGTGATGATATAGCTATTAGAGATAAAAGTTTATCCCAAAAAAATACAATTATAAATTACATTAAATTTGCTGGAGTATCCGATAAAACAATTTCTTTTTCTCAGTCAGTTGGCTATGGATATATTTCCCATGGAAAAGCCTCTGTGCTTAGAAATATTGGTAATAATAGACAAGATATGGCTTCTGCATCTTATGAATTACTTTTAGAAGCAAAAGGCAATTACTGGTCAAGATTTATTAATTCAATAAATCCGTTCTATTGGTTAAGAATCATATTTTTTATTCCCAAATACCTATTATCTTATCTAGGTGTACCTGCTGACAGTATAATTATAAAAATATTGCAAATTTTTTATTGGTTAGTTGGAATTATATTTACATTTTTGATATCAGTTTATCCAAATGAAATAAAAGATTTTATAAATTTAGTCATCCATACTAATTAAAAATTTTATAAATTCTTCTCTTATAGGTTTTATTGTAATAACTATTATGTCATATACTAATAACCACCAAAATAATATTTCTTTTATTAAACCCATATTATTACATCCTTCTTTTATTGCTTTTTACAGATTAACTGTAATTAATGGGCATAAAAAATCAATTTCTTCATATTTTACCCCATAATATTTTTCTATTCTTTTTAATATTGGAATATCAGGATATGTATTTCCTTTTTCATAATTTGCCAGCGTTTCAACGCTTATTCCAATACCTTTAGCTGCTTGTTCTTGTGTATCACCTTTATTAATTCGTATAGCTTTTAAAGAATATTGTGTCATTTTCATCACCTCGCTTACAGTTTTACTGTAATTATGATATTACAATTAAACTGTAATGTCAATAGTTTTTCTGTAATTTTTTAAAAAAGGTATTGATTTTTTTACAGTTTATCTGTATAATACTTACAGGAGGTACGAATGAGCGATTTAGGAAATAAAGAAATTTTTGCAAAAAATCTAAAATATTATATGATGATTAATAATAAAGATAGAAATGATATTGCAAGAGATTTAGAATTGCCTTATACTACTGTAACTAGTTGGTATAATGGCGAATTTTATCCAAGAATAGACAAAATTCAACTACTAGCAAACTATTTTTGTATTCAGAAATCTGATTTAGTAGAAGATAAATCGAAAAATATAGATACCCAAAACAAACAAGCATTTCCTCTTCTAGGTATGGTAAAAGCTGGATATGATTATTTTGCTAGCGAAAATATTATCGGATATGTTACAGTAGATAAACCAATTGCTGATATTGAAAACTGTTATGCTTTACAAATCGTTGGAGATAGTATGCAACCTGTTCTATATGAAGATGATATAATAGTTGTACATAAACAAGAAGATGTTGAAAACGGACAAGTAGCTATTGTACTTATAGATAATGAAGAAGCCACCGTAAAAAAAGTTATTAAGCACGATGATTATATAGAGTTAATAGCTTTTAACTCTTATTACCCACCAAAAAAACTTACAAAAGAAGATAACTTTAAAATTATTGGAAAAGTTATTGAAGGTAGAATAAGTAAGATATTTGAATAAAAGGAGTAAAAAATGGAAAATGAATTACAACCAATTACTTTTGAATATCATCAATTAACTCAGGAAGAAATTGGCAGTAATATATCTATTCCAAACAAAGAAGGATCATTTGATATTTATGGTGATATCTATACATTTGAAGATTTATATAGTGTATTAGAAGATTTAAGTGTTAATTATCAAGATTTACTTGATGAAAAACATTATTTAGAAAGAGAAATTGATAATTTGCAAGATGAAATAGATTATTTAGAAGAAAAAATAGAATCTTTTGAAATATCTGAAAATGGTTATATACAACAAATTGAAAATTATAAGAATGATAATGATTTTCCTATCTGTACATTTTTTATAATTATAATTATTAGTTATTATATATTCTATAAAATTTTGAGCAAAAATAAATAAAAAATTAAAATATATAACTTAGGGGGATTAGAAAATGGAAAACAATAAGAAATCTATATTGAAAAAATGGTGGTTTTGGGGAATTATTATTCTAATATTATTTATGGCGTCTAATAGTAGTACTCAGCAAGGAATTAAAGATGGAATAAATGCTACTACTTATAACACTATATCACATAATATTACAAATCAGTCTTTAATTTCAAAAACTACTAACACTGTTACTAATGAAACAAACAATACAGAAACAAATTCCGTTAAAAATGAAATAACAGAAAACACAAATACAAGTTTACAAAACACATCTATAAGTCAAAATACAACATCAGATGAAGATAAAAAAATAGAATCTGCAACAAGTTCTACAAATATAAAAGCTTCTAATGATGACTTAGAAAGTTCATCTCCTACTACATCTCAAGTTACTCAAGATACAAACACAGATATGGTTTGGGTTGGAGATACTGGAACAAAATATCATTATCAATCTTGTAGAACTTTAAAAGGTAATGGACATCAAATAACTTTAGAACAAGCTTTAGCAGAAGGAAGAGAACCTTGTAAAGTTTGTCACTAAAATATAACTTTAAAATTATAACTAGAATTAGCAAAATTTTTGAGTAAAGGAATTAGATATGGAAAATATATTTTTTTATATACAAAATATAGTATTATACATTTTTTACTTATCATTATTAATAGGAAATTTAAATTACATACTATGTTCTTTTTGCTTTATACTACCTATGAAAAAGAAATATAAAATTCTCACAAATGATTTATGTAATAATGATTATTTTCCTTCAAGATATGATTTATGTATTGTTAGTGCTATTTTTATTGTATTTATGCTATCCTTGCTATATGTAATAAATATATGGCTGTTTATTTTAACTCTATTTGTATTTTTTTCAGTATATCTTATTTCACATAATAAATATAAAAACTATACGATTTTAAATTATATAGATTATTACTCAGCAGATTTATTTGATTGGCATAAAATATATGATTTATATATTGATGAAAATATAAAAAGACAATGCTTTTACATCCATAATATTGATTATGATAATTTTAAAGATAGACATTTATCATACTTAAAAGCTCAAAAAGATTTATTAGAACATGATATTCAACGAACAATTAAAAATAGATAACATACTCCCCGACCAAAGTTTGTATGCTATCTATTCGCAAATAACCGCTTGTTTAATGCGATTTTGTCATATATTTATTATACTACATTACCTCGTTTTAAACAAGTACCAAAATTTTGTTTAAAGGAGGTATTTTTTTATGCAAAAAGCAATAAATTCTAATATGGAACAATATTGTATTTATTTAAGAAAATCAAGAAAAGATGAAGAAGCAGAAATGATGGGAGCTGGTGAAACACTAGCTAGACATGAAAAGCAAATGTTAGAACTAGCAAAATATAAAAATTTAATTATTAGTAAAATTTATAGAGAAATCGTTTCAGGAGATAGTATTGCAACTAGACCTGTTATGCAAGAACTTCTGCAAGATGTCGAAGCTGGTATATGGTCTGGTGTATTAGTTATGGAAGTTGAAAGACTTGCAAGAGGTAATACTATTGACCAAGGAATTGTATCAGAAGCTTTTAAATATTCATCTACTAAAATCATTACTCCATCAAAGATATATGACCCTAATAATGAATTTGATGAAGAATATTTTGAATTTGGACTCTTTATGTCTAGAAGAGAATACAAAACTATAAGAAGAAGATTACATAATGGAACAATAGCTAGTATAAAAGAAGGAAAAGTTGTAACACAAGCACCATTCGGTTATGATAAGTATAAATTAAAAGGAAAAGGCTTTTCTTTTAAGCCAAATGAAAATGCTAAAATTGTAAAAATGATTTTTGAAATGTATACCAATGGAAATAATTTAGGAGAAATAATTTCAACTTTGGAACAATTAAATATACCAACTCCAAGAAATGGAAAATATTGGTATAAATCTACTTTACAGAAAATATTGACTAATATTACATATATTGGAAAAATTCATTTTACAGATAAAAAATATATAAAAAAAAGAACTGATTTAGGCACATTTACTTATGTAAAAAATCCAAATCCAGAAGAATATATTGTAAAAGGATTACATGAATCCTTAATATCAGAAGAAATATTTGAAAAAGCTCAAGCTATATATAGAAGTAATCAATTAGCTGATACTAGAACAAAAGATCAATTTGAATTAAAAAATCCATTATCAACACTTTTAAAATGCAAAGTTTGTGGTAGAACAATGAAACGATTATACTCTCCAAATAATTTTGCTCCTTCTGTTAGAATTGGATGTAAAAATTATGATACATCTTCATCTTCACTAGAAATAGTAGAAGATAGAATTTTCGAAAGTTTAAAAATAATGTTAAATGACTATAAATTAGATATAAGTAAATGCAATCCTAATATGGAATTAGACACTTTAATCGATAATACAAATGTGCAAATTACTCAATTAAATATGGAATTTGAAAAAACTACAAATCAAAAATCAAAACTATATGATTTATTAGAACAAGGAATTTACGACAATAATACTTTTTTAGATAGAAGTAAAACTCTTGCAGAAAAAATTAAAGATATAAAAAATAAAATAGATGAACTAGAAAAATTACAAATTTCATATAACAAAAAGAAAAATGCAAAAGCGAAAATAATTCCTAAAATTGAAAAAGTTATAGAGACATACCCATTAGCTACTATTGAGCAAAAAAATAAGCTTCTTAAATCTTGTATTGAAAAAATTGAATATTATAAACCAAAAGGAAAGAGAAAAACAGATTTCGAGTTAACAATATATCCTCGTTTTTAATTTTATATTATGTGGTATCATTAACACTCTGGTGTCAAATAAGCTGGCTCAACATATACCCATACTTGGTTTGCTAAATTTCTAA
>ERZ777011.2244-NODE-2244-length-16211-cov-8.246905_pt1 | contig 16211 bp, 16 predicted proteins | sample MGYA00374964_ERZ777011 | MGnify/ENA primary metagenome ERZ777011 (study PRJEB29310, sample SAMD00008975) | mouse gut metagenome | study: EMG produced TPA metagenomics assembly of the Metagenome analysis of fecal microbiota from mouse which was promoted...
CCTTCACGGGAGCCTTTGCTTTATTATCGTGGATGTGTCACGCGGAGACAGATACGTTTGACGTTTTAGTTATGGACATAAAAAAGCGACCGCCTCTCCATGTCGTCAAACTGCCACGGAAACCGACGAAGGGTCGAGTTTACTAAATGGTTGGAGGTAGGCGGTCGCCTGTATATTTCGTATGTAATCGGGCAAAACAAAAGCCCGAAGGATTTCGAGCCGTTTCAGACTCGACCCGGAGTAGCCTCCGTAACAGTTTGACGTCGCAAATTTCGGGAGAATGTTGTGAACAAAAAAAAAAAAAGAGTTAAACGATGTTAAGGCGTAAAAGAAAAATAAAAAACGCCGAAACCCGAAGGCTCCGGCGCATTATAAGGTTCAGAGAGATGCTGAACTTTCGCCATTTTTTGGCCATTTGACGCCACAAATCTACGAATTACCGACAGTTTTTTTATAAAAATAAGCTGGTAAACGGGCAAAAATGAGGCTTTAAATGTTAAAAAGGCAGTTTTTGGGGCTAAATTTTGGTCTTAAAAGCGCTAAATCCCTGATAATACAGAAATTGAGCCGGAGAAATTAAAAATTTGTTTTTTGGTGTCGCTCCGAAGTGCGGGCCGCTCAGCAGCCGGAAGATAATTACCACACCCCCGGAAGATGAAATGTGAGCCCCCGTCCTGTTACGGCGTTACCGAAAACGGAGCACCCGACGCTTTGCGGGCGCCGGGTGCTCATGTTGTCGATTACCGGTAATATCATAGGTCTCCGGGCGGATGGTTTGTCAGGTGGCGGGCTGCCCACTGCTCTGCCATCGCGTCGGCGCTGCTGGCTGTGGTTGCCTTCGGCTTTATTGCGTTGATCCATGTGCGGCGCATCATCAGATATTTGAACGCATCGGAGAAGTTGGTCGACAGGCGGGGCAATTTCTTCGCCTCCAGCTTTTCTGATTTCTTCACCTTTGCCACTACCTTGACAGTCCCGCGGTAACGTATCTCCTGACGTGCGCCCTCGATACTGCTGATCATTTCGGGACAGTTGAGCGCATCGACGCGAAGGAGCGGGAGCGCCGGGTTCTTCTCGCCCATAAATTCCAACATGAAATTATATTCGGAGTCCTGGTGGATGATACCCTGTTTTCTCGACATAAGTATTACCGTCCAGCCGGTACGATTACCGGCGGCATCGCGCTCGATAAAGTCTTTGATCTGTCCGGCCTTGTCCTCGCCGGTACGCTGGCCGTTGTTGCCCGCGCGGTCGTAGAAGAGGTAAAGCGTTTTATTTTCATGAGCACTGAAAAACGTAATAAATTGGTCTGCCAGCTCACGCAGCGACTCCGGCGGGATGACATACAGATTTTTATGAATGCGGTAATATTTACCGTCAGGCTGCGCAATAACAAATGAATTCATATTGCCGAAGTCCAGGCCGCCATCGAGCGGGCGGGTAGGGTCCAGGCGGCGGATCTCGCCTGAGTGGAAGGCGGCCTCGCCTGATATGGTGCCGTCGGTGTACTTGTGGATCTCGTCGAACAATACATAAAAGCGGGCTGACTTTTTCACGCCCGGACGCATACCCAGCACGGATTTAAGGAACTCGTGGAGCTCCAGACCGCCAGACAACAGGCGGCGGGCATAATCGAGCGTTAAGATATCGACATTTGCAAAGCTCGAAAGGTTTGCAAAGAACGTCTGACCCTTCCTTAGCTTATGCAACGCGCTTTCATACCGGGCCACCTTCTTCTCCAGGCGCGAGATCTTGGCCGTGTCCGGATGCTGCGCACTGTTGGCCCGTAGTAATTTGATCATGTAATTATTCAGGATCGCGGCGGTCTGAACTATTTTAATAATCCGCTCCGGGTCCATTTCAGCCGCATATCTGAAGAACCAGTCATATTCGCCTTCGGTAACGTCCGGCATGTCTGTGGTAATGGTAACACCGCCATATAAATGGCAGCGCCCGTAGGTGATGGCGTCGCCGCGGAGTATCGGCATGACACGTGCCGCGCGCGCATCAGCCGCATACTTTGCTTCATCAAAAAAAAGATGGGCCACACTTTTGCCCGCCAATAGCGACGGCGAGTCCAGAGAGCCAAGAAACAACACGGACCCGTTATAAAAACTATACACATTTTTATAGTCCAGCACGATAACGGAGCATTTCTGCCGCCACGACTCCGGCGGCCTGGTGCCTTTGACGTAATGCACACCCTCGATCAGCCCGCGGATTCTCCAGCCATTCTGCACCGCCGGCATGATGTTATTAACAAGGTTGGTGTAGGTGTCGGCCACAATGGCCAACGGAGCGCCCGGCATGAGCTCCACGCATCGGAATGACCGGCGGGCTATGATAATTGTACTCTTGGCCGTGCCTCGTCCGGCTACGGCTACAAAATTCGTAGTATCTACCCAATCGGTCAGCAATTGAACGTCTGAACCATATTTGATTTCGACATTCTCAATCTGTTTCGTCGACAAATTCTTTGACATCCTCGATCATGCGTTTTAATAGATTTTTTTTCAAAACGCCGGCATCTTCTTTCACGCGGCGGCGTGTGATCTCCGGGATCTCCGGAATCTCGTCGATAAACGCTTCTACCTCCTGGCGGTCGGCAGCCGGTGCTCCCAGAGCCGTAGCATCGGCGGTGTAAATAACGGCCGTTTTCGGCTGGAGCAATTCTTCCGGAATCTCCGGCGCGGCATCGTCGAAGCATCCGCGGAGCTTCGCGGCATCCTTCATTAGCGCGCGGCCCTCCTTGAAATGGCCATTGACAAAGGCCATATCGGCCATTTTTTCGAGCTTTTCGGCATATAGGTTAGCCCATGCGCGCGAAGTAACCGCGCTCTCGGCATAGAAAAAATTTATAGCGTCGTCATAGATCCGGCGCGCCATCCAGTCAGACAGACCGTAATTATTTTTTAGTAATTTGATAATTCCGGCTTTGGTGACAACTTTTCGGCCGCCCGGTAATAACATGCGCGCACGAAGCCCGCGAACCATTTCCATGAATTGGTAATATTCGCGTTCTTCAGGCGTCAGGGAGTCTGTGCTTCCGGTTGATAAAATGCGGTTTATCGTAGTCAGGTCGATAGCCTCGAAATCAATGCGTGATGGTTTAGCCGGTAAATTCATCGTCATCCATGTAACGGAGTTGTTCTATAAACATGTTTTCTCTCTGAAGCTTCCGGAGTGTTTTAATAGCGTCGATATTCCCGGTGGATGCGGCCTCCTGTAGCTTCATTTGTGGCTTAGCTAATCCGTTGGCTCGCCCCTCGGCTATCAATCGAGCCACGGGCGTTCCCGGTATCTCGGCCAGATTTATAAACACAGTGGCCACATCCGGTTTAAGCTCGATGGCCGCGGCGATCTGCGCCGGATCTAACCCGACGGCGGCCAGCTTCAAAATATCTTCTTTCAGGCTGTCCGGAAATAGCGCCGCGGTATCGACGGCCGTTATATTATTCGGATCGATATTCATCTTCCAGGCGCTTGCAAGCTGTTAAAAAATATCCCTCGTCCTGTTCCATGAGGATGAAACGGCGGCCGGTGCGGACAGCTGCCACTGCTGTTGTGCCGGAACCGCCGAAAGTATCGAGCACAACACCTTCAGGGGGGCATGAATCGTTAATAAATTTCGCTATGAGATCGACAGGCTTTTGCGCCGGGTGAACTTTTGCGCCGTCAACCGACTTGGCGCCGCTTGCAAATGCCTTAACGCCGGCTATAATATTCGTCCCGCCTATGTTGGCGCCTTTACCGGCGTGGAATAACACAAGCTCGTGAATAAATGCGTAATGATTACCGGGCCCGCTTAGCTTATTCCATACCAACATATTATGGGCCTTTAATACCTCGTCAAAAATCGGATAATAAAAAGCATAACTTCGCCAATCACAAAAAAAGTAAATACAGGCTTCCGGTTTTGCGACGCGGGCAAATTCTTGGAATAAATCCCGGTAAAAAGGCCGGCAAATAGACAGATCTTTAAAATTCCCTTTTTGTCCGTTGTGCGTCATACCCAGAAAATAAGGCGGATCGGTAATTATACAGTCAACGGATGCCGCCGGAAGTTTTTTAATGATCTCCAGGCTGTCATCATTGAATATTGAGCCAGTGGGAAAATCACACCGGCGCCCCGATGATGGATTGAAGGGTGGAAAGCGATACATGAAGCGCGTCAATTTTTTCGTTAATTTTTCGTATCTGGTGGCTTGCCTCTGAGCGGTCGCAAGGTTGGCAATTCGAACGCCGGAGATAGGCCGAAAAATAGGCTTTAGACTTTTCGGCCTGCTCCAGCTGCTCAATTACTTTTTTTTTCTTCGCTCGATCTCGGCCTCGATGCGCTCGCGGGTTTCGGTCCAGCGCTCCAGAGCCGCGGCCGCCTTTGCCGGATCATCACCGGCGGCCTCGACTTCTTTTACCGCTTTGCTGTGTTTCGATTGGTTGGCACGGGCGCTGCTCAACTTTTTGGCAAGATCCAGATCCGACAGAGCGGCCAGATCTTCGGTGGCCTCGGCTTCCCGGAATTTCGCAGCTTTTCCCAATATCTGGCCGGTAGTGCGGTAGTGCTCAAGCTCGTCCCAAATTTCGCGGTTAGCGAGATAGGCGGTAACGACTTTTTCGGCCTCTGTGGCTGCTTCGGCAGTGGCCTGATCTGATAATAGCTGGAGACGGGCGAACGCTGTTTTATACGCATCGTATGCCGCGAACAGATCATTAACAAGCACTTTGAGTATGTCGGGACAGTCCGGGCTATTCAGAAAAGCATATTTTTCGCGGAAGCGGATCATTTTACGGACCGGTTCCGGAGCCTCGGCATACTTCCGGCGGGCCGTTTCGAGCTCGTCGGCCAATTCCTCGACCCGCTGTTCGTTTTCTTCCATTGCCAGCACCCGGTCCTGAAATTCGGGGCTGACCAACTCGTCAACGGTAACACCGAAGCTGTCGGCCAGATCCATGAGCGCGGCGTCGTCCTGGCTTGATCCAGCGCGGGGCTCGTCCTGAATAATAACGCTTGCACGTTTACCCGCAAGCTGCGGGCGAACTTTTGACATTCTGGGAAGGCGTTTAAATTCTGCTTCTGAGAGTCCTGCAAGATTTCGCAATTCTTCGATCAGGAGAGCCCGCGAAAATTCGGTATCTTCCAGCGCGAAACGGCGTTTATACATGCGGTTATGTCCGTAGCGCTCGTAGAGCTTTACGCCTTCGGCATAATTTCGGGGACCTGAGAGATAGGCTATAATTTCTTTTTTTTCGTTGGTTGTCATGATGGTGCTATGAATTAGATATTACAAAGTTACGACCCGGTAATTACCGGATGAAGGACAACAAAACGCCCGGACGCGGTTTATAACGTCCGGGCGTGTGGGTTGTGGTGCGGATAGGAATTGAACCTGGGACCCTGTTAGCCGTTTTCGTAACGGCTTTGCTCGATCCATATGATTTCCCCGCCGGCTACTTCGAAAGCGCGGAGCGTGAGCTGTGAGCCTTCGGTAGCAGTAAACACCTTGCCTCCCTTCAGAAGAATGGCGTCGGGAGTGTGGGCGACTGTAGGCGCGGTGCCGGATGTGCCTAACAGGGTGATAACGGCGCCGTGGCTGCCCCCCTCGATTTTGTCGATCACTGCGGTACCGTCGGAAAGCTGGTACTGGCCTTCAGCCACGAAATTGACAGTCTTGACGGACGCTTCAACAACGGCCACCGGCTCTTCTTCAGGCACTGTGCCCAAATAAATACCGATGTCGTCGCCCTTAGTGATCTGGGCAAACGTAAACTCGTTGGTATTGCCTTCGTTGTTGCCGGTGTAATTGGGTGTCATTTTGCACGGGTTACAGATGTCGCCGATTATGTCGGCGGGCTTGCCGGAGCAATAGAACACGATAATGATAAACTTACGGTTCAGGCTGTTAGCCTTGAACTCGCGGACAGGCTGCTCGTTACCGGGGTGGTTGAACTTCACCTGGGGGATGAAGCCGATCTGATCGGTGTCACCTTCGGCCGCGCTGGTAACTTCCACGGTGCCGGGGGTCATGTAGATGGTGTAACCGTAGCGATCCGGCTTGAGAATGATGTCTTCCGGAATAACTACGCCTTTGTCATCGCGGGCGGGCATATATGCGATGTCGTCCACGTCGATGAGTGTAAGTGCGTCGCGGGTTTTAATACCGATGCCGGGATTTCCGGGCGCTCTTTTGACGGATTGTTTAATATAAGTCATGGCGGTAAATTATTACTTAAAAACTGAAATTATAGAAGTCGGGGCCCGGTATATAGCTGGTTAATTCCGGGCCCCGGCTCGTTAGGCTTTAAGCTCAACGCGGGCCACTTCATAGAACTTGCCGTCATCAGCTTTCACCAGCTGGATGAAAGCACCTGTCACCAAGGTCATGTCTTTGGTAAGCGAGAAGCTTCCGGCGTTTGCAATGGTCGATGCATTGGTTGTGCCGTTGCCGTGAATTGTGTAGACAGTTCCGGTGATTGCGTCGGCCAGGTCGGTGATCTCGGTGGCCTTGGTGTTTTCGCCGGTTACAAATACCGTAGCATCAGCCACGCTGGGCGCTGTTTCATTGGCGGGGAACATGTAGGCGCTGGCGGCTGCTGTGCGTCGGCTGATCTCGATGAACTGGCCGTCGGCGCGCTTCATCAGCGAGATAACATCACCGGTCTTGGGCTTCCATTCTGCTGAAATCAGCGAGAATTTACCGGCTTTCTTGATGATAACACCATTGTCTCCATCGGGGCCGCACTTGATGTTGACAGTAACGCCAATTTTTGCGCCTTCGATGTCGTCAATCTCTTTAACGGCTTTGTTGCAGCCGGTAACTATCGAGGTGTGGAGCACCGCCGAGGGGTTCGCGTCGGGCTGGCCTTCGATAAAGAAGTCATCGGGGCGGTCGTAGTCATTACACCAGATAAGCTGGCGCGATCCGTCCATTTCGGCGGGGTTGGTGTACTTGTAGCCGACGGCTTCGGCCCAGACAGACTCTTTCCAGTTGGCCCAGACTTTGAGGCTCCAGTCCTGCTGCTCGATACGAAAATCAAGCATTTCACCGGCTTTCTGCTCAAAGCATTTAATATTACCTTCGATGGTCCAGATGATACGGTGGTGATTATCGGCATTGGGGACGGGGACGAGTTTCACGTTGGGGTACTCCTTCACGTGCATTATATTGGCCTTATAATCCTGATTAAGGCCATATTTAGCCTCGTTATATTTATGGTACCAGGGCACCAGCGACGAGGGAATATAGCACGCGATGGTGCCGGTGTCGCGGATATGGGCGGGGATCATTGAAGTTCCCAGGTAGAGCACTTCGCCGATGTTGCCAGGGGTGATGTGAGGGAGCGCAAAAGGTTTGATCTGATAAACGACTTTGCCGGTTGTGCCGCCGTCTGGGGTGTTGTCGATATGACCGTCCACCTTTTTGCGGATAAATTCATAGATGCCGTCGGCGGCCTCCATCGCGCGGCCGGGCTGGTTGGGATTGGGGTTCTTGCGTACACCGTTGACGCGGCGCATCTCGCGCTCGTTGTGCAGCTTCTTGGCGGTTTCGGCCAGAAGGTACTCGACGAACGACATTTTAACGGGGTCGGAGCCTTCGCGGTTGAGCGATCCGATCCAGGACTTTTCGAGCTGTGCAAGGTTCTGGAATTTGTGGGCGAACATAACCGAGAACATGCGGAGCGTTTCGGTACCGAAATCGTAGTTACCTTTAGTAACATTGTCGAAGTTGCTGCCGATGGTGTTGTCGGCCTGTGAAAACTCACCAAGCCAAACATTTACCAGAGTGGCAAGATCCTGGAAGCCGCTTTCGAGCGGGAAAATTGTTTCGATGGTGGGGAGCTTCACCAGGAACGACTGGAGACGATCACGCCAGGAGATACGATAGAACGCGCCCAGGTCCTCCTGGAGTGTCGAGTAGTCGACGCTTGACGCTTCGGCTACCATGAGCGACAGCCCGCGGGTTGCGGCGATGGCCGCACGGGCGCGCTGGTTGTAGGGACGGTTAAGCGCGAACATAACGCCTTCTATGCCGCCAAGCTGCTGCTCGTTGTTAAGATCGAACGTGCTGCCCGTGTTTCCGGCAGCGGTGCTGGCCGCGGGTGCGTTGTCGGGCTCTGCCATATCAGACAGGATGCCAATCCTGTCTTTAAGTTCAGTGATTTCCTGTTCCTTTGCTGAGATTGTAGCCGCATCGACAGTGCTCTTGGTTTTCAAGGTGGCGAGCTCCTGGTTGGCTACTGTGAGCTGATTGGTTGTTTGGGCCAGAACTGCTGTCAAGGCTGCCACGCGTTGATCTGTGCTTTCGGTTTCAGGATTGGCGCTGGCTTCAGGCTCATTAAGGGCGGCCTCGAAATCCTCGGCGAACTTAGCAGGGAAGCCGGCAGTGGTCAGCTTCTGTTTTTCCTGTGCGGTCAGAACTTTGCGGCCTTTTTCCTGATGGAATTCCTGTATTCCCAAGATCGCAAGCACTGCCGGAATGAAATTTTTAAAATTCATACGGATTTTGTTTGTGAGTGATTAGTTGTATAATTGGGCTGCCTGTCGGCTCGTTGCCTGAGCAAGTACCCAGGAGATTGCATCAGTAACCGTACCGATCTGGTCGATATAACCAGCGGCCACGGCCTCGTCGGCCATGAATACACGGCCGCGAAAAAGCTCCAGGGTAGGATCATACGCCACGCCGAGATTATCGGCGACAGCTTCGCAAAACAATTTGGCAAGTTTTTCGAGGCGCTTCTTCGTTAATGACTCGTCGCCATTTTCAAGCGCTCGAAATTCTTCATTTTTCAGGTCTGACACGTCAGGGTAAATGTCGCGGACGTCGATGCCTATATTTTCAAAATATTTCTTCATGCCGATAAATTCGCACATGGCGCCGACAGATCCGACGGAACACATGGGCGAAACGGCAAAAACACGGTCGGCACACGTGCCCAGCCAGAAGTGGGCTGAACACATGCTGCCGGTTACGATCGTTGCTACCGGCTTGGTTGCTTCCTTGATGGCTGTCGCTGCCACATCGACACGTGTAGCGTGGCCGCCGGGGCCGTCGATTACCAGCACGATACCGCACACGGCAGGGTTGGACTCTGCGGCCTGTATTGTCTTAATAAGCCAATCAGTTTCCCAGGCGAATAACATGCCGGTGAGCGATATCACGGCAATTGCGTTATCGGGTAGGTTTATATCATCGAGTTCCCAGTAGTGGGCGAGGTATGGGGCCGCAACGGCTTTTGCGACCGGTTTCTTCTGCTGGAGGAAGTCGTCAGCTCCCTGGAGATTTCCGGCCATTATACACGGAGTCAACAGCGCCATAACGCTGTCGAGGTCGTGGCGCTGGATGGCCCAATCATTAGAAAAAAATTGTCTTAGTCTTTCCACGTTGTTAATTTTCCTGCAAATTAACGACGTTCATAAAGGTTGAAGAAGGACTATATTATATAAGAAATGGGTCTATAGTCAGGCTCTCGCCTTCGAGTTTGCAGGTGAATACACCATCGCTGGAAGTGTAGGAAAATTTTAACGGGTAGTCTGGAGATCCGGCCACGCGCTTGTTGCCGGTTTCATCGGTATAGACAGCAACCAGGCGCGTAACTTTATAGCCTTCGAGCAAATTTGCCGTTGTGCGATCAACTGTCCGGCGCTTGTAAGTAATAGATTTCTTAATTACTCCGCCCTCGATGCTCGTTGTTATGCGTATGCTGCCGGGGATGGCGTTGGCGTTGTCAGGCTGCGACAAATACACCAACATAACACCGGTTTTAATCTGTGCAAACTTTGACAGCCGGTCTATCGGGACCAATTGTAAAGAGTGTGCGGCCGATACGTTCAAATTTGCCATGACTTAAGCTATATAAATTATTGATAATTAAGGACTCCGCAAAACTCCGCGCATATCCCGCGAAAAATTCTGCGAAAAAGGACAAAACGGGGCATGATGTAGGTTAAATTTTTTCTATATCGGTGAACAAATTAGCTTTTTTCGTGTGTAGCCTCTTTTCTGTCGTCTACGCATACGGTCGCGCCATCTCTGGTAATTCTTCAACAGGGCATCCTCTGTTATCGACTCGATGGCATAACGTTTCATGAAGATAAAAACGGACTCTTTATATTGTACGCCGTTCCGGTGCTTTTGTTCGTCCATAAACTCATGGAGCTCCGCCCACATAAGTGCGCGAAAACGTCCGGACAGAACGTCAGCGGCCCGGCGCGAAATATAATTATAAGTTTTCGGGTCCTTCCCGCCCGCCTGGTTAGCCTCTCGACGGTCGGGCAGTGCAAATTCTAAATTCCCGGTATCAATCGGATGATCAGCCGGGCGCTTTGCCAACAGATCATAAATTGTTATATATATGTCGCTGGAGGGAGGAAAGCGCACGGCGCCCACCTCGTGGTCGAAATATTTGCCGCGTATGTATTCAGCGACGGCGGCCTCGACGTTGATTTTTACAGTCATCATGGCTCGAAGTGTGACGGGTTGGTTATTCGACTGCAAAGTTACGCATAATTTCCGACGCGCAGGCAATTAAATTAGCTGATTAAGTAATTTATTTACTGACCACCTCGAAATGTTACAGAATTTTTTGTTACATCGTTACGGCGTTACAAACGTTTGACAAGTAGCGAGATAGGCTCCGGGGCTGTTTGTGATACCTATTTGTTACGGGCTTTTAATTTCGTTACACATAACCCCGGTTTAGGGCTGTAACAAAGCTGAAAAAGTTTGTTACACGACTTGTTACATGGTTTTGTTACGCCTTTTCCCCCTCTTATTTTCTTGATTTTTAGATATTTTTTTGTTACTCGCAAACATCTGTTACAAGGTAACAAAAATTTCTGTAAAAATTAGGAGGGAGGGGGTAAGGGGTGAGGTTGGCCAGTGGGGGCGCCGGTTGGAGAAGTGGCAGAAAAACGGCCGGGCGCCTGAAAAGATAGATACAGGCGCCCGGCTTCATCAGCTCGAAAAAATGTTACTTTGTTGGGTTGTGTTTGTCATTCATTGAAATGTTTGCGAAATTCTGCGAACGTGTCGACGATTAGGCATGACGACTCAAAGGGATGCGGTTCCTTAACGTCCCAGAGATTACCGGCCACGACTGTGTCGAGAAGATACCACGCTTTGCGGTCTTTGTCGTATTCGGTAATGTCGAAATACGTTAGGCCTTCCGGATCGCCAATATTAGAAAGATCATCGTGACAACGATAGCCACAATATTGCGCGCATTCAGTGTCGTAATACACTATGTGCGTCCAGACTTTTGCGTGATCGTTTATCCCTTTCAGGATGTCGCCCTCGAAGATAGGCGTAAAATTCGCGTCATATAGTCCAATGAATTGCGTAACGGTTTCCGGGTCGACTGCTGCAAACCGCGGCACGAGGTTGCCTTCGTCATCTGTCTCGATCTTTGAAATTACCGCGCTTTCACCTGTAAGATGAACCAGCGAGCCAATGACCCATTCGCCGGTGCCGATGTGCTTACCTCTGAATAAAATTGCTTTCTTCGTTATTTTTTTTGATATTGTAGTTAATACCGTTCTTTGTGCAGTATGCCTTGAATTGCTCGACATTGGCCCAGAATTGGCGTGTATATGCTCGACGTGTGCGGCGATCCATATACCGGATTTTTGCCGCCCACATTTCCTGCATGATGCGGAGTCTGTCGGCCATTTCCTCGGCCTTCATCAGCGGGACGGCGGCTTCTCGTAATCGGCGCGCGTCGCCGTGGCTTATCGTTGCCGACATGGTTAATTTGTTTCGTACCTGGTCGAGATCCACGCGCGCGGCCTCGCCGGTGCTCCTGGTCTTAATGTCGCCGATCTTTACGATGTCGCCAGTGGATATCGCCGCGGCCAGCGTGGCCTTTAGATAGTTTGGTTTGTTCATTTTATTATTTAATTCCATAAGATTGCGTTAAAACGGTGCTTTGTCTGGCGCTTCTTTGAACAGGTCGCCTTGCTCCGGCTTCACCGGCTCCGGCTGCTCCATTTTGCGGGCCTCAGTTGCAGTCCGCAAATAGATCATGTCGGTAGACTTTGTTTTACCGGTTAGCGGATCGGAGATGCGCTTCAATATTCGTGTGCCACCTCCGCTGTTACATTGATCCTCCGGGTTGAGTTCGTCGATATAGTCAGAAGTATAGCAATAGCCCTTTAAGGCCTTTGTAAATCCCTGCATGGTGGTTTTTCCGGCGCCAGAAAATCTTTTATAATCTTCATATGCTTCTTGTCGGACAATGGCGCAATCCAAGTGGTCGCCTCCCTCTGCAAAGTATTGCTCAGCCCAGTCGCGGAAGTTGTCCGACATATCGCGCAAATATTTGCGATAGATAATGTTGCTCATCTTCGGTTCAATCTTGATATTTAACGGGGCGACAGATAGATAAAAGCGGACGCATTGCATTATAAAATTAATGTCGGCTGCCCACTCGTCCTCTGTATATTGAGAGCTAAAAAGATCTTTATTAAAGTCGTCGCGGATTGTGCGGGTTTCGTTGTAGTCGTTTTCCTCGGTGAGCTGGTGGTAGTAGTCCGACATTACGACGTAAAGCATACGGCGGACGGTCGACCCGTTGAACTCCTTTGGGACGTAGTTTGTTGTAAATGCAAACTTCGGAGCTTCCTCATAAGTTAGCGTATAGCTCTGGTTATTCTTCGGGTTAATAGTCATGTCGCCCGTTATAGTGTCGTAGAGCTGTTTAATAGGGAAATATTCGTCGATGTCGTCAAATAATGCTATATCGACGTGTCGGCTTATACGCTCGGCCCAGAATTGGTTTTCAAAAAGTTTGGTATTTCGGCCGGGGAGCGGCACAAAATTGACAAACTGACTCAGAGCCTTAAACATAAATGATTTGCCGGAGCCTCCGTTACATTGGTCGTTCTCGCCGATCACATTGTCCATAACAAACGGCGCCCAGGGCCTTGACGGAGATTTGAAACGGTGCATCATGTAACCGATTGTAAAAATCTTATTGATTAGGCACTGTTTCTGCTCCTGGATTTCCTCCGGCGTCAGGCCTTCGCCCTCGATGTCGAAACGATGGGCGGCCCGGTACTGTCGCGCCTCGCCCTCTGTCAGTCCGGCCAGGTTCTGCTCCAGCTCTTTGCGCCAGTAGATACGCGAAGAATTGATTAAATACCGGAAATAATTAGAGCCGTGGGCGTTAATCGTAATATCAAAATCGGCGCTATCTGTCTGGCCTTCCGGGTGGGTGATCGTAAACATGTCGTCGAGCACCTTAACGTCGTGGTCGATTACATTCTGGCGCCATACGTAGCGGCCTGTTATGTTGCTGCGGCTGTCGTGCTTGATGATACCGGCTGCCGTTACCTCCAGGGCAAACTTCGGAAAATAAAACCACTGCGCACGGTCTGTGTAGTTGGTAAAATCCGGGTCGAGCTCGCGCAACGACTCTAGGGACGCCGCGTTTAGGAATTGGGTGTTTGCTATAAGGTTGCGGAGCTCGCGGTCGAGGGATTCTTCCTCTGCCCATTTCTCGACAAAAGCGCGTATTTCCTTCGGCGTTACCAGTTCCACGATGTTGCCGGTAACTTTTATAAACTGTGTGTCCTTCTTGGTCTTGTCGCGGAGGGTGAAAAAACCGTTAAGGTTTAAGAAGTTCTTCAGACAAATAAAATCAATGTAAAATTTGCGTTTTACATTCTTGCCGTCTTTGCTGGTCTCTATTTTGACAGTCCAGAAACATGCGGGCACTGCTCGATTGATCAGCTTTTTAAACTCGCCAGGTTCCGGCCGTAACTCCATCCAGTCTCGTAAATCCTTGCGCGGTTTGCCTCGATTGTCACGATATTGACTTAGATACTCGGACGGTAGCCATACCGTGTGAATATCCATATATTTTAACGCCATTTTTGAGCCTCTACTTATGCCGGTGGCGTCCACGTCCGGGATGTTATACAATACTTCAACGTATCGCATAATTTCGCGGTGTGCTTCCGCTGTTAGCTCTACTGTTTCAGAGTTTAGCCACAAAGGAAGATAGCCTTGTGAACGTGCGCAAAGCGAGTCGCGTTCTCCTGAGCAAATAACGGCGGACGGCAACTTCTTTTCAATGTACGGCTTGCCCTCGTTTGCCGGATCTCTGAGCCATGCGGCCTCTTCCTCATCGTTCATGCGCCGGAATGTGTCGCGGAGCTCTGATAGCCCGTTAACGTAATCCGGTTGTTTCTTCCCGCGCGGTGTATAGCTGAAACGGTAGTTCTTGTCCGGATTCATAGGCTCGTAGAGTTTATAAAAACAGTCTTGCTTGCCTTCCTTGTTGGTGTACCAGCATTCACGCATAAAAATCGGGAAACGCTCGTTTGAGTACCGGAACGTAATACGGCGATCCTTTACGCGGGCAAAGAATTTAACCGGTAGCCAGTGAAGCGCGCGGAGGTGTTCGCGTGTAACCTTCGGCCCCATGACGCGACACATGTCATCGGTGAAGTCGTCGAGAAGTTCAAAAAATTCGTGTCCGTCGGGCATGTCTGCCGGTGCCTGGTCCTGCCTTATGTCTGGTTTGTTTATTGCCCTATTAAGGCAGTCTTGAACCCCAAACATTTGCGCCAGATCCATGATGGCTTCCGGAAAACGTAGCCCGGTCGCATCCATATGTATCTGAATCGGATCTTTCATTTTTCCATCGTCGCCGAAGTCGGTAACACCGTAGACCGTCAGGCCGTCGTGGCGTTTTTGGTGTTTGACGTATGCCGACGCGGTGCTTTCTTCGCGTAATTTAAAGGCTTTCTTTGACCGTAGAAACTCGCGGACGTTCGGTATATGTATTTCGAGAATACGGAGGCCGTCTTCTGTAGCCGCATATATTTGTTCGGGCTTGATCATTGGTAACAGGTAACAGGGTTACAAAAATATTGGAAGAAATTTTCCCCCCCCCATTTTTTGGAAAATTACGGGGGGGGTGATCTGTCGGTTTATTCATCGCCGAAGATATTTAACTGTATGCCATAGCCATAGGCCTGTAACTTCGATTCGATTTTGTGGCGTCGGTTGCGTTCCGGGACTGTAACGGAGCGCTCCTTCTTGCTAAGCGCCGGGCATAATAGCGCAGGTTATACAATTTCTTTGGCTCTCTCATTTGAAACAATAGGGACGATGTTGAACACTCGCGTTATAGCATCGCAGACCGTGCAGATCACGTCGCTGTTACTTGCTCCCTTTTCTGTTGTAAAAATGATCTTACCGCGCGCTGGTAATATGGTGTGAACATTGATGCTTTTCGCCTCATTCATTGCGTCAGCCAGTTCGGCCAACTGCATGTTCAACGGCGTAGCCGCTGCCAGTGTGGTAATTTCAAGGGATGCAGCCGTTTTTGAGCGCTCCAGTGTCGCAATATTTTGGCCGAATGTGATAATTTTTTTCATTTTCGAGCTGATTAAAGCCGCGCCGGGGTCTGTGTTCGCCTCCAGACACACCGGCGGGCTGGTTAAAAAATTTGTTTTCCTATTACTTCGTTAATCTTTTGCTTTGCAAGTTCAGGAATCCGTGTGCGACCGCCTAACCAGTTAGCGAATGTGTATGGCGGGATCATACATGCTTCAACTATTTTCGCTCTTACGTTGAAATAATCGAAGTAACGCAGATTAAACATGTAATCGCGCAATTTTTTAGCGTCTGTAGGGAATGTTTTGTTTTTATATACTTGCATAAATAAATTTAATGATGTAATTTTATAGCACAAATGTATAAATTAAATACTGACTAAGTAATTTATTAACCGTTAAAAAACTCTAATCATGGCCAATTTAGTACTAATCAGAGACTTATGCGAAGCCAGAAAAATGACTATTCGAGAGCTCGCAAATCGTATCGGCCGAAACGAAAGCACAATACAAGCAGCTATCCGTAACGGCTCCACAAATTCAGCAACTATAGAACTGATAGCCAATGCACTCTGTGTCCCTGCTGGTTATTTCTTTGATGGTTGGGAGGATGCAGATAGTGTAAGAGAACTCCGGCGCGACAATGAGCATTTACGCGCTCTTTTAGCAGAAAAAGAGCGAACTATTGAAATTTTAATCAGCGACAGACAGGCAAAAAACCAATAAAATGTCGGCACAAAGTCGGCACAGTCGGTAATTAAATAATACATTTACAACACTTTGCCGGGTCCTGGTGGCACCACTTCTAAGAAAGCTAAATCGCTAATTCTTACAGAGTTGGCGATTTTTCTTTTAGTCCCTATCGTCCATA
>ERZ777011.2245-NODE-2245-length-16193-cov-3.209072_pt1 | contig 16193 bp, 12 predicted proteins | sample MGYA00374964_ERZ777011 | MGnify/ENA primary metagenome ERZ777011 (study PRJEB29310, sample SAMD00008975) | mouse gut metagenome | study: EMG produced TPA metagenomics assembly of the Metagenome analysis of fecal microbiota from mouse which was promoted...
GGTAATTGTTATGCTGTCGGTTAATCTGGAGTTTTTCCAGTTTTCCCATCTGGCTCTATCTGCTGCAAGATCATTAGAAGTAATATTCTCAAACTCACCACCAACCTTAATATCAGGTATTTCGCCTAATTTTTCGACTGTAAATGGAGAGTTTGCAATAATTGTAAAATCAACACGGTCACAGTTATAAAATTTCTGAAAATATTCTTTAGAATATAATTCATATTCTCCACCATCAGAATCTGTTACGAATTTTCCGCTTTTCTTTCCGCTGGTTAATACATTAATCGCGTGAACCTGCCATTGCCCCAGCAGATATGCTTTAATTACATCTGCGCTATCGACGCGTTGTTTCTTGATTTTGAATGCATATATACTATTTGGTACTAATGCATCAGCCTTAACGGGTTCTTCCGTGGCTTCACTGTAAATGCCTATATTTCCAAATTCATTTATGTTTATTTTTGCATCGGATTGATTAGCAGCAGGTATTTTCAACCCGATAATATCTCCATTGCGATAACCGTCTTCATATCCGGCAATAGTAGAAGCGTAAATGTTATTTTTGTAAGTACATTCTTCGCTATAGAAATCCACATCTATAACTTTTCCCCACACTTCACAGATATTTCGTACAGTTGTCATATCAACGGAACTGTTTTCAGATATGAGTACTCTCTGTAAGAAACTGTTATCCAGGGATAAATCGTCTTCATAGCACATTGGTTTTAACTGGCATATAAAGGTATTTGTATCCATATCAAAAAACATTTCAAAATTGGGATATATGTCGCGGAAAGTCGTCAGCATGGATAATATGCTGCAGCCGGCGGAGAATTCCTGATCAAAAGGATTTGTATTCCATATGATGTTTTCCTCACGATAACTTTTCCACTCATCATTATATTCTGGAAGCCCGTTGTGTTCGCCGATATCATCGATCCTGTGGTTTGTGATTTGTGCCAGTTTCTCCAATATTTCAATAACAATATCACGTACAATATAGTATTCAAGGACTTCGCCTGTTTCCGGGTCTTCTTTATAACCCGGGTAGCTGATGGTTAATGCACCTGACTGTCCATTCTTAGTGCCATCCAGCTTCTTCATGAAATCTGCACAATTGATATTCAGAGTATCATTCGCTGCGTCATAAGTTCCGGAAGTGTCAGTGTAAACATAATAACCCAGAGGATAGTATTTGTATTGCCTTGTCCGCGGATTATATAAGCCGACCGATATCCGGATATCTTTATTCAGCCAGAGCAGGCTTTTTTCTGTAAGTTTTATTTTTTCTTTTAGTGTAGGCTGGATCGTAAAATTGGCAGTACGCCTAACGTCTGATTCGCCGTTTATGGACATACTGCCGCCAGCTAAACCACAATTAAGTGTGTCTATGATTCTCTGGCTGGAATCCAATACCTCAATATTTAATCTTAACCGGGGATCTGATGAGTGCTGAAGGACAATCAGCAAATCCTCATGAGTAATTATATCAGCCATCAATTATTCCACCATTCTTCCGTTACGTCTGAAAATCCGAGATAGTATAAGTCTTCCTCAGAATTGACATTGCCGATTTCGACCCAGGACCATGAGATCTCGCGGTCATTATACTGTTGGTTTGCTGTATCAGCAGGACTCGGCGTGACCTGTATCAGCCATAAACGTCCGTCCGGCAACTTTAAAATCTTGGGGACACTATCACAGATATAATCCATAAAATCTCTCTGATACTTAATACGTTCATAATCTTGATCGCTATCATATGCAAATTCACATGATTCTTCATCTAATGGCACAAAAGAACCCTTACAGGTCCCCGAGTCATAATTGGCAATCGTATTTCGGATAAAAATCGGATATCTGCTATGTAATAGTTCAACGGTAGAAGAGGGGATATTGCGTGTTGTGTCGCAGAATCCGTCCGTAATTTCTGTTCCCCAGACTGTTCCACCTTCTATCAAAAACATTTTGTTGAATTTTGATATCACTCCGGTAGTTGCGTAAGCGCCCTCACATCCAGACATAATATTTGTAACGGCATATTCAACAGGCTGTCCGGAGGCAACAAAATAGTCGGGGTAATTGATTATAAAATCTTCAATGTTATGTACTTCTTTAACAAAGATCGTTTTCCACTGAAAATTACCTTCTGTTCTGCTCTTCAAAATAATGTGGGATGTAGTTTCTACATTCCAGTCTATATTTCCGGCGTTCGTTGTATTATTAAACTTAGCCCATAACACAGTATTGAAATCCCATTCTTTTGGACATTCATGTGTCAGTTCAAAATCAGTTGCCTTTGTGATATATAAATCATCATAGATTCCGTTTTTTAATTCGACATAGTTAATATTTGCTATGTCAGTGGGTGTAAGAGCACATGCTGATTCCCCTCCGACAAAGTTGCTTCCGCATATAAACATATGCTCTAATCACCTCCTCCGATCCATAAATCATTCAGTTCCGCATTTAACGGCGCATCTTTATCAAGATATTCTGTGAATGCTCCATGACGAATCATGTGTATCTTCTCATCAGTATAGAGCCAGTTATCATAGTTAGTTGTCTGACTCCGGGCAGGTCGTGTAGAGCCGTACCACATATTTCCGCTGTTCGTGCTGAACCCGAGTTCAATAAATACTTTAAGCTGGTATGTATTATTTTTACGTCTGATGGCAATCGTGACCATATCTTCATTTCCGAAAACCTGTTCATCAGAATATAGTAAGTAATTCCCGATACCATTAGGAACCATTAACCGGAAGCGCAGCTTACCGTTATTGTATATGCGGGAACTGAGTGTAAGTCCGTAGATTTCGTTGCTCATTTTGAAAATGTCAGCGGTTTGCCACAGGTTTATGCCGCGGATGATTACCGTAAAATCATTTTCAATCAAAAATCCTTTGTCATAATATAAAGTCTTGTCACGCAGGTCAATCATGCTGTCTGCATAGTCAAATTCATCGGTCCCGTTGTATTGAATAATTATTAGATTGCTTGCAACTTGTATACATCCCTGTGACGGGAGAGGAGCAGCATAAATACGGGCATAGGTATTGGGGTTTTCGTATTTTACGGTGATTTCGACATAACCTGTATCTAATTCCATTCCATTAACAGTAACGCCAGTGCATCTAACGTAATATATGGTGTTATTGTCCAGTCCCTTATATGTATAACTGATATCGTAATCATCTGTCATTTCAATACTTTGCAAAAGTTGTTTTCTCGAAGCATCGTATAAATAAAATTTATATTTACTGATTTCCTCCCAGTCTTCCGAGTAATAGTGAATCGTTGCAGTAAAAGAAGAATTGGATATTACGGGGTGTTCGGATAAATCTTCAAAGTAGAAATCAGGTGTTACGAATGTGTAGAAGAGAACTTTATTTGAAAGTGCAGACGGTATATTTTCTACATCGTAGATTTGTGCCTGAATCGTATATTTTTTATTATTCTTTAATGTACAGCCGGGTATTGTATGTTTCAATGAAAAAGAGGATACCGTGTCATCGAAGACAACGTTGTTTGTATCGTTATCATATATGATAATTCTGTTTGCATGGGCGCGGCTGCCCATCCATAAAAGTGTGATCTCATAATCCATATTGGCATCGAATGGAGAGATTTTTGCTATAGTTGGCTTAGCTATTTCTGTCACCTTCTTTCAGATTCTGGCATATCATTTGCTCCCTATTTCCCGATCACGCCGCAGATATGAAGCCTATTCAAGTTCCCCATAGGCTCTTTCACCCAGACACGCTGTAGTTCCCTTAATTCAGCATTCGGAATACAGCATTGCACGGTGCGTTCATTACCTGTTTCATCGATAATTACATAGCCTTTTTGGGTGATTCTTTTGATGATGGACTGGTAGGTGCGGTCTCCTGATACCTTTTCTTTCGAGGCTCTGTCAATATATTTTAACATTTCTTTGCATAGCGTATCTACTGCCTCCAGGTCTTCTTTATTCAATGTATTATGTTTCCTCTCCATACCAGTACCATATTCATATTTCAGAATGTGGTACTGGTAATTTATTTTAATTCATGACAGATTAATTCTTAAAGTACTCCTGCATCATCTGCCCCGGCAGATGTGTTTTGATAGCTTGTGCTAATCCGCTCACGTCCTGTACACCTGTAAGATGAATATCTCCAATTTGAACTGTGACCGGTTGTCGGTAGCCTTTGCTGTTATTGACTATAGTATTGCTGCTGTTAATTCGAGAGATTTCTTTAGTTATTTGCTGGCTATGTTCCATGATCAGATGATGCGAAAGAGTTTTCGCTATTGGTTCGACACCTTTATCATGATTCCCGTAGTGTGTATTCCATGCCCTATAGAGTTCTCCGAACATCGAGTCATCCTGATTGGGATCGTAGAGGGACTTTCTCTTATACGCAGCGGTATATTCCGCACTGGTCAGATTCATAGCGCCTAATGCCTGGTCTGATCCGGTAAAGCCAGTACTGCCGTCGGTTTCAACATGTACCTTAATCTTACATTCTACTTCGGTGCCGTCAATGTCATTCAATCCTTCTGAAATACTATGTACGTGTTTGTCGGCCGCGACAATTGGCTCCTTAAATTGTTCAAATCTGCCAATAACGCCGTCACCGCCTGATTCACCTAATATCTCCTGGGTGGTGTCGCCAAGGTCGGTTATAGAACTGATCAGATTACCTTCATCTTCACCATCGGCACTCTTTTCTTCGTTCTCTTTAGAATCTCCGCAGCCAATAGCAGAAGTAACATCATTGACGGCAGTTTCCAACGATTCAAATGCGCCGATAACAGTACCGTCGCCTTCGGCGTCGGGCTCACCAATGACTTCATCGACAGTTGTGCCTACTTCAGTGATAGCGCCGGTGAGAGAATTACCACCGGTGCCTTCGCCTCCGGCGCTTTTTCCGGCAGATTTACTGCCTTTGACAGAACTGAAACCGCCTTGTCCTTCACCGCCGGAGGATTCACCACCACCGCTGATCGCGGCTGTGACAGAATCAATTGAAGTCTTAAGATTAGTAAACTGTGCAATGATACCCTCTTCAAATGAAATCTTATTAAACTCCTGAATAGCAGAAGCGATTCCGCTTGCTATACCGGCACCCTGACCTTTTATATCAGAACCCAATGTGGTAGATATTAACAGTATTTTATCATATAGCTTTTGAAACGAATCGGTAAGATTATCGATCGGTTGTCTGTCAATTAGTGTAACAGCGTCATTTATTCCAATAATATTTTGCTTTAATTCATCAATTTTCTCTTTTAGCAATAGGAAATATGCGATCTCAGTAGTCGTTGCAATTCCAGCGGCAGCCTGTGCTTCTTGTATTGCCTGGATTTTTAGGTTAAGTGCGGCGATCACTTCGTCTATGGTGGTCTTGAGATTGGTAAAAGCAGTCAGTTCATCGGTTATGAGAGTGCTTACGCTGCCGAGGTTTGCTTCCAGAGTTCCCACGTTGGCTGCAGTTTCACTGGTTATGGCGGCGGCTTGACCAAGAAAGTTATTGACGGTGTCGACACTCTGTGTGGAGATATCCAGTTTTCCGTTCATTATGTCCAACGCGCTGTTGGAATCGGATAATAGAGCAGGAGCAGTGCCACCATATCCGGATAACTCCTGGAGCTTTGATAAGACTTGTGCATTGCCTTCATTTAACTGGAAAACAGTATCCATGTAAGCAGTCTTGAGCTTCTGGAATTCTTCTTCCGAACCGCTTAGCAAAGCTTGTTCATCAATGCCTAACCGTACCAATTTAGCGGATAATTCTGCTTTATCTGCGATTTCGGTTAACTCGGTGTACTTTGACTTGGAGTCTTCGAGAGCTTTGGTTAATGACTCGAAATATTTCTCAGTTTCTTCTTTCTGTTTCTCTAAAGTTTGAATCTGCGCATCGTAAAATTCATTAATTTTGTCCGCCTGCTTATCAAGGAGATCAATCTGCTCACGCAGGAGATCGCTTTGACTTTCTAACAGGTCAATTTCTTTTTCGATATCTGCGATTTCAATCTGACGATTGACTTCATCAACATCTTCTCTGGCATTGCGCATTCCCTGTTCATCGGCGACATAGTGCATGCCTTTATCCTTGGAGTATTGGAGGATAGTCCGCTGGTTCTGCATGCGTTCAAGATTGTACTGTGCCTTTTGCAGATCTATTTCGCGTTTTCTGGCTTCAGCAGCATCGTTGATTGCATCGATTTCATCCTGTTTGGATTTGATCTTTGTGTCGATGGACTCGATCTCTTCCTCAAGTTGTGCTTTCTGTGCATCAATAACGGCTAACCTGGCATCGCGTTCCGCTTCTAATGCATCTATTTGCGTCTCGATAGCGTCTAACGCCGTATCTTTCTGCTCGCCAATTACATTAATTTGGTCGTCAATGGATTGGGTGATTCCTGAAATGACACTGTTAAGGTCGCTTAGTTCTTCCTTAAGGCCTTCTTTGTAGGATTTGCCGGCATCGGAACCGGCTTTGTCCGCAGATGTTTTACCGCCTCCTATATTGCCGAAGTCAACGTTATCGCCTAAATGTGCAAACTGATTTGCAATATTCTGTTTAACGACTTCCATCTTGCCTTTAGCAATGAGAGCCGCTGCGGTATCTCCTTCAGCAGAGGCTTTTTCATATGCTGCATTCAGAGTCATTAAATGTATAATAGCGTCTGTAGCAATCCCGGCGGCATTTGCCAGCAGGTATAGGCTCATAATATCGCCGGAAGTATCTAGCGGATTCTCTGCGCATAAGATTTTCTGGATTTTTAACAGGTTTACTGCCTGACTATAATTCTCTGCAGATACGATGCCTTTAGTAAATGCCTCTATATCATCATAAGTTGCGGTGCGTAAATCTATTCCCTCTAATCCGGCTTCGTTAAATGCTTCCTTCAACGCTTCTGCATTACTGATCAAAGCGTCAAAAGCAACCATTTCACTATTAATCACACCCAAATCTTCAAGTGCAGCTTTCATTGTGTCAAAATCTTCTGTGCCAGATAGTGCTGCCCGCGTGATAGAAGTGGCGAGGGAGTCAAATGCGGTTTCTACATCATATTCTGTAGATTCTGTATTGTTTAATACTCTGACAAAATCTTCAAAAGCAGAATAGTCTACATCGAGATTTAACCCTTCTGGATCAGACATCTCATCTAGTTTGGATTTGATGGTGTCGCATGTTGATAGAATGTCTATACTGTTTAGTGCGAATTTACCATCATCTGTGAAAATGCCTTGATATGCTGATTGTAGGGAATTGAATGCAGGTTTGAGTTGGGTGTTGAGTTGGTCGATAGTGTCGGAGATGGAGAGGGGCGAAGTACCAGATTCAGAGTTCGAGGTTGAACCTTGAACTTCTCCTTGTACAATTCCTAGTTCTATCAAAAGGTCAATAAGTTTCTGTACTTGCTCTGCTGATTTATCTGTACATACACCATATTCAATAGCTTTATCAATCAGAGAGTTAAATGATGCTTCTCCGTCTTGAACGCCTTTTGTATTTACCATATTAAGTAGGTCAGTAGCAGTGTATTTTTCACTAATTTCTTTGGCTGTATCAGCAATTTCATCTGTATTTGCAGAAATACTATATTCAAAATTCCAAGAAGAGATTTTTGAATATAAATCAGGGTACAAGTTCTCAAAATATCTTTTTACATTATCATTATTTTCTGCCGAAGTAATAGCATTGCTTAAACTATCATAAAATGCTTTCTTTGCTTCTAAAACTCGTTGCTGTTTTCCTTCATCATTTGTACTTAAATCTGCTTCTTCTAATAATGCTCGTTTAGATAACAAATCTGCATACTCATCAGAATATTCTGAATCATATTTTATCATGCCTTCAAGATATGTATGATAAGTTTCTTGATGTTTACCTAACTCAGCATCAATAGTAGTCATTGCTGATTGAATACTATTATTTGTATTTGTTAAAATATTATCTGTTTCAGTTCCTAAATACTCACTTGCATTATCTCTATATGCAGTACGAATTTGACCTAATAATTCATATGCTTCTTCTGGAACTATATCCTTAATTACAAATTCATTAAAAGCATTTTTATAAAGTCCTAATTTCTCTTGAATTAATTTATCTAATTCTTCATTTCCTGTTGTTTTTACATAAAAAAATTGTGTTTTATCTTCCATATAATCAACAGCAGAATCTAATGCGCTTTTGTATTGATCTGATATACCAGTAAATATTTTAAAGAATCCATCACCAAATTTTTGTGCGCCAGTTAAACTGTCTACAGAAGCCAACCATTCATAATATGATTTTTGAGAAAGTGTATCTAAGGCATCAACTTCTCCGTTTATAGCGGCTGTAATTGATTTTATAACTTCTTCTTCTGTACCATACTTTTTAAATAATTCATCTTGAATAGACATCAATTCTTTACGCTTAGTTTTTGAATCTTCATAAGATATATTACTTGAATTTAATTCTGTAACCAGTGTATTGATTTGTTCTTTATAATCTTCAAGAGATGTATTGTTTGACTTATAAGTAGAAGTTAATTCTTTTGCCCTTTCTATTGCCTCATTTTGTGCTGTAAATAATTTGCTGAAAGCATATACAACACCACTAAGCAGAGCGGAAGTAGCCATATTAGCAGCTATAGTAATACCTTTAATTGCTAATTTATACACATTAGCACTAATTGTTGATAAATCAAAATATTTTTTAGATTTTTGTATGGAGGCGTTTGCTTTTATTTGCTGTTGCTCAAAATTAGAAACAGACCCAGCAGCCCCTTTTGTACTTACCGCATATTCTATTGCATTTTTACTTGCGTCATTAGTAGATTTATTTAAAATCGCTTGTTGTTTTGCAACATCACCAGTAGCATTAAAATACTCTGTTAAAAATATCTTATCTTTTTCAAGCTGTTTTGCAAAGTTTTCACTTTCAATTTTAGCTTTATTGAAAAATGATATAATTCTTTCTCCATCGTCTGTTGTTTTGAATATCATACTATGTTATAATGCGTAATGTGGAGTTACGCTGGCATAATGTGGAGTTGTGCTTTTGTACTTGTGGAGAGTACAATTTTATTTTATAGGAGAAAAATATATCGTGAAAATTTGTATAAAATGTAAACAGATTTGTAATAATGATACATTAACAAAATGTCCTAAATGTAATGGCGAGTTGATCCAATATAGCGAAGAAAAATATAAATACTATTTAAACAATCAAAAGCAAGAGAATGGCAAATGTCTTTCAAAGGAAGATAGAATGTATAAGGACATTCATACTATAAAAAATATTTTGGTTTTATTTGCTGTATTGGCTATAATAGCTTTTGTGGTCAATTTCTTTATTATGATGGGTTAAGAGAAGCAAATTATGAATTAGAAGAGCAACGTTGAAAATTTATACAATCATATATAAAATCAGATCCTTTCATGTTTTTTTGAGTAAAGACTATTCCATAAATTGCACTTAAAATTAATGCAGTTTATACAGTAGTCTTATTTTTGTTGAAATTATGTTTCGTCTATACTTATATAAAATCAGCAGTATAATAAACCCATGTTCTACCAAGGAGATAACAATGAACTTGTGATCACTTATTTTACTGTGTATTGTGGAGATACGCGTATGGTATTCCGATCTTTGATGTCCAATTAACACAAATACAAAATATAAAGTAATCATTACAGGCTACAATGATACTGACATATCTGCATATGCAGGATTGACACAAACATTTAATACTAATTATGAATATGAAGAAGCAATGAACATATTCAATAATTGTCCATATACAATAACAGAATGCGATACAGTAGAAGAGAGCAACTTAATATCGCGGAAACTATTAAAATGGGGAATTGATGTTCAAATAATGAGTCCAGATGGTGATGTTGTGTTTATAGATAATGATATAGTAAGTTGCCCAAAATGCGGAAGTACACACATACAAGCGGTTCCAAGAAAATGGTCTGTGTTTTCTGGTTTACTTACTAATAAAGTGGACAGAGTGTGCCTAAAATGTAAACATAAATTTTAAATCATAAATATCACATCCTTTCTATGAGTAGAGGTGTAGTAATTAAGAGAGACGAGTTGATCAGACCCGTCTCCTCATTTATATGAAAATATTTACTTATAAAGCGAAAAAACATCCCATATCTGGAATGCCTTTCTACCAAAACCCTTTGGCGGACGACATTACAGTCGCCTTACATCCTCATGCACCGTACAAGGGAAATTACTTGGTGAAGTAAATATAACATACCATAATAGTATTGTCAAGTATATTTTATATTATTCATCCAACAATAATTTTGTGTCGTGATTAGTAGAAAAATCGAATATTTTTCCACCACATACAAACGGAAGTAACATTTTTACTGTTTCTATGCTTATTTTATCATGCTTTTCAAGATTTCTATAAAAAGTGTTGGAAATAAAATCTATTAGTTGGATCATGGAATGATTCTTGGAATCTGTATATTTAACATCTACAGTACGACATAAAGGATTCATAACAGTAAAATGTTGTTCCAAATACTCATCTAATGTATATTTTGCGTCTGTAGAAATGTTTTGTTCATCAATCAAAATCCTTATATCTCTTGTATTCTTAGAATATTTACTACAATTCCTAAACATATTATCTAAGTAAAGTTGTAATATATAATTAAATGTTCGTGCATGATTTTTAATAAATGTATCTGTAGTATAAGTATTATCTAAAACAATAATACCTAATTCAAAATCATCTGAACAGTTTCTTATAATACGGTCATAAATGGGTTTCTTTTTTGTCTCTGATAATTGACTTCCTTTTATTTCACCGTTATTTTTCAGTATTTCTTTGTATTTTTTGTCTTGTATTAACGAAGCAATTCCTTTTTCAAAATACCTTTTTATTCTGCTGTATTTACGTGTGAAAAGAATAGCAATAATAAAGTATCGGTTAAAAGACATATTTGTTTTGGTTATACTCCCAGATTCATCAATAAACATGGATAAATCTTCATATATTATATCTTTTGTATCTGCCATATCCTATTTCCCATAATCCTCAGTATTTTGGCAATATTCACCAATTAACTAATATCATAACACAAAATATAATATTATTCTATTTGAAACATTTGTTCTAAATATGATTAAATGCTGTGAATATCGTACTATAATAGGATTTGTGATATGTGGAGTCTCACATATTATGGCTTGTGGAGAGTCATAATTAAGCATTGTGGAGAGGCTTGTAGTTGTATTGTGGAGGTACATTTTTATGTTATAATTTCGTAGTATAAAATTTCAATAGGAGAATATAAAATGAAAAAAATCAATTCAATATTTTCAATGATAGGTTTTTTGACAGAAATATTTTATCTTATAAATGCCTTACATAGTTGGCTTCGTCATATAACAATTAGTTTTATAAATATTATTGATTCAATTTTTAAAATACTGATAATTGCAGTTTGATTAATATTAATAATCTTTAGTATGATTTTCCATAAAGAAAATTACAAAATAGTAAATTTGATAAACTATATTTCAATTGGAATATTAATTTTATCTACATTTTTACTTGTGATTTAGCATTAGCATATGGTATTAAGTATATCACATCCTTTCAATTTATTTTAGAGTAAAGACTACTCAATAAATTAATGCAGTTTATACAGTAGTCTTATTTTTGTTTAAATTATGTTCCATCTATACTTTATAAAAATCAGTAGTACAATAAACCCATGTTTTACCAAGGATAACAGTTCCAGGTTCATTGAATGATTTTCCGAATATACCTATTTTAGAAGTCCATTTATCAATTTTATTGTCAAATGTTTTAAATATCATACTATAAATTATTGTAGGTTGTGGCGGCCTATTTTACTGTGTATTGTGGAGATACGCGTAAAAGTAAGTGGAGTCAACTTGTAACATATGGGAAAATATAATAAAATAACTTTTGTAATAAGTTGCCTCGGAGGAATTATCAATGCTTTGTTACTGTAAAAAATGCGGTAGATTAATACAAGGCGGTTATGATGATAATGACGAATCTCCATATTATTGTGATTGCTGCAATTCAATAACACATAGAGTTCCAACAGAGTTTTTAATTTCAGATTCAGTGCCAATTATCAAAACTGAATTAGAACAACAATTTATAAATAATTATATTAAACCCTCTCCTGAATGTGACCAATACCTCTTTGATCACAGAGATGAAATTTTAGCAAAACAATCTGTTGAATTTAATGCTAAGATGGAACATGGAAAAGCTATATTAGAAGAACAAGCACGAGTTCCTAAATGCCCTAGTTGCGGAAGCAGTAGCATTTCCAAGATTGGAGTAGTGGGTAGGGCAGTATCTTTTAAGTTAGTTGGATTTGCAAGTAGCAAGATTGGTAAAACGCATAAATGCAATAATTGTGGAACTATGTGGTAGATTATATATGTTTAATTCTATATAAACACATAAAGAAATTGAAATATTACGAAATTGGTTTAAGTCGCATAATGATAAAAGTCATGATTTTCATTTATCATATTTTGATTTAGGAAAATTGAGAAGAGAAAGATATCGTTGCAACTATTGAAGGACTCTTTTTTAAATACAATTGTATCAATGAACATAAAAGTTCTTGTTCATCTTATTATTTTCTCCGTTTCTTCCCACTACGGCAAGGAGAACTCCCAACATTATCCGGTCTCTTCCTGTTATGTAGTTGCTATTAAGAGACCGGAGAGCAGTATCACTCTTCTGGTTTATACCCAGTCACGGGCAGGTTTCCTTCCTGGTATCGAGTGCCTCTTACAAGCCTTTCGACTCAAAACCGTTTACACTCTGTGAACACTTCCATATCTGATTGTCCAGACTTAGGGTTTCCGCTGCTGATTGGTGGTTTAGTCTCTTTCCACAAGACATGTCACTTAGCGTTTCCACATATGACCTACCGTATATTTTCTTGCCATTACTGACATCCTTTCGGAGTGCATATCACGCTCACCGTTTCCGGTCACGTTGTAGCCATACGATACTATATATTCACTATAATAAAGCTTCCCAGCACTGAGGGATAGCAGCCCTCAATTACGATTTATTTTATAGAACACCGTGAGTTGACTAAGTTCACACATTCCTGCCTTTGAAATCATGTGTTATGAATAACTCAGGCATGAAGGGCATATTCAAAACAAATAACAGTTATGAAATCCGTACACTTATACGGCGTTTACCGGTGTTCTGGACTCCTGTAAATAATCCGGCACCAAGCCCGAGCGTTCCCAGGGCTCCGATTTTATCAATTATACAGTCAAGCGCATTGACACCATCTGTTCCAAGGTCTAAGAACCATTTGGCCAGGTCACTATCAAGTATGGTAGAAGACAGTGCCTGAAATGCGGTTTCAAACTGCCGCATTTTTGCTTCTAATGATTCCATCCAGCGTTCTTGCTCCTGCATGGCGGAACCTTCGGCATGCAGTGATGTTTCTAATGCCTTTTGAACTGTGCCGGACTGAAAGGCCTGAATAAGGGCGGCACCCTGGTCTCCATGCTGTTTACCGAACATTATATCTGCCAAGTCAGCTTTGTCCGGAGCACGCAGATCGTCATACACTTTCGAAATATCTTGCATAATATCAAAGTAGTCTCTGAGATTACCCATATTATCAAAGATATTTACCTTTCCGCCGGTATGATTCAAAATTTGCGTTTGCACTTTACTTATGGAATCAGCGGTTTCATGAACTTCTTCGCCTAAGGATTCGAGATCGTCTTTCAATCCTTGAATGCGCATGCTTCCGATTGCTAGGAAGCTGCCGAAGTCAGAAGCATTTTGAGAGAGTTCTGCACCGCCTGTCAACATGGCAAGCGTCTTGTCGATATCAGTTCCGACAGCAGCCATAGCAGCGGCAGAATGTGATAGGCCGTCACCCAGATCAGCAGTAGATGCGGCATATTGGCTCCCTAATTTCTTTAGTTTATCAACAATAGTAATAGAATCTGAAGCTTCAATATTAAAAGCTTTCATTGCTGCTGCGATATCACTGACAGCAGCACCATTATCCGTTTTAGCAATATTGGCATAAACAGATGAGATTTCTGCTAATTTACCTGCTTCGTCAAGCGAAAAACCAAGCTTTGCCCAGCTTGCCGTTTGGTCTATTAAACGGGAAACGGAGCAGCCGAGTTTAAGAGCCGAATTACTTGCGGAGTCTAAGAACCGGGTATAATTTTCCGCTGTTTCATCGGTTACTTTATAGAGATTATTCATTGCAGTATTGATATCATTCACTGCGTCATACATTTTTCTGCCGGCATTAAGCAATTTTGATAACGTGTCAGAAACGGTAAGCCCGCCGCCCGGCTTTTTTAAACCGGGGTCAACCTGTTTGTCAGTGTCAGCCATTTTATCACCGTCCTTTATTTTTTACATAATCGTGTCGTAGAAATCACCATGGAATATTCGGCAGTATGGCTGTCAATAAACTGACAGTCAGACCGCCGATGACTAACCACAGTAATTTTTCCGTGAGTCCGTCGATTCTCTTTTTAGCCTCATTTGCAGGCTGGTTTTCCAGAATAGTAACTTTTTCATTTAATTTGTCCTGTCCGGATTTTACTTCTTTTACATCTTCTTTGATATATGTCATATCGGTAGCAATGGATTTAACAGAAGATGTCAAATCATAGATAGCATCTTGCTTTTCGCGCAATTCGCGAAGCTCGTCATCGTGATCGTCAAGCCTGTGTTCATTTGCTCTGCTGCGGCTGTCCACTTCCTGAATATGAACCGCCAGGGTTGTGTAATTATCATCCATCCATATCGGGTTCCTTTCTACAAAATCATAATGTATTTGCCAGATACATATCCGACGAGACCATCGTTTGTTCTTACTTTATACCATCCGTTATCAGTTCTTTTCATAAGGTATACTTCATCATTTATATTTAAAACGGAAACCACATTATTTGCGGCAGCGTTTGGCTCTTTCCGCATATTTAACTTTGTGCAGTTAAATACTTTACCCCGGGCGGTCTCTACATATTTCCCGGAGATATATCCTTGGTCTGTCCGGTACCAACCGTCAGAGGTCTTTGCAATTAACTGTACTAAGGTCCCCTTTTTGCAGGAGCCTGTTATAGCGGAGGAAGTGTCCGGTGCAGAGCGGATATTGAGATTTCCTGACTGGGTATTGATCTTACCGAGAATTGTAACCGGTGTTTCAGAAACGGTAATGGCAGGTCCGGGTGTAACAGACGGCTTAACATCTCCATAGATAACGCTCAGGTCAACATTGCCGTTAATGCCGGGAACTTGTCCGGAGGAAGTATACTGCCAGGCATAAATAGTATGCCCTATATTTGATTTGGGGTTATACTGTTCATTTGGATCGATAGAGGCGGACATTTTATGATAAGAATTATAATATCTGGCGATCCAGAATTTATCACACTTAATCTGCGCCGCATACGGCTTGATGTAAGAATTATAAAAAGACATTCCGGTATAAATACCAAAATCGTAACCGGCGCCTGCAATAACATCTCTATATGCATTGATGATATCTTTTAACAGGGGACCGATTCCCTGCTGGCACTGGTCTTCCACATCTAACCAGACAGTACATTTTCTGCCGTTTAATATGGATAATACTTTTTGAGCATCCGTTCTGGCTTTCTCAGTTGTAGTGGCGTAGGAATAATTATAGACTCCCTGAACAGCTATGCCGGCAGACCGGCAGCCGTTCCAGTTCTGCTCAAATTTACTATCCGGATTCAAATCTTTGCGGATTATTTTTAGAATTGCGAAATCGACATTAACCAGATTCCAGTTGATATTACCTTGATATGAACTCACATCAACACACTTTACAACAGGTTTACTTTGTGCGGCAGAAGAAGAGTAATCGATCCAATTCGGAATCCCGTACCATTTCCAGCCGCCGGACTCCAATTCTCTTTTTACACAGTTTTCTTTGCTGGATTTCATTTCAATAGTATGTACATAGCCGTTACCCGGATAAAACCCGATATGGTTAATTGCAGATGCAGATTTACCCTTAAATACGAGGCAGGCCGTATCTCTGGGGATAGAAGATATACTTCCTTTTATAACACACTTGTTGTAATAGCCCTGTGCTGTTGTATCGAATCCTGATACAGGAAACATGGAGCCGGAGCAGTCTGCACCGACTTTTC
>ERZ777011.2246-NODE-2246-length-16191-cov-6.316249_pt1 | contig 16191 bp, 16 predicted proteins | sample MGYA00374964_ERZ777011 | MGnify/ENA primary metagenome ERZ777011 (study PRJEB29310, sample SAMD00008975) | mouse gut metagenome | study: EMG produced TPA metagenomics assembly of the Metagenome analysis of fecal microbiota from mouse which was promoted...
GGGACTTATTTTTTTGTCCCTGTACTCTTCAAACAACTTTCGCTGCTTTGTCTTGTGGCAAAATTTCAAAGTTCTCGTCGCAATCCCGACATCTTCCCAGACCTCTTGTCCGGCGGTGTCGTTCCCGGATTGCGATTGCAAAGTTATAGCAAAAATCCGCGCTGTGCAAATTTTTCTGCAACAAATCCGCAAAATAATTGTTCACACAGTTATATCTATTTGATAATCTTTATTTTAAAAATATGTTAAAATGTGTAATCAAATGTTAAACAAGGCTCCAAATTTAAGCGATATCGGAGCTTGCTCCAACAATTTTTCAAGGTTCTCAACTGAAAAAAACGATGATTTTTGGCAAAAAAACGATTAATCCGACCGCAACGGCAGCGAAAACGAACAGCAACACCGCCCCTGCAGCCACATCCTTGGCGATTTTTATCAAGGAATCTGTTTGAGGAGACACTTTGTCGCAGAGTTTTTCGATCGCGGTATTGAAAGCCTCAGCCATAAAAACTCCACCTATGCATAATGTCACAAGACACCACTCCGACGCACTGATATTGAAAAAAAAGCCGGCGGCCACCACCAGCATTGCCACGCAAAGATGAATCCGGGCATTCGGCTCATGCCCGAAGAGAGAGACGATACCGTGCCAGGCATATACGAACGAGCGCCCACGCTTTAGAAAATAATTCTTATATATAAGATGATGTCTCATAACAGTTTGTTTTTATATGCTCATTAATTATATAAATAATGGCAATAATTTGTAATTACATAACCGACCGACTCCACTTTCTCTCAGAACTCGAAAGAGGCATACACGCCGATATCATTGCCGTGGCTTACAGGAGAAACCTGCAGATTATGTCTACGGGCAAACGGTGTGGTAAATATGCAGGCACTCGCGGCCCCGATTACAGCTCCGCCGATAACATCCCAGAAGTGATGTTTCTTAGCAAACACACGCCCCCAGGCCACATAACAGGAGAGCGCGTAAGCAGGAGCCCCGTATGCCCATCCGTATCTTCGCTGAAGATACGCCGCAGACGCAAAACTCACCGCCGTATGACCTGAGGGGAATGAATGGCAATTGCTCATGTCCGGACGCCACTCATCTATACTGTATTTGAGGATAAGAGTTGCGGCGGCAGTTACAGCGGCAGTCTCCACGCCCTGAATAAGTCCTTTCCAGTCTTGGGCGCACAGCGTGCCGACAAGAGCGGCAGCAGGCAACGCGACAGCGACGACATCCGTGGACAGATCCACTCCTTTCTGCATACCTGTACGGGAAACAACCGCAGGGGCAGTCTGAGCTCCAGCCTGATGGGGAAACGCGGAGATAATCGCAAAGATAACCACAATAATCTTTTCAATTTTCATGTTGTCTAATATATTGTCAAGTAGTTGAGAAAGTTTAAACTATTTATGTGTAATTTAAATTTTGAACGGTAAAACCTGTAGTTTTGACAGCTTTAGCTTTGTCATTCAGTCGAATATACATATATTCACCTTCATTTCACCGCCAAGTCGGCAAAAACAACCATGTTTTATCAGTTCTCTATTTTTTCAGCCACTTAAGTTAAGGAACTACCTGTTAATTTATTCACAGCACAAAAATAAATCATTATTTTAAACAGACCAAATGAAGAAAATCAAATTAACGCTTATTGCCCTTGCCATCGGCTTTTCAGGAGCGGCACAAGGTAATGCCCAGAGCCTATCCGACCTGTTCGGAGGAGGGGGAGGCAGCAATATACTCGGCAACCTGATAGAAGGGGTGTTCACAAGCAGCAAGATTACAGTGGCGGACATGGAGGGAACATGGATATCGACCGGTCCGGCAATCAGTTTCAAGGGAGAAGGATTTCTGAAGGAGGCGGGAGGACTTGCAGCAGCCGCGACAATCGAAAGCAAGCTCGCCCCTTATTATAAGCAATACGGCCTGAACGGCGCCACTGTCACCATCGACAAGAAAGGAAACGTGACATTGACAGTAAAGGGCGTCACTCTCCGCGGCACCATCTGCGATACCAGCGAGCAGGGAGTGTTCGACTACAGCTTCACAGCTATGGGAGCGAAAATAGGCACATTCAAAACATATATCCAGAAATCGTCGAGCACTATGGATATGATGTTCGACGCAACCAGGCTCAAGGCTCTTGTGTCGGCGATAGCTAAATTCAGCGGAAGCACAATGGCAAAAACCATGGGCTCCCTGCTTGACAGCTACGACGGAATGTGCGTAGGCTTCAAACTTGAGCGACAGAAAAATGGCAACATAAAAAGCGGCACCAACAAGAGCAGCAAGAATACCGGAAATTCATCCGGAATGATTGAAGAAGGGCTGGAATTTCTGAGAGGTCTGGGTAAATAACACAGACCTCTCAGAGCAAATCCTATAAAAGTAACCAGTAAACGCTTATTTACAAAGATGCGATCCGGGAGAGATATTTCCCAAGAATATCGAACTCGAGATTTACCACTGTACAGGGAGCGATTTCGGAGAAATTCGTATTATTACGGGTATAGGGTATTATAGCCACCTTAAAACGGCATATCAGCGAGCCGGGATCCGACGGATCAGGGGTCTCCTGCGGTTCGCAGACAGTGAGGCTGACACCGTTGACAGTGACAGAGCCTTTGTCGACGGTGATATAACCACGCCGTGCCATAGCACGCGAAACGCGGTACTCAAACGTATAATACCAGCTTCCATCGGCCTCGCTGAGACCGGTGCATACGGCGGTCTGATCCACATGCCCCTGGACGATATGACCATCAAGCCTGCCGTCGACGCGCATGCTTCTCTCAAGATTCACAAGCGCGCCAGGCTGAAGCATCCCGAGGTTGGAACGCTCGAGAGTCTCCCGAATCGCGGTGACTGTATAAGTGCCGTCACCAGGCAACTCCACCACGGTCAGGCATACCCCGTTATGGGCCACACTCTGATCGATACACAACTCCCCGGCAAAAGAAGACTTGAGGGTGAGATGCAGATTATCCTCATCCTTGCGGAGCGACACCACTTCGGCGGCCTCCTCAACTATTCCTGAAAACATTTTTACGAAATTTGAAAAATTTGGAACAAAGTTAACAATTTTTTTGCTAAATTTACAAAATCATATACCCATCCAACAAAAAATCCCGACGCCGGTATGGAGTACATTCGGGGATTCGCCTGAAACGCCGGTCGGAGTAATTACAGTTAAACGGAATACGATGAAATCAATATCTCTCCCGCCGTCGCTCAATCCCAAAGCGGCGTCCGCAGTCGACGGCACGAGGCCGATCACCATAATTGGAGCCAATGGAGCCGGAAAATCGCGCTTCATGGATGAGATGACAGTATGCTGCGGCGACCGCACATACATCCTTGACGCTCTAAAGGCATTTTATCCAGAGAGGGAGGAGTCCATGCGTCCCGGTTCGATCGATGCGCTCTACCGGGAGTCGGTACGCCAGCAGCCATACATGCGGACCGACGCAGTGAGCGAGCTTGACAAACTCGTATACATGATTTTCGCCGATGAACTGGAGAGCCTGCTGGACATGAAAGAGGAATCCTGCGGAGCGAACCGCAAAGTCACATTGAAACCCACAAGGCTCGATACAATCAAGCGCGTATGGGAGAAAATCTTCCCAGGCAACAGGATATGCCGCCAGAAAGGACATCTGATGTTCGCCACCATGGCCGGCGGAGACCTTATACCAGTCCAGCGACTGAGCCAGGGTGAGAAGGCGGCGTTCTATTACCTCGGCGCCGCTTCGTACGCACCTAATGACGCTGTGGTTTTCATCGACACACCCTCCATATTCGTCCATCCCTCGATACTTCCGAACCTTTGGAACGCCGTAGAAGAAATGCGCCCCGACTGCACGTTCGTGTACAATTCGGTCGATGCCGAATTCGTGAACTCGCGCAGTCAATCGCTCTGCATCTGGGTGAAGAACTACAATTCGGAACACAAGGCATGGGACTATGAAGTACTCGACACGTCCGGACTCCGCAACGAGATAATAATGCAACTTGCCGGAAGCCGGCGTCCGATACTTTTCATAGAGGGTGAGGCGCGCCGGTCCATCGACGCCAGACTCTACTCGCTTGTCTTTCCGGACTTCACGGTAAAGCCGCTCGGTTCCTGCAACAAGGTAATCGAGACCACGCGGAGTTTCAATGACCAGCCGGGACTCCACCATCTGCAGAGTCAGGGGATAGTGGACCGCGACCGCCGCAGTGACAAGGAAGTCGGTTACCTGAGAAACAAAAGCATAATGGTGCCGGATGTGGCAGAAGTTGAAAACATCTTCCTTCTCCCCGACGTTGTGAAGGTGATGGCGGAACGGCGCGGACGCGATTACGGTAAAATCATGCGACGTCTCGAACGGGACGTGGTGCGGATGTTCCGCCGCCATGCCAAGGAGCAGGCCCTCCAGCATGTGAGACACAAAGTGAAGCGTGATGTGGAGTGCAAGATAGATGCCCGGTTCAGCTGCATCACCGCCCTCGAGATGCATCTGCGCCAGCTCGAGCACAAGCTGCAGCCTCGCCGCCATTACAACCTGCTTCGCGAGCAATTCGCCGCGATGATACGCGACAACGACTATCTCGGCATACTGAAGGTTTTCAACCACAAGCCCATGCTTCCCGACTCCGGCTTACATCTGCTTCTCGGCTACAGGACAAAAGAAGACTATGTCGACGGTGTCATCAACGCACTGAAAGGGCACGGCAAGGATGCCGAACATCTGCGGACATCCATAAAGCACTGTCTGCACGCCGACGAGAACGGAACAGCCGACCGGAGCGACACTCCCGCGACACAAGGGAAACCCATCCGCAGACAGGAAACACAGTCCCGCATGCGAAAGGAAAAAAATAATAACATATAACCCTACAGAAATGAAAAAACAGCTTGCAATCCTGCGTGACGATCCCTGGCTCGAACCCTACGCACCGGCCATAGAGGGGCGGCATCAGGATGTCCTGAATAAGCTTGAGGAACTCACCGGCGCCACCGACGGATCGCTGGCAAGTTTCGCCAACGCCTATAATTATTTCGGTCTGCACCGCGACAGGAACGGCAACTGGATTTTCCGCGAATACGCTCCGAACGCCACCAAGATACTCCTCACCGGCACATTCACCGGCTGGAAAGATGATTCCCGCTACAACCTCAACCGCCTTGAAGACGGCACGTGGGAGGGAATGTTTCCTGCCGAAGCCATCCATAACAGCGACCTCTACAAGATGCGCGTATTCTGGAACGGCGGCGAAGGGGAAAGGATACCCGCCTACGCCCGCCGCGTGGTGCAGGACCCCGACACCAAGATTTTCTCCGCCGAAGTCTACGCTCCGGAAAAGACCTATCAGTTCAGAGTCAAGAAATTCATCCCCGACACCAGGCCTCTGCTCATCTATGAGGCCCACATAGGCATGGCCGAAAACAAGGAAAGCGTAGGCACCTACGATGAATTCCGCACCAATGTCCTTCCCCGGATAGCCAAAGACGGCTACAACACAATCCAGCTCATGGCAGTCCAGGAACATCCCTATTACGGGTCGTTCGGCTACCACGTCAGCAACTTCTACGCGGCGTCATCGCGCTTCGGCACACCCGACGACCTGAAGCGGCTCATTGACGAAGCCCACGGCATGGGCATAGCTGTGATCATGGACATAGTCCACAGCCATGCGGTCAAGAACGAACTCGAAGGCCTCGGCCGGCTTGACGGCAGCCATGACCTCTACTTCTACGGCGACTCGCGGCGCGAACATCCGGCATGGGATTCACTATGCTTCGATTATGGCAAGAACTCCGTGCTCCATTTCCTGCTCTCCAACTGCAAGTTCTGGCTTGAGGAATACAATTTCGACGGTTTCCGCTTCGACGGCGTCACCTCCATGCTCTACCATAACCACGGACTCGGCCAGGCTTTCGGCAGTTACTCCGACTACTACGACGGCAACGAGGACACCAACGCCATAGTGTACCTCTCTCTGGCCAATCTCCTTATCCACGAAGTCAAACGTCACGCCATCACCATCGCCGAGGAAATGAGCGGAATGCCCGGCCTCGCCTCCAGCTTTGAAGACGGGGGAATGGGATTCGACTACCGTCTGGCCATGGGAATCCCAGACTACTGGATCAGGATGATAAAGGAAAAACGTGACGAGGACTGGCATCCCACATCCATCTACCGGGAACTCACCAACCGGCGCTACGACGAAAAGACAGTGAGCTACTGCGAAAGCCACGACCAGGCGCTCGTGGGCGACAAGACCATCATCTTCCGCCTGATCGACAAAGAGATGTACTGGCACATGATGGTCGGCGACAACAACGGCACCGTGGCACGAGGCATGGCACTCCACAAGATGATCCGACTCGTGACCCTCGCACTCATCAACGGAGGATATCTCAACTTCATGGGCAACGAATTCGGACATCCCGAGTGGATTGATTTCCCCCGCGAAGGAAACGGCTGGAGCCACAAATACGCCCGCCGTCAGTGGGACCTCGTCGACCGCGAGGATCTGAAATACAAATTTCTCAACGCTTTTGACAACGCCATGATCGAGCTTGTCTCGAAAGAATATGATTTCCAGAGTCTGCCGATAGAGAAGCTGTGGGACAAGGATGACGATCAGGTGCTCGCCTTCCGCCGCGGCGACCTGATATTCCTGTTCAACTGGAGTCCCGTCAATTCGTTTGCAGACTATGGCATCCTCGCTCCCGCCGGGAAATATGAAGTGGTGCTCAACACGGACGATCCGGCATTCGGAGGTCTTGGCCTTGCCGATGATTCCGTACCGCATTTCACCATGCCCGACCCTCTCTACTCGCCCGCCGGCAAAGGCTGGCTCAAGATGTACATGCCGGCACGGTCCGCGCAGGTGCTCCGAATGGAGAAACCCGAACCTATCTGCCGGAAAGCCGGATGTAAAAAAGACAACAATCAATAAAATCGACAAATGAAGAAAATCACAATAGCCATCGACGGATATTCCTCGTCGGGAAAATCCACCATGGCACGCGAACTTGCCCGCCGCATCGGCTATGTCTACATCGACTCGGGGGCAATGTACAGAGCCGTTACCCTTTACGCTCTGGAACACGGCATGGCCTCGCCGGATACCGGTCTCAACGCCGCAGAACTCGTAAAGGCTCTTCCTCTGATCCACATTTCCTTTAAACCGGCGGGAGCCGACGGAGTGCAGCACACCATGCTGGATGGCCGCGATGTGGAGGGACCGATCCGCGACATGGAGGTGAGTCGCATGGTAAGCCCCGTCGCGGCGATTCCGGAAGTGAGGGAACATCTCGTCAGACTACAGCAGCAATTCGGCAAAGAGAGAGGAATAGTGATGGATGGCCGCGACATCGGCACGACAGTGTTCCCCGATGCCGAGCTGAAAGTGTTTGTCGAAGCATCTCCCGAGGAACGCGCGCGTCGCCGCATGCTCGAAATGGAGCAGAAAGGAGAGAAAGTCGACTTCGACGAGGTGCTCGCAAACATCCGCGAGCGTGACCTCATCGACACCACCCGCGCGGTGTCGCCCCTGCGCAAGGCCGACGACGCCCACGTGCTCGACAACGACGACCTCACCAGAGAGCAACAGATGGACCGACTGCTTGAACTTTACCATGAAGCGATTGATACCGACCATTGAGATAGATTCAAATTCAGGGTTCTGCTTCGGAGTGGTGACCGCCATAAACAAGGCCGAGGCGGAACTGGAACGTTCCGGACGGCTGGCATGTCTGGGCGACATCGTGCACAACGCCTCCGAGGTGGAACGGCTGAGACTCCGCGGACTGCAGACAATCACCCACCAGGACCTTGACAGACTGGGCGGGGGCACCGTGCTGCTTCGCGCCCACGGCGAGCCTCCCTCCACCTACGACACTCTCCGCCGCAACGACATCACGGTAATCGACGCCACCTGCCCGGTGGTGCTGCGGTTGCAACGGCGCATCAAGCAGGCCTACGACGAGGCGACGAGAGCCTTCCGTTCCGGAGAGATCGACAAGATGCCCCTCTTTCTCATCTATGGGAAAGAAGGACACGCAGAAGTGAACGGGCTGGTGGGACAGACCGAAGGAAACGCGGTGGTGATCCAGGACACAGGGCAACTCGACAGCACGGATCTATCAGGTGACGTGCTCCTGTACTCGCAGACCACAAAGAGCATCGACGGCTTCCTCCGGATAGTAGACGAGATAAAGCGACGGAAAAGCGACGGCAGCTTCCAGTACTTCGACACAATCTGCCGGCAGGTAGCCAACCGGTCGGTAAAAATCCGCGAATTTGCCGCGGGCCACGAAGTGGTGATATTTGTGACCGGAGCGAAAAGCAGCAACGGCAAGGTGCTCCTGCAGGAATGTCTCAAGGTGAATCCGCGCACCCGCTCCGTCACGGAAAGTTCGGAAGTGCGGAGCGAGTGGCTCGAAGGCGCCGCCAGCATCGGAATCTGCGGCGCCACATCGACACCGGCATGGCTGATGGAGGAAGTCGCTGGAAAAGCGGCGGAACTGGTTTCAGGAAACAGACAGGCAGCCGAAAAATAACGGACCAATCAGTAAATATGATCAACAGAGAAGAGGAACGGTTTATGCGGATGGCCCTCGAAGAGGCGGAAGAGGCCGCGCGGCGAGGAGAAGTACCTGTCGGAGCCGTGATAGTCAGCAACGGGCGAGTGATAGGCCGTGGACACAACCTTACGGAGACACTGACCGACGTAACGGCGCATGCCGAAATGATGGCGATTACGGCGGCCGCCGCCTCGTTAGGAGGAAAATACCTCCCCGGATGCACGCTATACGTCACGGTGGAGCCATGCCCCATGTGCGCCGGCGCGCTCGGATGGAGCCAGATCGGACGTATAGTCTACGGCACTTCCGACCCGAAACGGGGTTTTTTCAGTTACTTCAACCCCGCACGCAGCCCGATTCATCCGAAAACCACAGTGGAAGGAGGACTGCTCGAGGAGGAATGTCGCCAACTGATGACAGACTTCTTCAAAAAGCTTAGAAAATAGTCGGCAACGACTGGCAAGCGGGCTAAAGCCCTCCTGGACCGACTTGTGCCTACAGCCCCACAGAAATTGCTGTACAAAGACTATCTGGAAGCCGCACATGGGATTGTACGGCTTCAATTTTTTTGCCATATCGTTTTTTTTTATTACCTTTGAACGCAAAAGCACACCAAGTAACCTTAATTAAAATAGGAAACAGCGGTTTCCGTTCAATTTCTAACCTTACAAATGAAGCATCAGGAAAAAATCAAAGGAGCCATATTCGGCTTCGCACTCGGGGATGCACTGGGTGTGGGCGCTGAATTCATGACCCGCAACGAAATCAGGAATTATTATCCGGGAGGTCTTCACCGATTTGAAGATATTATCCGCGACGCCCACCGGATCCAATGGCTTCCGGGAGAGTGGACCAACGACACAGAAATCATCACCCGGTTTCTGGAAACGATACTCGGCTGCGGCGGATTCGACATTCATGCAATAGCCCTGTCGCTCAAGAAACTTGTGAGCGGCGACACTTTTGACGGTTCACCCCTTCTCCGGACTGTGTGCAAGGCTCCCGACTGGGAAAAGCATCCGATAGCGGCTGCCCACAAGGTATGGCAGTCAGGCAAATTTGTCGAAGCAACCAACGAGGCAACTCAACGCGGCATAGTGACAGGCATCACCAGCCGCTATGTCGATCTGATGGAGCATACACGCCGCATCACGCTCATCACCAACGATGACAACCGCTGCGTGTCGACCGGCATGATACTCGCCCGCACGGCTCATTCCCTGCTGTGGGACGAGAAACTTCCCGACTTCGAGGATCTTGTGGACATTTGCGAGCACATAGATCCGCGCACCCTCCAGTGGCTCGAAAAGACCCGCGTCTGCAAAATCGAGGATCTCGAACTTGATGACGTGGATACATTGTCCTACACGCGAAAGGCTATGTGCGCGGGGCTATGGCCGTTATGGCATTCATCCTCTGCCACCGAGACCTTCGACACCGTCATCGCCCAGGGAGGCGACGCCGACTCCAACGCAGCCATTGCCGGCGCGCTCGCCGGTCTGCGCTACGGTTACGACGCCCTTCCGGCCGAAAAAGAGAAACTTTTGAGATTCGATTACCTCAACGACCTCGCCGAACGCGTGGCGGAATACTCAGAACGGCAGGGACGATGAAGATAAAGCCATGGATAGAGGCAATGCGTCTCCGCACCCTTCCTGTGTCGGCAGCAGGAGTAATCGCCGCAGCGGGATGCGCGGCGCACTACGGCTCGTTCAAACCGTTGCCATGGACCATCTGCCTTATCTTCGCGGTCATGGCCCAGATAGTCTCAAACTTTGCCAACGAGTATTTCGACTTCCGCAACGGACTTGACCGCAAGGGACGTGACGGTTTCCGCCGCGGAGTGACAGAGGGCGACATAACGCCCGCAGCGATGCGGAACGCTACTTTCGGCCTCCTTGCAGCAACATGCGCGGTAGGCTGTTCCCTTATCTTCTGGGGAGGATGGTGGCTTGTCTTCGTAGGCATAGCGATCGCCCTCTTCGCCATAGCCTATTCAGCCGGACCATATCCCCTCTCCCATCACGGACTGGGAGACATCGCGGTAGTGATTTTCTTCGGGATCGTCCCCGTGATCATGACCACATATATCCAGACCGGCTCATGGGAAATGATCCCGGTGACTCTGCCGGTATCTGTTGCGGTCGGGCTGATGGGAGCGAATGTGCTTATCGTCAACAATTACCGTGACATGGACGAAGACAAGGCCGTGGGAAAGAAAACGACGGTCGTAATCTTCGGCCGCAAGAAAATGGCCACAGACTATCTCCTCAACGGATTCATAGCCCTCGCACTGATAGAATACGCCACCATCGCGACTCTCCCAGTCCTGTGGCAGACCGGAATGCTTGTATATATCAACATCCATTATCTCCTCTGGACACAACTCAGGAACGGCAGCGGAAAACAGCTCAATCCCCTTCTCGGGAAGACCGCCATGCTGATGCTCTTCGTATCGGCATGGCTACTCGCATCCATGTCATTCCGATGACAGCCAAAGATACTTATCAAACATAATTATTAATTATCAAGCTTCTGATGTGTCAGAAGCTTGTATTCATGACCGACAAGACCCATTCTCAATGGCAGAAAACAGACAATACAGCAAGCCTAAGTTCCAGCCCGTAATGCAGGACGCCACAGGCAAACTCCCTCCCCGCGACACGGAGATGGAAGAGGTGGTGCTCGGAGCGCTGATGCTTGAGAAGGACGCATACATGAACGTGGCCGACATATTGACGGCCGACGCATTCTACGACCCGGTGAACGCCATGATCTACGAGGCGATATCGACTTTGGGTCTTAACCAGCGGCCCATAGACATGATGTCGGTGAAGGAGCAGCTGCGGCGCGACGGCAACCTGGAGAAAGCAGGCGGTGCGGTCCACATCACCGAACTGACAGCACGCGTGCTGTCGGCTGCCAATGTGGAATACCACGCCAAGATCGTGGCCCAGAAATTTCTGGCGCGGCGCCTGATTTCCTTCGCCTCGAAAATCGAGACGGAGGCTTTCGACGAGAGCAACGATGTTGACGACCTTCTTCAGGAAGCGGAGGGAGAACTCTTCAATATATCGCAGACACATCTCAAACGGGAAGTGACTCAGATAGACCCTGTCCTGAATCTCGCCCTGGAACAGATCCAGACTGCGGCCAATGCCGAGACCGGACTCTCCGGTCTGCAGACCGGCTACACGGGCCTGGACAAGATGACTTCGGGCTGGCAGAACTCTGACCTGATCATCATCGCTGCGCGCCCCGCCATGGGTAAGACGGCATTCGTGCTCTCCATGGCCAAGAATATGGCGATAGACTATAACATCCCCGTGGCGATATTCACCCTGGAGATGGCCAATGTCCAGCTTGTGAAGCGTCTTATATCCAACATCGCCGACCTGGAAGGAGAGAAAATCAAAAGCGGCCAGCTGACTCCCGATGAATGGGACCGTCTGAATTCGCGCATACGCCTGGCTTTCAGCGCTCCGCTCTATCTCGACGAGACACCGGGTCTCTCCATTACGGAACTGCGCACCAAAGCGCGGCGTCTTGTGCGTGAACGCGGCGTGAAACTTATCATGATCGACTACCTCCAGCTGATGAACGCCACCGGCATGAAACTGGGAAGCCGCGAGCAGGAGGTGTCGACCATATCGCGCTCGCTCAAGGCTCTCGCCAAGGAACTCAACATACCGATCATCGCGCTGTCGCAGCTGAACCGAAGCACGGAGACACGCGAGGACAAGCGGCCGGTTCTTTCCGATCTCCGCGAGTCGGGCGCCATCGAGCAGGATGCCGACATCGTATGCTTCATCCACCGCCCTGAGTATTACACCAAGAGCACCGAAGACGCCAACGGCAATGACATCCGCGGACTCGCCGAACTGATTGTGGCAAAGCACCGAAGCGGAGCGGTCGGCGACGTGAAGCTACGGTTTGTCAACCGTTTCGCACGCTTCGAGAACTGGGACGAGGGGTATCAGATAATGCAGGAGACATTCCGCAGCGTTGAGGAGGAACGAAGCAAAGGTACTGGGAACGGAACCGGAAACCGTGTGGAGTCCGGCATAGACTTCTCCGACAGCGGATTCAATTTCTCGCAACCTCCCGCATCCGGCTCCCCGATGCCCGACATCATGCCCGGCCCGGGCGACAGCGAGGTGCCATTCTGAATCTAACTTTTTTTAATATTTATGAACATACCTCGGTCTTGCGTTGTTTTATTTGCAAAGAACATAAAAACACACTGAGGTTATGGAAGAAAGAGACAAAAAATATGAAGAGGAGCGCCGCGACATCGTAAGGGATTCGAGCCATCTCCGCGCGGACGCAAAGCATCGCAAAAACAATTCCACGAGGAAAGTCAACAAATTGTGGCTGTGGTTGGGTGTACTGATACTGATATTCATTCTTCTCTGGTGGCTGTACTCAATAGGCACATTCGAGGCCATCACCGGCGTAGACAATGGTGTAGTCTGACACAACGGAGCGGCATGAGGCCCCCGCAAAATACATTCACCGGCCATTCAGGGTTCTTATAAAGGGCCATCCACCAAAACTACATGACCGGGAAAGGGACTCCGGAGCTTCGGCCCCGGAGTTTTTTAAATCAGAGGCGCCCTTGGTCGGTGTAGCTGTAGTATCCTTCGGTGGTGATTATCAGGTGATCGAGCATGCGTATATCAAGGGCGGCGCAGGCTTCTTTCATCTTGCGGGTGATGGAGTCGTCGGGACCGCTGGGGCGCATATTTCCCGACGGGTGGTTGTGGCATACTATCACGCCTTCGGCTCCGAGCAGGATGCAGTGCTTCAGAATCTTTTTTACATCGAACACTGTACCGGCGGCGCCTCCTTCCGAGCATCTCTTAGCTCCGGTCACCATGTTTCCCCGGTTGAGCGTAATCACCCAGAATTCCTCATGAGGAAGATTGGCGATTTCGGCGCTCATCATTTCATATATGTCCCTGGAACTCCTGATGATTATTCGCCGGCCAAGACTCTCACGGCGATAACGCCGCACAATCTCCATCACCGCCTCTATCTGCTGGGCCTTTACCGGACCGAGTCCGTCAATCATCTCCAGTTCGCGACGGTCACGTCGCTCGAGATTCAGGATTTTGCCGTCGTTTACGCGCATGATGTCGCGACACAGATCAGTGATGGGGCGCCCTTTCGTGCCGGTGCGAAGAATAAGAGCGAAAAGTTCCGCCGACGTGAGAGATCCAATCCCATATTTAAGTGCTTTCTCCCGCGGACGCTCATCGTCGGGCATATCCGCGACTTTAAGGACCTTGCCGGCCTCGGCCCTCTCTTCCGGCAGAGATGATACGGAAGATTCGTTTACAGTGTCGAGTGTCTCCATAGCGGGAGGCTTAAAGATTTTCGTTTTTTCCTTTTCGGATTTCTATCTCCTCGTTGATGTCGCGGCCTTTGCCGAGGAGAATCTTCGAGAACCATGCCTTAAGAAAACCGGTTCCGTAACCGGTGAGCTGCACCATGGCTGCAGCAATGGCGCGACATGCTATGTCGAGGTCTTTTGTGGCAACGAGGGCACCTGCCCATAACGCCACCACATACACAAGCAGCGGAATCAGGAGCCATTTGCAGAAAAAAGATCCGATTATAAGCGCGACCGCACCGACCGTAAACACGGCCGGGAGCCAGTGCACGAGCTTCATCGAGCCGGGATAGAGGAGTTCGAGAGTGATACGGGACATGCCGAACACATGCACCTGTTTCCAGAACTTCTTCAGATCGACGCGGCGCTTGTGATAGACATACACATCGGGATAGAGCGAGATGGAAAAGCCGGCGAGACGGATTCTGGTGCTCATGTCGATGTCCTCGCTAAACATCTCCCGGAACCCGCCGACCCGATCGTACACCTCCCGCGAAAAACCCATGTTGAAAGTACGCGGGGTGAATTTTTCCATCGAGACCTTGCCGCCGCGTATTCCGCCGGTGGTAAGAAAGGCTGTCATCGAGTAACTGATGGCTTTCTGGGTCCTGGAGAATGAATCATGGGCGGCATCGGGACCGCCGAAGCAGTCCACCGGATTCTCCTTAAGCGAGCGGCGCAGCGACTCTATATAATCCGGCGGTAAAATGCAATCAGAGTCGACGAAGATAAAGAAATCTCCGTCGGCTCTGTCAAGTCCGTAATTGCGGGCAATGCTGCGCCCTTCGTTATCCTTTCTGAAATACTTGAGTCTCAGCGCATCGTGTCCCTCAGGGATCAGCGAGCCGTCAGGATTCTCCCCGGCCCGGAGACAAGGCACCGTGCTTCCGTCCTCCACTATCACCGTCTCGAACCCCTTGTCGGTCTGCGCCTCAAGGCTTTCGAGAAGGTCAGCCACCTCATCGGGCCTGTTGTAGACAGGCACAATGATTGAAAATAGAATCTGATCGGGAGCTTTCATGTCGGGAGAGGACTGCTCGTTGATAAATTATGAGAACAAATCAGAGGTGCGCTCTGAGACAACCGGCCTCAGGCCTTCACGCGGCTTACGTAGCTGCCGTCGCGGGTATCGACCTCGATGCTCTCGCCCTCGTTGATGAAGAGAGGCACCTTTACGGTAGCTCCGGTCTCTACTGTGGCGGGTTTAAGAGTATTGGTGGCGGTATCACCCTTGAGACCCGGCTCGGTGTAGGTGATCTTGAGCACGGTCTTCATCGGCATCTCCGCATAGAGGACAGTGTTGGTGGAAGCATCGCTGACAACCTCCACAACGTCACCCTCCTTCATATATGCGGCTCCGGTCACGAGCTCCTTGCTGATGGGAATCTGCTCGAAAGTCTCGTTATTCATAAAGATGTCATCCTCGCCGTCGGCGTAGAGATACTGATATGGGCGGCGCTCCACACGCACGTCCTCAAGCTTCTCGCCGATGTTGAAACGGCGCTCTATCACGCGGCCGTCGACCACGTCCTTGAGCTTGGTGCGCATGAAAGTATTTCCTTTACCAGGTTTCACGTGGAGGAATTCCACGCAGAAATAGAGACGGTTGTCAAGACGGATGCATGTGCCGTTCTTGATGTCCTGAGCGTTCATCATTGTAATATGCTGTTATTTGTTGTTATTCTTTCAAGCTACAAAATTAATCATTTTTTTTGGAATCGCATTTTTTGAAAGGGAAAAAGAGAGTGGAAAGAGACAGATTTGCCGGATTCCGGCATTGGGAGCGGAAAAAAAGAGCGTAAACTGCGACAAAATTTGTGGATTCGGAAACTTTTGATTAATTTTGCACCCGAATGTCTGAAACGCGTTACGGCATTCTCCGGAAAGCGAGGCGGCACGGTCCGCACGCACAATTTGCAAATTAAAAAATCAAATAGAAATGAAAAGGACTTTTCAACCCTCCAACCGTCGCAGAGTCAACAAGCATGGATTCCGCGAGAGAATGGCAACCAAGGACGGCCGCAAGGTATTGTCCCGCCGTCGCGCCAAGGGCCGCGTATCGCTCAGCGTAAGCGACCATCTCGCAAGCAAGTAACTCCATACGAGCGGCAGACGGCTTAAACGAGCCGCAAAAAAGCCTCGCGCCCATGAACTGCACCCCAAAAGTTAGACACAAAACTTTTGGGGTGCATTATGTATAGA
>ERZ777011.2249-NODE-2249-length-16181-cov-3.359110_pt1 | contig 16181 bp, 17 predicted proteins | sample MGYA00374964_ERZ777011 | MGnify/ENA primary metagenome ERZ777011 (study PRJEB29310, sample SAMD00008975) | mouse gut metagenome | study: EMG produced TPA metagenomics assembly of the Metagenome analysis of fecal microbiota from mouse which was promoted...
GATAATATTTCCTGACAAAACTTTCAACAGCCCTGTCATCGCCCATGCGCATTTTTTGTATCAGCAAAAAATCCGCGTCCATGTTCTTCCCTCCCGGCCGTTTTCCTGAAAATCGCACATGCAAAACCTAAAAAATACTCTCCATATCTTATAACGATATCGGAGAGTAAAAAGATAGTTTAATATATAAAAAATATGATTTAATAATGGAATATACCTAATTCCGTATGAAAATTTATCAGGCTTGATTCCCTGTACAGAGGTTCTTTTTCTATTCTTCTTTTCTTGGCCGCCCTTTTATAACCCCTTAAATAAACCTCAAATTCTGATTTAATCAACTCATAATCCCTTTGAATACATTTAAATTGTGAAGATGGGATTTTTCTTTCTGTCTGAATTTCGATATAAATCGGATTATTCACAATCAATACATAACGATAATCCAATCCGGCTTTTTTTCTTTTTTCAGATGGAACGGAATGTCCTATTCTTCCAAATTTTCTAATATCTGCTCCCAAGTTATTTCGTAGAGGTATATAAAAAATATTTTCGTCTAATTCAATTTTGACACACAAATGAGTTCTTTTCGACTGCTTACCGGAATTTCCAACATCTAATAACTTTATAAAGTCAACATGTTTCTCAAAATAGTCTTTCTTTATGTAACAAAGTATCTGTTTCATAATTCTCCTTAATGTAAAAATGGGAACCTTTCAGTTCCCAATAATTTCTTCAGCTTTTTTTAGACAGGTGCATCTGACGAACCCCTCACAATTTCTTCAGTTTTTATTATAGATAACAAAAAATATTCCGCTATCAGACAGGCTCCTCTGACAAACGCCTCTAATAGAAATTCTCATTTCTACTATTATAGTATTGCAACGGAAATAGAATGTCAATCAAATTCCACTCAAAAACATCAAAAACATTTTTTTGCAGGTTATCCATTTAACCTTTGAAAAAGAAATGCATTTTTATTATAATGAGAAATACGGCTACAGCAGTTTCTTTAAATACTTAGCTGTTACCACCGCCAACCGGCTAAACAGATCATTGCGAGCGCCCCCGGGAACTTTTTTACACTCGGATTTCAGGGACCGCTCAATCACAAGAATGGAGGCTTCCTGTCACAAATGAAAACCTTTACTTACAAACATACCATTTATTCCTGCTTTATCGGGTATATCGTACAGGCAATTATCAACAACTTTGTCCCGTTACTTTTTCTCACTTTTCAATCGTCCTACGGTATACCCCTGTCCAAAATTACGTTCCTCGTGACTTTTAATTTTGGATTACAACTGCTTATCGACCTGATTTCTCCCGCCTTTATTGACAAAATCGGTTACCGGGCGTCTATTTTGATTGCGCATATCACCGCAGCCGCCGGCCTGATTGGCCTGACCTTTTTGCCGGAGCTTATGCCAACCCCTTTTGCGGGACTGATGGCGTCCGTGATTATTTATGCAATTGGCGGCGGCCTGATTGAGGTCTTAATCAGCCCTATCGTGGAGGCGTGTCCCACGGACAATAAGGAGACGGCCATGAGCCTGCTCCACTCCTTCTATTGCTGGGGCCATGTGGGCGTGGTTCTTCTTTCCACCTTATTTTTTACCCTCATTGGCATACAGAGCTGGAAAATATTGGCGGCCCTCTGGGCCATTATCCCCATACTGAATATTCTCTTATTTGCAAAGGTTCCCATTGCGCCTTTATTATCTGAGGGAGAAAAGGGAATGACCTTTAAGGAACTTATGGTAAACAGGCTGTTCTGGATTTTGCTTATCCTGATGATTTGTGCGGGAGCCTGCGAACAGGCGGTCAGCCAGTGGGCCTCCACCTTTGCGGAAAAGGGGCTTCGCGTAAGCAAAACCGTGGGCGATTTGGCAGGCCCTATGTTCTTCGCCGTCCTGATGGGAAGCGCAAGAGCCATTTATGGAAAGTATGGGGAGAAAATAGATCTGCATAAGTTTATGTACTGCAGCGGACTTTTGTGCCTGTTCAGCTACCTTTTGATTTCCCTGTCCCCTTCCCCTGTGCTTGGACTGATTGGATGCGGACTCTGCGGGCTTTCCGTGGGAATCCTCTGGCCGGGTACCTTTAGCATCTCGGCGGCAAAGCTAAAGGGCGGCGGAACTCTCTTGTTCGCCCTGCTTGCCCTAGGCGGGGACATTGGCTGCTCTTTAGGCCCCACCACAGTCGGCATTGCTTCGGGTCTTTTGAATGATAATTTAAAATACGGTATATTGGCCGCCGTTGTTTTCCCGGTGCTGCTGTTAATTTTTCTGCCGCTTACCAAAACAAAGCCCGATTCACATTCGGCTGCATCCTGACCGTCAGACGGCGCAAAATCACTTTCGAGATTTCGCCCCCTGATACGGATATCAATTGAGCAGGGAAGATTTTCTCCTAACTCGCCGTGCGGCCTGTGCGCCACTTTAGTGGCATATTTCGCCTGCATGGACCTGTACACAGAAGAAGGAGCTGCCCTGCGGCAGCTCCCTTTATTTATTTTGCCTGTGCCATTGACAATAAGGCGTCTTGTAAAAGTTTAGAGAAATTGATATTATTTTTTTCGGCAAAAGTATTCAGCCATGCAGGAATTGTAAGATTTTTCCTTACGGCTTTTTCACCATATTTTTCTTCATAAGCATCCATATCTAATAATAACATATTTATCATACACCCACTTTCAGCAGTTATTTCAGAATAATCAGAAGCAGGTGGGATTTTCTCCCCATCTTCAAGTTCTCCTAATATCCAACCACTGGCGGCATCAATCCCCATTTCAATAGCCTGCTCTAAGTTTTTTCCCTCTGTTACACAACCGGGCAAATCCGGAAATTCTACCACATATCCACCACTTTGATCCGTAAAAGGCTTAAATATAGCCGGATAAATTAATTTCAATATATTCACCTCCATTTATATAAATCAGCAAGTGGAGCTTAAACCCCCGCTTGTTTCATGATTGATTTCACCGTATCAGGATTCAAATCCCCTCCGTGTTCCGGAATTGTGACCTTTCCAGACTTAGTTGGGTGTCTGTATTGATGGTGCGAACCTTTTTGCTTTACTTGATACCATCCATTTTTTAATATTATACTCTCAATTTCTCTAAATCTCATTCAATATCTCCTTATTCATTCATGGCATCTCTCCTTTTCCATTGAATTGATTATAGTATAATGCGCATTATGCGTATTGGCAACAACTTTATTCTTAAAAACATCCACAAAAGTCAAAGCCCCCTCCTCTTGTTTATCCTCCAACACAAGATAATGCATCTATTTGATGATACTCTTTGATAATTCCTTTCGAGATTTCGTCCCCCTGAAGCGGATATCACACGGGAAGGGACGATACTGGCTTTTATGGATTTGGTATTGGTATAAATATGCTCCTTTTTGGTAACAATTTTATAGTCTTGATTCTTACCAAAAAGGAGCCGCTTTTACTTCTCTCTTATTTCCAATAAATCTTCAATTTTGCAATCCAGATATTCACATAACCTTACAATTAGATTCGCATCTACTCTTTGAAATTCATCCCTACAATACCTGTTAAAATTTCCTCTTTGCAAATCCAAATCTTTACATATCCTTGTTTTACTGATTTTCTTTTCTTCCAGCAATTCTACTATGCGTATGTGTAAATACTTCATTTTGCACCTCTCTTATTATAAACAGTATAAACAAGTATTAGGAAATTAAATACTTTATATATAGACAGTAAAATTATGTATACTGTATAATAAAATACTATATATATAGATATGAGGTAGGATATAATATGAAAGCTATACAAATAACCTTATTAGTACAAGATATAGAACTGGAAAAAAGAATAGAGCAACTAGAGGAAAGATGTAAAAAAATTGATGTGCCATTGCAAAATATATTCCAAATGACGGCTGCCACCATGCCAAACAAGCCTTTTATTGATATACTTCTGTCTTTAAGTGATTTAAAAATTTTTGACCTGGAAGAAGAGGAACGAAATAAAAATTTTTGGAAAAAATTTAAATTCCATCAAAAGAAAGATAAAAAATGAAAATATATCGGTTGAACCCTTCCCCTTCGGGATAGCTCATCCGGACAGAACAGATATTCCTTTCTACGAAATCGTTCTTAAAAAATGTTATGATAAAGCTTACCTTGTAGCCTGAAATATCCAACACTTCTCCAAAGGAACCGTTTATCATAACTCCTGGGAAATTCTTGCTATGCCAAATAATGGCAAGTGAGCGAAATAGTACAACACAAAAGCACCCTTCGAAAGATAGGTGCTTTCTTTATGCCTGCATTCGTATACTGTCAAGAATATCATGCTCTCCGTGTTCTACAATGTACCCTGTTTTGTTTACAATTTCTCACATTGTTCCTTGTGTTTCGTAAAAACCTCTAGGGAGTGAAATATGGATAATAACGTGACTTACCCACAGGGTATGTAACTAAAATAAGCATATCTTAATGCCCTAAACGGGCTCTTCTCATTTCTACGAAACCCAAGCCTACTTCATCACGAACAATATATGGCTGTTTCAATGCCCTAAATAGGCTCTTTTCATTTCTACTTATGAATGCTGTGGCCGGTGGCATGAGAGCCGTAGTGTGTCAATGCCCTAAACGGGCTCTTTTCATTTCTACACTATCTCTCTGCAACCCTACTAAAATCAATGGCTTCAAGCTCAATTTTTGCATATAATTATCAAAATATTCTAACAATTTCTTTTTACAACCCATTTTTTTGTCTTTTCAAAATTTAGCTGTTGATATTATTATATTCCTGTCCCTTTCCATTTTCAACTCAAACTTAATCATAGTTTGTGTCAAGTGTTAGTTGGCACAAGCATTCCATGAAATTCATTTGATTTTTCTTTGGCAGTCGCATATAATATAAGTAAGGGAATCCCTACTTTCCCTATTTCAGGAGGTAAAAGATATGTTAGTAAACGCTTTTGTTGACACCGCAAAGGTCATGGCCAAAGGGCAGGTCACAATCCCAATAGATGTCCGTAAAGTGCTTGGCGTGGCAAGCGGAGACCGTATTTCTTTTATTGTGGAAGGTAGCACCGTCCGTATCGTTAATTCGGCTGTCTATGCCATGCAAATGCTTCAGGAGGAAATGGTAGGCGAAGCGGAACAATCCGGACTTACATCTGACGATGATGTTATGGCGCTTGTAAAAGAATTCAGAAATGAGGACGAAAACGCATGAGGGTTCTAATTGATACAAATGTCCTCATATCTGCGGCATTGAATGCAAACGGCGTTCCTTATCAGGCTTATGTAAAAGCCGCCTCTTATCCTAACCACGGATTGATCTGTGAGCAGAACGTTGATGAAATGAAACGGATATTCAACAAAAAATTTTCGAAACGTCTGGCGGCATTAGATAAGTTTCTTTCAATAGCCTTACTGACACCGGAATTAGTACCCATCCCAACAGATGAAAATATGTCGGAATCTCGGGTCAGAGGTGTAAATGACCGTCCCGTTTTAAGAGCGGTGATTGAGGCAAAGGCAAATATCCTGCTCACTGGTGACAAAGATTTTCCGGAATCAGGTTTGAAGAATCCAATGATTATGACACCGACTGAATTTCTCAACACAGATTAAATTTTCCAAGCCCCATAGCAGTCCATTAGAAGGAATGAATCACGCTTGTCTGATTCCTGCTCGGATGGTGGTTCAGCTTCCTGATATACCCAAACGCTTCTCCAAAATCAAGTGCATCCCATGCATCATAAACCTTTGCCAATAAATACACAAAGTTCATCATCTGCTGCCTGATAGAAGGATCCGGTATATTTTCTTTCAGCTCTCCTAACCTTTCCTGTGCGCCTGCATAGTTATACCGTTCAAATAATGCCAATGCTCTCTCAATCTCAAAATCCCCAAATATGGCAAGAGGATTGTCAATATAAAATAATATTTCGGAACCCGGATTTGGTTTCCGGGAATCAGTAAGATAGTCGTTAGAACCCACATATGCCAATGTACATCGCTCATAGCTCCGGCCATGGCCGCAGCAGCAGACGTGGCCTTGGTTCCTCCTAAAAATTAATATACATCTTCCCCGGCTTTCCCAAATTGATATAAGCTTCTCTTGATCTCCTGATAAATATTCAGCGGGCTGGTTTCACTAACCCTGCGCTTTTGATATTCCATTGCTTCCAGCAGGCAACATTTTACAATCTTTTTTAGTGGCATTCCGTCTCTGATATGTGTAAAAGTTAAATTTTTTTGGTCTAAACAGCCTGATATACAGCACAATCGGCTCATAAGAAGTTTCCACTGACACCACCAGGTATTCTCCTTTTTAAATACCTTTGCTTTGTTCCTGTCTATAAAATCCTCTTCTATCAGCTTCATAAGATTTCTCTCACAAAATTCATCTGCAATCTGCCTCCAACAGCACATCCTCTCTCAGTTCGCTAGCGATGATATCTGATTCGTGATGCTTGTACGGTACTACTATATCTGGTAATTCATGGCTGATTTTCTTACAGTCACGGCAACGGAACCTTCTTACCACAAAAAATGCAGGAGCCATCCTGCTTATACAGAATTCTCCTACGCCTTCCAGTCAGTATGAAATTTCCCTCATAATAAGGGCGGTGGGATTTCTCCTGGTTTTTTACAAAAAAACGGGGTGTCTTCCTTTTGTTCAAGAGTGTAGTTTTGGATGGTGACCATGAGATACCTTGCTTCGTGTATAATGCGCTGAGTGGGCTTTCTTTTATTCAACGTATGAAAAACTGAATATAGCTTAGCGGGAAGAAGCGGGTAATGCTTTAAACGGACTTCTTTCATTTCTACCCGGTTAATCTCAGCGCGTGTAAAACGCGAAATGACGTGTCAATGCCCTTAACGGGCTTCTTTCATTTCTACTTGTATGATCTCGTTCGGTGCGAACGATCAGAATGTGTCAATACCCTAAACGGGCTTTTTTCATTTCTACACGGCCAAAGGAGAACTTTAGCTTTTATAGTATGATGTATCAATGCCCTAAACGGGCTCTTTTCGTTTCTATCTGACGGCTTCGTTACTCACTTTAATGAAACAGATTTGTGTTAATGCCCTAAACAGGCTTTTTCATTTCTACGAGATGAGATGTTTGCTTTTGCAAGGTTCCGTAAAGAGTGTCAATGCCCTTAACAGGCTTCTTTCATTTCTACGATATCTCCCCCAAACCAACTAAAATCAATGGTTTCAAGAAGCATTTCTGCATGTAATTATCAGAATATCCTGATAATTATGCTTTTTAAAGAGATTTTCAGGTTTTTTATAAATTTCTCTTTTTACCATTATATAACCTACATCCCTGACTTTCAATTAACATTTTCACATTAAATTTCCTCCGTTTCGCTTTGTTCTGTTGCCTGTTATACTGTCAGCTCGCGTTCCGGAGTTCCCTTTCAAGGTTCTTTTGTTATATCTGATTCCCTCCGCATATGCTAATTCTGTGGCGGTCTTAATCCGCTCTCTGACGGTACTATCATATTCGGACTGCAAAGGCTGTATCTCGGCTTTCCAAAGCTTCGGCGTTATTTTCTCGCCATTCTATAATAGGCTCTGTATACTAATAAAAAAGTAACTGATTTTCTGTTAAGACAAATCGCAGCCTAAAGGGAAACAATATTCAATTTTTTATATTATTTTCCCAAATACATAAAGCTTTCCTTTCAATTTGTATTTACTTCAGCAGCTAAAATCTTGCTGCATAATTCTGAATATTCCTCATAAGAAATTTCAGCTCCATTTAATGTATAGTTCAATCCGGCCTCTTCATTATTGATGTCAAATTCTTCGCCAAAATTCATTTCTGCAGCTAAGTTATCAGCTCCTTCAAATTTTTCCATATGGTAATATTCAAATCCTGCACTCGACCTGTTGCTATACATAACCCATATATCTCCCTTATAATAGGTATAAGAAAGAATAAGAGCAGTGCCATCGCCCCCGGCAAACTTATATACCTTGTTATCACGCGCATCAAGGTATATTCCGCCATAAGGACCACAAATAATGAGTTCGTTTTCTCCGTCATTGTCAAGATCGACTTTCTCTCCAATAGAATACGAATCCCATTCTTCAGAATCCATATTTAAATCGGTAATATAAAAACCCGATGTCAAATCTGTTGAATCAACGGCACTTATTGAACCACTTATAAATAAATCTAATAGTTCTTCCGCTGCCATTTCCGAATCTGTATTTTCAACTGTTTGCACATTGTTTTCCTGTTGATTTCCTAAGGATTTCTCCGCATTTACAATTTCATCTTTTATATCTGATTCAGCGCTCTCGCTCGTCCGGATATCGCTTTCCTGCTGACTTGGAGCAAATTCATCTTCTTTTGTTTTCCCACAGGCAGCAATACTCAAAGTCGTTAGAAAAGCACATACCAATATGGTTATCTTTTTATGCCTGTTCATAGGCATACCTCCCAGAAAGTCATTACTAAATTTTTGTTGAATTATATAATTTATTATTCCAGCATATATATATACACGATTCCATTAAATTGTTCTTAATCTCCCTTTGCCTTGTTCGTTACAATCATCATCTGTCTTGCCCTTTCCCTCTGCTCGAGGCTGACTGCCCTTGGCTTACAGTAACTGACGTATGATTTAGAAAAGAATAGGTCTTAGATACTTTGTCCTATCCTGTCACTGGCTTTAATGCCACAAACAGGATGCAATGACCGGGATCGGTGATGCGTGTCAATGCCCTAAGCGGGCTCTTTTCATTTTCTACATTATCTCTCTTCTCCCCTACTAAAATCAATCGTTTCAGGCTCAATTTTTTCATGTAATTATCAGGATATTCTATCAATCGTACTTTTCAATCCATTTTTTATCCGGTTAAACGGTCAACAAAAACGGCTTATATACCAAAAGGAAAACTAACACAGTCACAAGAACTATCGTTCCAATATAAAGCATTTTATTATATGCTTTTTTATATAATCCAATACCAAACAACAGGCCAAAGGCAAAATCAAATATTGTTTGTGCTAACAGCATATGGCTATTGCACAATACAATCAGGCAAGCAAAAGCCTCGGCTAACATTCCACTTGCAGGCAAAGCATAAAGAAATGAATTGAACGCATTTTGTCTGTTCCAAAAATACAAGACAAAACTGCCAATGCCACAAGCAACTGACAATATAGAATATGCAATAAATAAGTCCGTCTGAAACTGTCCTTCATTTGAAAATCTTGATATATGAAAGCCTAATATGTATTTCAATCCATAAAAACATATTGTCATACCAAACATATATAGAAATGAGTTGATAAATGCACCTTTATTTGAGGAACTCAAGCAAGTAATGATTCCCACACTTGCAATCCAAAATCCAAAAAGAGTTGCCATTGATGGTAAACTCCACAGGCTTTCTTCGTATGGCAAAAAATCCGTAAGCCGGCATAAAATCCCAGCAACCATTCCTATTAAGAATACTACAAAATATGATTTTTTATTATCACTTATTTTAATAACCAAATACCTCCTTAACTGCCAATTTATTAGACGATACAATTTGAATACTGCGCCAATTATATGTCAAGGTTTTTTGCCGGTTATACATCTTCTTTCATTTGCTTTTCCATATGCTGTTGGGGATTATATTGGCCCTGAAATGACTATTGTGCAGATACTATTGGGGGCTATGATAATGCTTGCCTGTTCACTCACGGTTTTTGTTCTATCCTGTCCTGTGACTACCACTATCTTTCGGAGGAAAGAATATTGAGCCCCAACATAGGCGCAGAGCCGGTAGCATGCAGGATAAAAGTGGTTATTGATTCTTTCTTCTTAAAAGATACGGCAACCACATAGGAGGTAACGCCGTATCCGCGTCAAAGTTCTGCTCAAAGAATCGCATGTATTTGCCCTGCTCTATAAGCGGCTTGATGTTGTGCAGGTCCGTTATCGCTGTCCAAGAAATAAAAACGAGGTCAAACCAATCCCTGGCGCAGTTTGACCGGCTGATGCCAGGGATTGAAATTGAGCATCCCAAAGCCCTCAAAAATTTGCAATTCGTCAAACAGTTCTTCCCTTGAATTTCACCAAATCTGTTTCCCAGCAAAAGCAAGTGCAGCATCCTTTGTTTCTATTACCATTTTAGAGTAACCATTCAGCCAAGTCTGCACATTTACTGCGCAGATATCCTGTACTGCTTTTGTAACTCCGATTTTCATTTCTATCCATTTCCACTTTTCGCCGCTTTTTTCGTCGCTTTTTTAGCGACGAATTATTTCAATTTGTATATTTTGCCTTTCGTTTTACCATTATCAACAAGTTGGTCAATGCCAACCAATTCTTTTAATAATTCCTTTGTTCTGGTATCCTTTAATCCTAACTTCTCTGCAATTTCCGCAGTCTTATGCCAATCACCATCATCCATAAACTTTAGGATTATGTCATACTGCTCCATCTTTTTTTTAGACAATTTATTCATCGCTTTTTCATAACCATCCGATGATGCAACTTCATCCTTATTTTCTAAAAATGCCGGATGAATTGGAATTCTTATTCTCATAGCGCGTCTATCTTCATCCGTAAAGAATTCTGCTCTAGGGGAGCCATTCTTTGTAAGTTCTTCCTGTATAGTTGGAATACCGGAAGAATGGCCTTCTGATAAATCAAGCTCCTTTAAAAATTCACCAAGTCTCCTATTTCGATAATATCTTGAAACAAATCGCTTTCCTTCTGCTATTGTCTTTTCAGAAATTGACCTATCTATACCTGGAAAATTCATAATGTTTATACAATCAGGTTCTATTTCTATAGTAACTGGCTCATATGACATATAATCTCTGTGATAAAAAGCATTTACCACCGCTTCCTCGATTGCCTGATAAGGATAATTAAAAATTCTTAAAGCCTCCATCTGATTTGGAACTTTAATAACCTTTTCTCGTATAAACAGATTACGAAAACGTTCCATTGTTGCCTGAATCATTTGTGGGACGGAACCTGTAATATTTGGAAAGTCCTCACTTATACTTGGATTCTCTATACTTCCCTTTGGAAATGATGTCATTTGAACATAAGTATATCCAAAAAATTTCTCTGGATGCTCGCAGAACATCATGAGTGCGACGTTCTGAATATATCTAAGCTCCAGTGGTCCTACTAAAAGCTGCATATCCTGAAGAATATCCTCAACGCCGCGTTCTCTTACCTGTTTTGCAAGTTTGCTGCCAGTCTTACGCAGGTGATCTTCCAGCAACACAGGTGAAATATCTTCAAATGTTGCCTTGTGATTTGCTCTGCAATCAAATGGTGTTTGATCCGACATATTAATCAATTCACGTTCCTGCTCCGGATTTGCCCTGACAGAGCTTGTCAGATATCGAATATAATATTTGTATTTTTTATCTTTCCTGCCAGTCACATACTCCGGTGACTTATATGGGCGCTGTTGTCCCGTCCTGGCAACAATAACATAAATCCATTTCCCATCTATTTCTTCCGGAATACCTTTTGGAAAATATGGCGGAGATATCATATTATTATATCCTACCATCTCCTTCTGAATTGTATCCAGCATATACTCTGGTAATCCTTTTACCGGACGCTTTGCAATACCATTTTCTTCTTCAACGCCTACAACAATATAGCCACCACCATCATTGTTATAATCATTTGCAAATGCACAGACACTATGATAGATATCATCAGGGTTCCATCCTGTTTTAAACTCTATGCGATCTGATTCTATTTTTCTTTTGTTTAATAAATCTTCAACGCTTATTTCAAGTTCCATAGAGTCCACTCCATTCTCACTTCCAAACATACCCTTTTGCGGCACAAACAATACATGAGCCATTTCAAGGAAATCGCCGTGAATCGGTTCTTTTTCAAACCATCCGAAATACGCTTACAGGCATTTCAAATGATACCTTCCAAATCCGAAGCTCGTATTCTTTCCTATGTGTATCAGTTCCCCTATCAGCAGCAGCGCCCACAGCTCCTCTGTCAGCCCCTCCAGTATCAGATAACCTTTCATTCCCCGCAAAATTATTTTTTGTTCTTTTCGAGTAGAATATCGGGCTACACTCTTAATATAACATTCCTGGCTTCGAATCTTTAATTTCACATCATCCTCGCCGGATTTCAGGATGTCGCTTTCTATCCCTTCAAAGCAATCCAGCATATAAATTCTGCGTCTGACCGCGCTTATAATCGCATCGGCCCGAAAATTATTCAAATATTCTTTTTGGAATTTTAAGGTAACGGGTGAATCAAATATCATGGCTGCCTCTTTCTTATCGAAAGTGCCGCCCATTTTCATCCTTCGGAAAACAAGATAATCGTAAAGCATATGCGCAGCATAGTTACTCATATTGATCATTTCTCCGTCCAAAAACGATGTTCCCTCCATATCCTTAATATCGGCAATTTGGAATTTGGCGTGATTTTTTCCGATACCCTCCTTTGCAAGCATGGACAGGGCCTGATAAATCTGATTGAAATATATGATTGTATATCCAAATAAGATCAAATAAAACCTAAGTCTATCCCCCGCTTTAAAAACCTCCCGGAAGTTTTCACATTCCAGCACATACCCAATGCTCCCCCCTGTTGTGACGAACTCCGGCTTATTTACAAACTTCGAATACAATATTTTTTGTACAATACATTCTGATTCAAAATCACATTTCTCGCATTGACGGTCGTGTACACAATTCATACGCAGAAGCATCTCGCCTATGCCGCCTCTGATTGCCGATACCTTATCCTTTGGCAGCACGGAATCTTCCGGAAATTCGAGCGTAAACTGCAGTTTGACAAAACGCACTTGCAATGCCTTTAATAAATTGTTTTCCATATTGTTTTTATCTTCTTTTCAAATTTTTAATAAGCAAGGAGCCCTGATTGTATAAGATCCGGTTACAATCCCGTCGGATGCAAGCCCGGTTTTCAGCACGCCTTCCCCACATAAAACCATAAAATTCTTTTACAGAGTCCGCATAAAATGTGTTCTATTGCTTCTTTGATCCATTGCTTCTTTGAGCCATTATTTAATCCATTTCATCATCCGGCTCCTATACTGAATATAAAAGATTAAATAAACGTTCTATGACCGTTAAGCCATAGTTTGCATTGCTTACATAAAAGCAAGGTTCATACAACTTTCTGTCTATATGTTGCTCGCTATATAAAATACAATATACCTCTTTATCGTTACATTTCTTACAAATTTCAGGGAAAAGAAGGCTTTCATTCGTGGCATCCTTCTCCTCTACCTGATAAACAATAATGTCATTCTTTTTTGTCCAAAGGGATATTTCATCATCCTTAACAAAATTTCCGATTGTTTTCTGGCTGACAGAATATTTCTGTCTTTTTAAAATTCCATATGCTTTCTTTAAATTTTCGTTTTTCTTTTCCTGAAATACAAAAAGTATGTTTTTCTTTTTCGCCAATTCTTCCTTTGCAATACAGCTCATGAGATATTTCACATTTTCCTGCCCGCCGATAAAACTGGAAATCGCTCTCTTCGTCTGTTCTGCATATTGCTCCTGTATCATATTGGAGATATCTTTTCGCCCTTTTATTTCAAAGAAAGCAAAAACCCCTGTAAGAGCCACGCCTATAAGACCAATCAGCCATATTAGAAATTCTTGCTGCTTTTCCACAAAGTCTCTGAACTTTGCCATTTCATTTTCCAAAAAATCTATCGTCTGTGTATACTCCGTCTGTGTTGTCGCTCCACTATGTATATTCATTGTGTTAACATCTCGCTGCAACTCACAAAGTACTCTTTCCAAATGATAAAATTCACAAATTCCCAAAATGAGCATAGCACAAATAATGATTATTATGCCGATAGAAAACCCGTGTTTTTTCAGTTTTTCCATGATAATCCTCCATGCTACCGACACCTGCAAATTTGGGCGTCAGCACAAATTTGGTCTGTGAAAAATTTATTTTTCACAGTACTTTCTCCCATACCGCTTTAACCTCGAAAAGCAAGGGGATGTCACAAAACGGCAGTTTTATACAATATATAGCATCCACACGCCAGGAGTTTGGCATATATTGTATAGAAGCCGAGTTTTGCAACAGCCCCTTCAAAATTTTTTTATTAACACCGCCCGTAAGTCACCGTTAATTTCTTTATCTCATCTAACAGCTCTTTTGTAATTTCTCCTTCCCGCAGACGCCACTTCCAGTTTTTCCCCAGGGTAGAAGGGGTGTTCATTCTGGCCTTATTGGTATAGCCTAAATAATCCTGAATCGGGATGATACAGGTATTGGCCACGCTGCGCATCGCCAGGCAAATCAGCTCTTTATAAATCATTTTATCCGACACCTGATCGTTATGGATGTATTCCCTGACCATACGCCGCTCTTTCACCGTAATCTTTTTAAACCAGGAGCACAGCGTTTCATTGTCGTGGGTTCCGGTATACACCACACAGTTCCTGTCATAATTATGGGGAAGATAGTCGCAGGCGCTTCCCGTATCCCTGCTGTCAAAGGCAAATTCCAGCACTTTCATGTTCGGGAAACCGCTTTCTTTTACCAGCCACCGCACGGAATCCGTTATGAAGCCAAGATCTTCCGCAATAATATTTTTTTGTCCAAGCCTTGCCCTCACCGTATGGAACAAATCCATTCCGGGCCCTTTTTCCCAATGCCCTCGCTCAGCCGTGGTATCTCCAAAAGGAATGGAGTAATACTCGTCAAAACCTCTGAAATGATCAATCCGCACCACGTCATACAGCTCAAAGCAGACGCTCAGACGTCTAATCCACCAGTCATATCCCTGATTCTTATGATAATCCCAGCGATACAAAGGATTACCCCACAGCTGTCCTGTCTTTGCGAAAGCATCCGGCGGACACCCGGCCACCGCAATCGGCACATTTTCCTCATTCAGCTGGAAAAGCTCAGGGCTTGCCCATGTATCCGCACTGTCAAAAGCAACATAAATGGGAATATCCCCAATGATGCTGATCCCCTGCTTATTAGCGTAAGCTTTCAGTTCCGTCCACTGCTGCCTGAATTTAAACTGAATATATTTATAAAACTCAATATCAAAGTATAATTCCCTCTGGTAGTAGTCCATGGCATTGTTCCATCTGAATCTGATGTCCTCCGCCCACTCGTCCCAGCTTTTTCCACCAAAGCAGTCTTTCACGGCCATAAACAGCGCGTAATCATTAAGCCACCAGCTATGTACTTCGCAAAAATGCCTGAATTCCGGATTTTCATAAATCTTGCTCCTCTCATAGGCCTTTCGAAGGAGCTCAAAACGTCCCTCATACAATTTTCCGTAATCCACAAAGGCGGGCCTGCTTCCGAAATCCACGCTGTCACATTCTTCCTTTTCAAGCACTCCTTCTTCAATCAGAGCCTCCAAACTGATAAAATATGGATTCCCTGCAAAGGTGGAAAAGGATTGATAAGGCGAATCCCCGTAGCTTGTGGGCCCTAAAGGCAAAATCTGCCAATAGCTCTGTCCCGCTGCCTTTAGCTGGTCAACAAACGTGTACGCGCTTTTTGAAAAACACCCAATCCCATACTTTGACGGCAGACTGCTGATTGGAAGCAGTATACCGCTTGCTCTTCTTTCCCCCATGATAACCTCCTTTAATTGCCCTTTGCGGGCTAATAAATATTCTGCAATACTTTATCGTTCAAAATATTAGAACTCTATAACTATTCAGCTCAGGACTTTGCACTTGCTGCAAAGTCCGTGAGAACGCATAAAAGCTCAAAAGATTCCATATATGAAACTCATACGCGAAATACCACCTGTACAAGCAGCATATAGATAAACGTTCCAAGCGCAATGCTGAGCAGTGTATTTCTTTTCCACAAATGTAACAATACCACCGTTCCTGTCCCAAGGATCTCGGGTAGTCCGTACGGAGCCGTTAAGAACCGCACGCTGCGCAGGCAATACACAACCAGCATCCCGATAATTGCATACGGCAACACCCCTGACAAATATTGAACAAACGCAGGCGTCTTTTTCTTCCCTCCGAAGACAAGAAAAGGCAGACCCCTTAAAAGCAAAGTAACCAGAGCAGTTACTGCCACCACTAACCCGGAATGTATGTTATGCATCTCCGTCACCATCCTTTTTACCGGCAAACTTCCCGACATGCCGCTTTGCGGCACAAACGATACATGAATTATTTCAGAA
>ERZ777011.2250-NODE-2250-length-16175-cov-3.520347_pt1 | contig 16175 bp, 8 predicted proteins | sample MGYA00374964_ERZ777011 | MGnify/ENA primary metagenome ERZ777011 (study PRJEB29310, sample SAMD00008975) | mouse gut metagenome | study: EMG produced TPA metagenomics assembly of the Metagenome analysis of fecal microbiota from mouse which was promoted...
GCGAACTTTGCCAGTTCCGCAATCACATTCACCAGCTTTTTCTTGACTAATTTCAGTGCTTCCGTCATTACAATTATATCAGTATTGTCGCCCACATAGCAGGAGGTAGCGCCCAAATGAATAATCCCGGCCGCCTTCGGGCACTGCTGTCCGTAGGCATAGACATGGCTCATCACGTCATGACGCACTTCCTTCTCCCGCGCCTTTGCCACATCATAGTTGATGTCCTCTGCGTGCGCCTTCAGTTCATCGATCTGTTCCTGTGTGATCACCGGCTGCCCGTTCTGGCAAAGTCCCAGTTCCATCTCTGTCTCCGCCAGTGCGATCCACAGTTTCCGCCATGTCCTGAATTTCATATCCGGCGAGAAGATGTACTGCATCTCCTTGCTTGCATAACGCTCCGATAAAGGGCTTACATATCTGTCTGTACTCATAGTTTCTCTCCTGTCCTTTTCATTCTCACGAAACCTTTTCCTTAAATCACATCACATAGTATACCATACGCACAAAGAAAATGGTGAACGGATTAAACATTGTCTCCGTTTCCCTCTGCAGTTCCGGTCTGTCATGCTGTTTTATCAACAAACTTTATTTGATCTCACCATCCTAGAGGCACAGTTCTCCGTATAATGCCTCGCGGTACACAGTATCAACTGCCGCTTTGGACAAATCATCCATACGGGCAGACTGTAAGAGAGCCTGCGTAAGTCTCGCAAAACGTTCTTCGCCTTCTGAATATCCCTCTGCGTGCCCCTCTGCAAGACCTTCTGCCCAGCCCTCCTCCCGGGCCTTCTTCCTCTCTGCCGGTATATCAACAGACTTGAAATGTTCAAACAATACTGCCATTTTCCGCTCCTTTACCTGTTCCGTAAATCCTTCCACTTCGTCCTCCGGCAGATTCAACTGCCGCAGCATGGTCGCTGTTACTCTGGCCACGATACCAAGAACTTCCTCCGTGGAATGTTCCGACAGGTTTTTCAAATAGTCATCGGGTAAATTCAGTTCCTGAAATTCCGCTGTACTCTGCAGTCGGTTGATCAGCATTACCAGAGATAGTTCATCGTTTTTTTCCGCCAGTTCTTCTATGCTGTATGAACTTAACGCAATCAGCTTATAGAAGAATCCCGGTGTAAACGGTTCAAATACCTTATCTAACATGATCCGTTCCTGCAGATTGCGGGCAGCCGTCCATTTACCGCTTCCTTCGTAGTATACGATAGGCAGAATGGGCGGGTACCGGAATCCTTTGGTCTTGCTGATGCCTTTTTTTAACCGCTCCATCTCTTTCTCATAGTCTTCCCATATATAGACCATGTAACGGAGAAGCTGCATACACACATTATAATCGACTTTGGTCTTATGTTCAATAAGGGATACAAAAAATAATGTATTATTTCCTTCTAATTTTATACGTTTTACCGTATCTGAGTTTCTTTCCTCCGTGAACATCGGTACATACCGCTCCGTGACATCCTCAATATCTTCCGGCTTCACGTTTTTCAGAAGGGGAATGTCTATGTAGTTTCTCAGAAACTGGGAGCACAGTTGTGCATTGCCGAAGATCAGCTTACTGCTGCTGTCACGGGGTCTGCTGTTGGAAATCTGCGGTTTTGGGTTTTGGGTCATTGCTTTTTTGTCTGTCATAAAGGGAGAACTCCTTTCGATGTGGACAGTGGCAGAACGGATAGAAGTGCAAGATGTGCTTCAAGCAAAACGAACCCAAAGCATGCTAAACAGTGTTCTGCCGGATTCAGTTGTTAATGGGTTATCCAGCCTGTATCAGAAAATACGGCTGCTATTCCTGACGGAATATGTGACGCACAGCAGAGATATATTCCTGTGCGATGTAGTTTATTATAGAGCAGATTCAAGCGCAGCGCAAGCTTTTTTTATAAAATACAATCAATTGCCCGGCTGTTTACTTTTACATATGTCATAGAGCAAAATTCAAACCGTGGACTCCCGCCGTCCGGTTCGAATAAACGCAATCAGTCCCTCCGCATCCCCGAAATCATCATAATCACCGTGAAATCCTTCCCTGTGATAGACAATTCCCTCCTTTTCATTTCTTTCAAGGCAGTCAAGCAGGGTATCAAGACCGTACCGCTTCGCAAATAGCGTGAAGGCATATGGCTTGGTCTTTGATAAAAAACCCCGCCTGCAATCAATTTCACAGAGAAAGCAATTCGATATTCCTTTTGCAAGAGAGCAGTTCCGGTTCTCACACCACTCTTTATCCGGGCACTCCCCGGCGATGCATCCATTACAGGTATCATTCATAGAACACAGACAACAAGCCAGACCGCATCGCGCGATCCCGAGTGATCTTTTCATGCTAATCTCCATTCCGCAGACGCTTTAGCGTCGGAGGAATCGCGAGCCGAATATCAGATTCGGCTCTGCGATAAGAGCTATTTTGTGACGCCTGCGGCACAAATAGCCGTGTGAAAAATAAGCTATCAAGCTTATTTTTCACACTAACCTCCTCTTACCGCTCATACTCTCCCCGGATATCCTCCCCGGGCGGTGTAAGCGGATACTGCCCCGTAAAGCACCCTTTACAGATTTCCAGTCCGTCCACCATCTCCGCCAGCCGTTCCAGCTTAAGATAGCCGAGGGAATCCGCGCCAATAACCTTACAGATCTCCTCCACGCTGCGGTTATAGGCAATCAGCTGCTCTCTGGCAGGCACATCCGTACCGAAGTAGCACGGATACAGAAACGGCGGAGAACTGACCCGCATATGTACTTCTTTAGCGCCCGCCTCCCGCAGCATCCTGACGATGCGGTCCGACGTGGTACCTCTGACAATGGAATCGTCGATCATAACGATCCGCTTGCCGTTTACCGCCTCCCTGACCGCATTGAGCTTAACCTGTACGCTGCTCTCGCGGCTCTTCTGTCCGGGCTTGATGAAGGTCCTTCCCACATAGGTATTTTTCACAAATGCCTGTCCGTAAGGAATACCGGACTGCATGGAATACCCCAGCGCGGCGCAGTTGCCCGATTCCGGCACACCCACCACCAGATCGGCCTCCACCGGCGAGTCCATCGCCAGAAATCTGCCCGCCATAATGCGGGAATTATAGACGCTGACCCCGTCAATACGGCTGTCCGGTCTGGCAAAATATATATACTCGAAAATACATCTGCCGTGCCGGCTCTGCGGCAGACACATGCTCCGGTCCGATTCGATTCCTCTATCCGGTGAGATCGTAACGATCTCTCCCGGCTCCACATCTCTCACAAACGCCGCGCCGATCGTATCAAGCGCGCAAGTTTCTGATGCAAGAATATATGCGTTGTCCCGCTTGCCGATACAGAGCGGCTTAAATCCGTAGGGATCCCTGGCGCCGATCAGTTTGCGGGGCGACATGACGATCAGAGAATAGGCGCCTCTGATCTTATGCATCGCGTGTCCCACCGCCTCTTCCACGGTCCTGCTGTTCAACCTCTCTCTGGCGATATGGTAGGCGATAACTTCCGAATCTATGGTTGTCTGAAAAATAGCGCCGGTATATTCCAGTTCATGCCTGAGTTCCCCTGCATTGATCAAATTGCCGTTGTGTGCCAGTCCCAACGTTCCTTTCACATAATTTAGCACCAGCGGCTGGGCATTTTCCCTCGTGCTGCTGCCTGTCGTTGAATACCGGACATGCCCCACACCGATGTCACCCTTTAACTTTTCCAGCGTTTCCGGGGTAAAATTCTCATGTAAAAGCCCCATCTCTTTGGCACTTAACACCTTTCCCTTCGGTCCCGCAGTGTCGCTGACCGCGATGCCGCAGCTTTCCTGCCCTCTGTGCTGCAAGGCAAATAGTCCGTAATAGATCGTGGATGCCACATCGCCTCCGTCAAAATCATAGATGCCGAATACCCCGCACTCTTCACCTAACTTGTCTGTCTGTTCCGCCCTGTCTTCCTGTCCTGTCCTTATATTCATCCCGAATCCTCTCCTGCGTTCGCGCACAGTTCATCCGGTCCTCAAATACGCCTCAGCCTGATGCTGCTTTACTCCATCAGGCCACAGGCACCGGACCGCCTGTATCTGCCCGTAAATCTTCCACATTTACGGTATATTTTACACTGCCGCATTCTGCATACTTTTTCACAGTAACAGTGCAGCCTTCTGCCTCTGTTACGCTTCGTATACCCCGCTTACGGATTCCCTTAGTTTGTAAATTTCTTCTCGTACTCCTCCACCGACGCCATGATCTCCTTGGCATACTGCGGATATTTCTCCACCAGTTCCTTGATTTCCTTCTGGGAACCGCCCGCCACCACCTCTTTATTGTAATCCATCCTGCGGCGCAGCGACTGCCTTCTGATAATCAGATTGTGGCGGATCTCCACCATTTCCTTATGATCCAGTATCGCCTCCGTCTGGTGCAGCCACACCGCAGGATCCTTGATCTGATACCGCTTCAATATCTGCAGCAGTTCCTGTTCATTATAATCCAGATCCAGTTCCGCCTTGCGGAATTTCTCCCGTTCCTCCCGCTCGATCTTATAGTTCTCCCACAAATCTATCAGTTCGCGCGCACTCGAAACGCCGTACTTCAGATACAGGTAATCCAGCAGATTCGTGTTATTGACATATCTGATCTTCACCTTGTTCTGCAGGAGAATAATCTTATTGATGCCGTTCTCTACACGATGGAGTTCTTTTCTGGCATCCACATGCTTGACATAGATCACCGTGATCGCCAGCGCCGCCGCACCGGCTGTCACAAGATATCCCGCCTTCGTATCCATATCCAGAAAGAACTGCAGCAGCAGAAGCAGCAGGATACACAGCCCAAGTGCCGCCACACAGATGATTGCCATGCCTCTTGTATCGGCGATCAGACGCATCACCTCGCTCTTCCGGTACAGATAGGCATGCTTCTCACCCTCCAGCCGGCTCAAATCCTGTTTGATCAGATCCTGATACTCCTCCGCCTCCGTCAGCTTTCCGTACCCTTCTTCCACCTCGTCAAGCATCCGTTCGATGTGCTGATACTTCTCATCGCTGATCCGATGCGGCCGCTCCATGAAATCAGCCTTACTGTCCTGCAGAAGCGCCACCCGCTTCGCGCACTCTTTAAGCTGCTCACTCTCCTCCGGCGGAAGCGCTTCGATCTCCTCCATATCTTTAAGGTAGGAAGTTACCATGTCATACTCGAAAGTCAGATTCTCCAGTTCTCTCGTGGCATCCGCCATTCGTTCCAGACAGTTTCTGACATAATCAGTCCGCTGTTCTTTGTTGGTATAATCCACCTGATGTACGACTTCCTCTTCTTCCCACTCCTCGTCATATAAATCTTCTTCATCTCTTCTGCGCAATCCTGCGATCAGTTTCTTTAACCAGCCCATTTTACTCCTCATTTCTGTCCGGCAGATGCTACAGCACATACTCCCTGTACTGTTCCTTCAGTGCAGTCGTCAGTTTCTCGATCTCCTGATAGTACTGCACATCGCTGCCTGCCGTACTGCTTCCCTCTTCCTTAAACACCTGCAGGGTAAAAAGCATACGATTCTCATCTGTTCCTTCAAACTGTCCGGAAGCATGCTCCATCTTCCGCTCTACTCTAAGCGATGCATCGTGGTATTCCGGATGTTCCGCTATATAAGTAATATACTCCTTCTCCTCCTGACACATACGCAGGGCTGACAGATATGACTCCAGACTCTCCTGTGCCCTGTCCGTCCCGTAAGCCTGCTCAAACCACCCCGCCGCCTGCCTGAACATAAACAGCCTTGCACATGCCACTCCCATATTATAAAGGACACTGCCGCGCAGCCGCAGATCACTCTCCGGAATCTGCGCCAGCAGACTGTGATACTGTCCAAGCGCCTTGTTATACTTCCCGCTCTGCAGCATGTGATCAGCCTTAGCCTTCCCGCGCTCGTAAGGATTTAACCCTTCATTACTCCTGATGATCTGCTCCGTCCGTTCCACGATTTCCGGCGGATACAGATTCACATATTCTAATACGGTTCCGGCGAAAGCGGAGGCGGAACCATCCTGATTCAGCAGAGAATAAAGTGTGTGCGCCAGCTGTCCTAATCCGCACTGTTCATCCAGCCACTTCACCAGGTCACGCCGCAGCATTTCCTGGTCCAGCAGTTCCGCTTTCTCCACAAGCAGATAGCATAATTCCTCCACCGAATAAAGGTTTACATAAAATTTTTCCATATAATAGGGCCTTTCGGCATATACCCCTGTCCCCAGAATTATCCGGCTCATACTTTCCGTCACATCCTTCGTAATGATACTCGCAAACCACGCGTCTGCCTGTCTTCCTCTTGCACTGATTATGCCACGGGAAAAGATTCTTCCCATACCTGGCCGCCTGCCGGAAACAATTCTCCGAATCCCAGGTCGGTCACTCTGATCTGCACCGTCTCCGGCGCACTCATCTTCATCTCCATACGGTATCTTGTAAAAGATCCGCCGCCTCCGCCGCCGGGCAGCGATATCACCCTCGTCTCAATATCTTTTCCTGTCAGCGGCGTGATCACAAATGCAAGCTCTCTCTCTCCTTCCAGCAGAAATTCACACTCCTTTACCGCCTCATACCAGTTCTCGCCCGCATCCAGAAGCGCATAATATGATTCCCTTCCCCGGCGCAGAACATTCATGCCGATATTGGATTTTAACTTATCTCTGCCAAGGAATACATGTTTCTTTCCCTCTTCACTCGGCTCCAGTTTTTCTAACAATCCATAACACGCACCACGGCTAAAAAGGTTGTTTCCGCGAAAAACTCTCCTGTTATGGCAGAGAAATTTTATAGACTGCTTATCCCACTCGGCACGAAATCCGTCTCCCAGAAGATACGCGGAAGATATGATCCTGCCCTCGCACATTCTGCGCAAAATGCTCAGAAAACGCTCGTCCGCCATCCGGTAGGCATCCTCTCTGACTGCCTCCTCCTCCGTCTCCTCCGGAATCACCACAGTCTCATAGACTTGTTCCTCGATCAGAACCACGACCGGCGTCGTGCGCTTATTGCACTCCATACGGTAAGTCTTGAGACGCCCTCCGTCATGCTCACACGCGACCGCCTGATAATTCCATAATTCCGGCGGCTGGTGCAGCATATAAGAATAGAAGCTTTCCGTATGGCTCTGAAAGTAGATATGCGGCGTCCTGAGTCCCAGATTCGCCGCTGCAAGAGACAGAACCTCCACCATTCTGTCATCCAGTTCATCCACTGTAAACATGATCGCGGCAATCTTCTCCACCGTCGCGACGAAATTCATCAGCGTCATGCTGCGCTTTAGGAAAAGTGTAAGCAGCGCTACCGGATCAAAATGCTCCCCGTCCAGTTCGACCTCTTCACCCTTTCTGGCAAGCGCAAGAAGCCCGTCAAGCGGAATGCTGCCCTCTTCCTCCATATTTTTAACGGCGTCTTTCCCGTAAAACCATTGGTTGACCCCTTCTCGTTTACATAACATCGTAGGAATGTTATACTGTTTCGTCCCCACAACCGTGGCAATCGTAGCTGCCTCTTCCTGCCCGTATATACTATAGCTGATCTGCGAATATTTCTCTCCCAGATCATAGCCGACAAGTACGCTTCCCTTATGCAGTTTGCCTTCCTCTTTCCGCTCCAAAAACATTGCGCTTCTCCTAACGTACGGTAAATACCCGATCCACTATATAATCCTGCCGGTAATATTCTCTGAGCAGATCATCTACCGTATCGTAATCATGCAGTGTCTTGCCGATCATAATATCATTGAGCATGTCAAAACGGCTCCCGCCGTTTTCCTGCCCGATATCACTCTTATGAATCGTACCGCTCTTCGTCAGCTGTTCGTTGCCGTCCACTTCCTCTGTAATGTAGAACTGCAGTCTCTCACCGAAGAAAAGGATAAATTCCTTGACACAGATACCGGCAAACATGTCTTTCATCTCTTCTTTGCGATACTCATTCTCGGAACTGCCTTCGCTCTGGATCACATAGTGTATAACTGCTCTGCAGCCGGCCTTTGCCCGATATTCTACCATCGTCTTATCCTGATAGGCATCCATCTGCGGAATATATCCCTGATACTCCTTATAGACCGGCAGTACAATATGTCCGTCCACAAGTTCCCGCAGGAAATCACAGCAAATCTGCCGCACCGTCTCATCCTGCTCTTCTTTATGTTCCACATAGTACCCCAGACAGGCAATCTTACATACCAGATGAAGCGGCACATGCTCCTGATATAACTGCAGTACATGCCGGAAAATATAAGGCTCCACGATCTGTTCTCCGATCGCATAATCATAGCAGCATTGAGACAGGAATGCCGCAAGCAGTTCCTCGTTTCCGCCGCCCTTACAATATGTACGGAAGATCTCCATCTTCTCTCCGACATGCGCCCCCGTGTATAACATCTGCACCAGCATCCGCTCACACAGCACATAGGTATCCATGCCGAAATCTATCGCCGCCTTCCACACATCCCGCATATCCCTGATACTTCCCGAGAAATACCGCAGCAGATAATTCAGCACATTCTCATCATATTTTCCTTTTGCCACCACATACCAGAGCACGCCGGTCATCACCGGATCTTCCTGCATCTGCTCCTCATCCAGCAGACGGCTGCACAGCTTTACAAGCGTTCCGGCTTGCACGCCGTACGGTCCGTAACGCCGCACCAGGCGGTATGCTTCTTCATACATGCCCCTCGCGATCATGTACCGGATGATCTCTTTACGGTCACGTCTGGAGACATCCTCCGGCGTAAGATTCAGCAGGTACTCATCCAGTTCCCTCATCCTGTCTTTTTCATAATAAAACTGTACAAGCATCATGCGGATCTCTCGCTTCATACTCTCACTGATCCGCCCGGACCGCGCAAGCCTCACAAACAGATCGGCATTGTCCTCCTGCACCGTAAACGTATTCTGATACTCAAAGCATGCATAGACGGCATATCCCAGATGATCCCGCACAAAAGGCGCAATCATCAGCGCCAGTTTCGCAGGACTGATCACTCTTTGCACCTGATGTTCCACACTCACCGTATACCGGTTACCCGTCCCATCCCCGAACAGCAGCCTGCAGTCGGAATCATATACGGGAACCTGCGCATGACCTGAGACGACCGGATACACATCCTCGCCCACGCCGTACGGATACACGAGAATCACCTCTCTGATCCTGTCCGATTCCACCGTAATATCCCACATGAAAAGCAGGGTCGCAAGCTGTTCTGCACTCTCTTCATCAATCATCGGAAGGCTGACCAGATTGCGGTACAGATACGCCAGATCCTTGTTGATCCTGCCCTTTCTGAGCTGCTCTGTCACAAAGCGCTCCATGGCAGCGGCATAATTCACATAGGTATCCGGTATTTCCTCTCTGTGCCGGTATACATAGGCGTACAGATATGCCGTGATCTCGTAATGCAGATCACTCTGATAGGCAAAATACATCAGCACGATCTTCGGAAGCGGCCCGTCATACTGAAGCGATATGGACATCATGTAGTACTCATACAGCCTTGTGATCCGAAGATTCTGCTCCACCCCTGCACAATACCACTCAAAATATGCCTCTCCGTATCGGTTTCCTTTGATTAAAAGCGTACAGATCGCATGTAATAGTTCATTGTCCTGTCTCCGCTCATAACACCCCCTCAGAATGCGGAAGACACCGTCCGAATATGTCTTCTGCTTCTGCGCAAGGTATACGATCTGCATTACGATCTCATCTTTCATCAGATCGTTTCTGACCGCATAGTATAATACCTGCTGCTCAAATTCCTCCATTTTCATAAGCATGGACGGATTTGCACGCAGCAGATTCCACGCTTCGATATAGATGACAGGAGAAGTGCAATGATTCCGGAACAGTTCCTCGAGCAGTTCCCATTTGCGGAACGGACTCCTGACATAGTTCTCCGACAGATACAGAAGAAGCCATGCGATCCGCCAGTTCCCCCTGTTACGCTCATAGACTTCCGCCACTTCCGCAGCCACATCATCCACATACTGCTCATCCTTGCTGTACAGTGTTGTGAGATACAGATAATAGCACCACAGTTCCGGAAACGTCTCTCTGCCGGCGAGCACCTGTTCCTCCTGTTTCTCGATCATCCACTTCGCTTCGTTGGTGCGATCCTCCGTCAGCAGGATCTGGGCCTGAAAAAGTCTGGCCGCTATATCCTTATCATCCAGCTCCAGCATACGGCCAAGCAGTTTGCCCGTCTCTGTCATCCATGTTTTCGTGCTGATCTTCTTAAGGCGAAACGCCTGATAATATTCCATGATCTCCACGGTGAGTCTTCTCTTCTCCCTGTGGATGCCGAGCGCTTTCCTTCCGGTCAGGTGCAGTACCACCGTGACCGGTATCCTGATCGTCTTATGTTCCTGTATCAGTAAAATGCTGCCATAGTTATTGCCTGCATGCAGCCTCGCATAATTTATATAATAATACACCCGGTATATATTGCCGAGAAAAGAAGCATCCGATACCGTGCTTTCCTCCACCCGCAGGAACCCTCCCTCCGTGTCAACCTGCAGGTGTGTATAACCCCATCCGTTTCTGTTGACCGCAAGCGCATAGCGGGTGTTCTCAACCGGATCCTCTATCTTGACTTCCGTCTCTTCCGGTATAAATTCCACCGGCCGCTTCTTATTGATCTCTAGCAGGAACTCTTCCACGTTATGCTCATTGCCGGGAACTGCCGACAGTCCCTGATAGACCGCATAATGCTGTCGGTCATTGCCTGTAAATATCTCTTTAAACACATCGGAATAAAACAGCTTCACCGCTTCTTCCCAGTTGCTCTTTGCCAGATTGGTAAAATGAAACAGATTCCTGATATTGCCCATACTGGAAGAAACCGTCTTAGGCGCTATAGATACCGTAAACGGCAGATAATACTCCCCCTGATTGGAAATAACGTTGAAGGCGCCCTTCACTTCTTCGCCTTCTTCCATCCCGTCAGCGTCGAACCGGTAATGAATTTCATCCTGACTGCCGCTAAAGGACTGCGTCACACACTCCATACGCAGATCAGAAGAGACCACATACCCCTCCGTCATGCGCCCCACCGGTCCGTACACCGTGAAAAAGCCCTCAGCCGTCTCATCAGCATGCAGCGAAATGTCAATGCGCGGGCAGGAAAAATCCAGAGAACCGTTATCAAAATTGAATTTGCCGTTTAATATCTCTTCTATGACCTGTCTCACGCTTCCGCTCTGCCTTTCTACATAGTTATTAAAATTATACCATTTCTATGGCAGTCAGTGCAAGGGCGGTGCATCATATTTGTTACAATGATTCTGACAACAATATAAACAGTAACTTTTTATCTTCTCAGCATACCATATTAGGAAGAGAATATCGCGAGGTTTTCTATGGAAGAGCCTATCTTAAAAAGTATGCAGTCCGCGGACGATGCACGAGGCAGTCTGCAGATCAACGTTACTGCCAACATTGGGCTGATCCCGATCCAGAATGCCAACATAACCATTTCCTATACCGGAGAACCGAACAGCACACTGGAAACACTGACCACGGATTCTTCCGGTCAGACAGATACCGTAATGTTAGACACACCGCCTCTTTCGTACAGTCTGACACCCAATTCACCTATGCCGTACGCTGAATACACGCTGAATATCACTGCCCCGGGATACGAGCCCGTGACTGTCTCCGGCGTGGAAGTGCTGCCCGATGTGACAGCCGTACAGAATATCGAGATGATACCTACCGAAGTTGCACAGGAACCGGAAGAAACGATTGTGATCCCCGACCACACACTGTACGGCGATTATCCGCCCAAGATTCCCGAAGACGAGATCAAGCCCATGGATGAATCCGGCGAGATCGTCTTAAGCCGCGTTGTCATCCCGGAATATATCATTGTCCACGACGGCGTGCCCTCAGACCCCACTGCCGGCAACTACTACGTGCGTTATCGGGATTATATCAAGAACGTGGTCTCTTCGGAGATCTATGCCACCTGGCCGGAGAGCGCTATTTATGCAAACACGCTGGCCATTATGTCCTTTACGCTGAACAGAGTTTACACAGAGTGGTATCGAAACAAAGGCTATAACTTCACCATCACCTCATCCACCGCCTATGATCAGAAATGGATCCGCGGCAGGAATATCTACTCCAACGTTGACAGACTGGTGGATTCCATTTTTGCTAATTACCTCTCCCGCCCCGGCGTGCGGCAGCCTATCTTCACCTCCTACTGCGACGGTAAGAATGTGACCTGCAGCGGATTGAGCCAGTGGGGGTCCAAGTATCTCGGTGATGAAGGCTATACCCCGATCGAGATCATCCGTTACTACTACGGCAGCGATATGTATATTAACACCGCCGTAGCCGTTTCCGGTGTCCCCTCCTCATGGCCGGGCTACAACCTTAATATCGGCGCTTCCGGTGATAAAGTACTGCAGATCCAGCAGCAGCTCAACCGCATCGCCCAGAACTATCCCGCCATCCCCCGCGTCGCGACAGACGGCATCTACGGCAATAATACGGCAAACGCCGTGCGCACGTTCCAGCGGGTCTTCAACCTTCCGCAGTCCGGCATCGTGGATTACCCGACATGGTATAAGATTTCCGAAGTTTATGTGGGCGTGAGCAGGATTTCCGAGCCGGGGTGATCTATAATTGAACAGTACCTTACTTCTATAAAATAAAAAGGGAATGAACCCGCCGCCGGCAAAGCTCATTCTCTTTTTAGTTTACATAACATTTTATATTGATTTACATAACAAAGCAGCTTCTTATTTTGTCAGCAGCATCATGATCTCATTGCTTCTCGCCACAAACTTCGTCATGGCTTCCGGCTCAAGCGGTGCCTGCTGCAAAAGTGCAAGATCATAAAGCTGTTCGCAGATCATCTTCACATTTTCGCCTTCCTGATGATCCAGCACGTACTGCACCAGCGGATGATTCGCATTCAGAATCAGTGTCTCGCCTTCCTTGCCGAAAGCGCCCATATCCATGCCCGGCATAGAATACATCTTCATCATATCCTGCATTCTGCGGCTCTCCTCAGACAGCGTAATCATGGAAGAAATCTTCTTATTCTTCAGCTTTTCGACCTTCACTTTGATCGCATCTTTCTTGAGTGCCTTCTTCATTAATCCGGCAACCGCCTCCGCCTGCTCCTCCATCTCCTTCTCGGCCTTCTTAGAGGTCTTCGCCTTAAACACATCGGTCAGGTCCGCATCGATTCTCTGGAATTTGATTCCCTCATTCTTCGCCTCTAACTGAGATACAAACGGCTGGTCGATATTATGCGTCAGCACGACAGCATCCATTTTCGCAGCCTTGAACATATTGATATACTGGCTCTGCTGTTTCTCGTCCGTCACATAGTAGATGACTTTCTCCTTCTTCTCCTCTTCCACAGGCTCGCCGTCCTCGTCAAGCACCTCGCCTTCTACCTTTTCGGCCTCGTCAACGACCTCGGCTTCCACCTTCTGACCGTTCTCGTCTACCGCGCCGGCTTCTGTCTGAGCGGCCTCAGCATTCTCTGTTCCTGTTTCTGCCTCTTCAGCCTTCTCATCGTTACCGGCGGCTGCTCCGTTTTCCGTCTTCTTCGCATCGTCACCGGCGTCTTCCTGCACCGCATCGGGATCAATCTTATTGACCTCCAAGCACTCCGGCAGCGTCATATAGACCCCGTCCAGATTCTTGAAGAGAATATAGTCTGTCATCTTCTCGCAGAACTTATCGTCTTTCAGGCAGCCGAACTTGATGAAGGGGCTGATGTCATCCCAGTATTTCTCATACTCCTCTTTCTCGGTCTTGCACATACCGGACAGCTTATCCGCCACCTTCTTCGTGATATACTCGCTGATCTTCTTAACGAAACCGTCATTCTGCAGCGCGCTTCTGGATACGTTAAGCGGCAGATCGGGACAGTCGATCACACCTTTTAACAAAAGCAGAAACTCCGGAATAACTTCCTTGATATTGTCTGCGATAAAAACCTGATTGTTGTATAACTTAATGGTTCCCTCGATGGACTCGTACTCCATATTGATCTTCGGGAAGTACAGAATACCCTTCATGTTGAAAGGATAATCCATGTTCAGATGAATCCAGAACAAAGGCTCCTTGTAATCCTGAAATACCTTGCGGTAGAACTCCAGATACTCCTCCCTTGTACACTCGTTGGGATGTTTCGTCCAGAGCGGCTGTGTCTCGTTGAGCAGTTCGGGACGCTTCTTAATCTTTAACTTCTGCTCGTCCTCTTCCTTCTCCTTCTTGATCTCCTCCACAACTTCATCCGTGTCAAGTTTCTCTTCTTCCTTAATGATCTGCGTCTCTGTCGTGTTCGCCTTGGACAGATAGATCTCGGTGGGCATGAAGGAACAATACTTCTTGATGACTTCCCTCGCCTTATACTCGTTGCAGAACTCTAAGCAGTCCTCGTTGATATGCAGTGTGATCTCCGTGCCGACCGCAGTCCTCGTTCCCTCTTCCATATCGAACTCCGTACCGCCGTCGCACTCCCAGTGTACGGGCTGCGCGCCGTCCTGATAAGACAATGTATCAATATGCACCTCGTCCGCCACCATGAACGCCGAGTAGAATCCCAGTCCGAAATGACCGATAATCTGATCTTCATTCGCCTTATCCTTATACTTCTCAATAAAATCCGTGGCGCCGGAAAAAGCGATCTGGTTAATGTACTCCTCCACCTCTCCCGCCGTCATGCCGATACCGTTATCAATAAACTTAAGCGTCTTTTCCTCAGGGTTTACAATGACCTGGATCTTCGCCTTATAATCATTTGGAAGCTCATATTCTCCCATCATATCCAGTTTCTTTAATTTCGTGATCGCATCGCATCCGTTGGAGATCAGTTCCCGGAAAAAAATATCGTGATCGGAATACAACCACTTCTTGATAATCGGGAAAATATTGTCGCTGTTAATCGATAAATTACCATGTTTTGCTGCCATTTTATCACATCCCTTTCTTCATCATCGTACAATCAAAACAAGTTTCTGCTTCCGCATTGCATCAATCCTCCACGCAGGATTGATCATCTAGTGCATAGTGTAATACGCCCAAATTCAGAAGTCAAGACAAAATTAGCACTCAACCGAATCGAGTGCTAATAATTATCGTTTTCTTCCCTTTTTATGCGGTTTTCACTAATTCTAAACTTTTTCTAAAATTCATTACCGAAGTATTCCGAATACACATCAAAAAAGCTCATTGTCTTCACATTTTCATCATGGATAAATCCCACACTGTTCCACAGTTCTTCGTTCAGGTTTCTGGTCAGTGTCTCCACATAGGCATCATACTCCTGACCGAAAGCCTCCGCCCGCCTCTGATCCACGATCTTGACCTTGTTGGCATCCGTCTCATCCTTATCAAAAGTATTGAGACATTTGATAATATGATAGCCGAATTCTGTCTCCACAATATCGCTGATCTCATCTTTTCCCAGATTGAAGGCTGCCGTCTCAAAGGCCTCTCCCATCTCTCCTTTGCCGAAAGAATAGGTGCCTTTATCATCCTCACTGTACTTACGGATCAGTTCATCAAAATCTTCTCCTTCTCTTGCCAGTTCCAGCGCCTCGCACGCCTCCTGATAGGCGTTCTGCTTGGCCTGCATGGTATACTCGATCTTCTTCCCCGTACCATCCAGCGCGTAAGTTTTGATCAGAATGTGCTGTACCGTGATTGTCCTTGCCTCATCGTCACTGATCTCCGGATTGATATCTTTGATCGTGTACTGATATACTTTCTCCGCCAGGGCAAACTCCCTGTACAACCCGCTGATCGTCTTCTCGGACACACCCATCTGCTCTATCTCTTCGCTGCCAAGAGAACTGTAATAGGCATTCGCCGCATTTTCAGCCTGCGCTTTTTCCTCATCGCTCAGGGCTACTTCATACCGCTGCGCCATCAGATTCATGGTCTTGATCCGCGCGATCTGCGCCAGCGCGATATCTTTCACATTCTGTTCCAGCGTCACGCCGTCCACGTTCGTATTCCAGATTTCCGTACCGTACACACTCTCGTACCGATTCTGGATATTGGTGAGATATACCATGATCTCCGGCAGCGTACAGATGCTCGTCTCGATTCTGAATACCTCATCTTTATTAAATCCTGTGGTCAGAACAACCTTGGTTCCGGTCCCGTCGCCTTCACCGCAGCCGTTTAACACGCCCAGACACATCATAGCTG
>ERZ777011.2251-NODE-2251-length-16154-cov-3.607305_pt1 | contig 16154 bp, 20 predicted proteins | sample MGYA00374964_ERZ777011 | MGnify/ENA primary metagenome ERZ777011 (study PRJEB29310, sample SAMD00008975) | mouse gut metagenome | study: EMG produced TPA metagenomics assembly of the Metagenome analysis of fecal microbiota from mouse which was promoted...
GATTACTCGCTAAGCCAAATGTATCATTAAAAGAAATAATCGAAACTATTGGTTATTCAAGTAAGTCATTTTTCTATAAAAAATTTAAGCATTATTATGGGATGACACCAGCAGAAATGAGAAAGAAATTATTTAGAGAAGCTCATATTAATTTGAAATAGGTATACAAAAAGGGATGCAATTACATCCCTTTTATTACATATTTCTTAATCTCTTAATTCTATCCGCAGTAGGCGGGTGAGTATCAAAGAGTGAACTTAATCCACGATTATGAAGTGGATTTTCAATATAGAGCCCAGCACTTGATGGATCTGGATCTTTCATTGGCTCACTATTAGAAATCTTCTCTAAAGCTGAAATTAGGCCTTGTGGATTCCTAGTAAGTTCTACTGAGCCTGCATCAGCTAGATATTCTCGATTACGAGACAGAGCCATTTGGGCAAGTCCTGCAGCAAGTGGTCCTAAAATTAGGGTAAAAACAATTGCTACTACCTTAAAAATTGCTTCTAAAGGACTTGAGTCTCGGTCATCTCGGTCTGAATTGCCGCCCCACCACCAAATGCGAGAGGCAAAGTTAGAAATAAAAGAAATTACTGCGGCTAGTGCAACTCCAATAGTTGAAACTAAGATATCATAATTTCTAATATGAGAAATTTCGTGGCCTAGAACGCCTTCTAACTCGCTTCTATTTAATCGTTCTCGTAAGCCAGTTGTAACGGCAACATAGCTATGCTTAGGATCTCGTCCAGTCGCAAAAGCATTCGGGCTTGGATCATCGATAATAAAGACTCTTGGCATCGGAACCTGTCCAGCCAGAGCCATATCTTCAACAATGTGCCAAAGTTCTGGATCATCTTCTTCATGAATCTCTCGTCCGTGATTCATACTCATCACTAGATTTCCAGGATTTTGAAGAACAATAAAAAGATAAATTAAACTACCAATAAGAGCAATTGCGATTCCGGAAAACGGTTCGCCATTAATCAAGTATCCTAACCCACCACCAACAAGAGCTAGAATAATAACGAATATAACAAGCAAAAATGCTGTTTTACGCTTATTGCGTGCTATTTGTTGATAGAGCATTAATTAACCTAAAATTTGACTTGAGGAACGGCCTTTTCTTCAGTTGGTGTTTGAAGATAGTCCATTTTCTTAAAGTCATGCATCTTAGCTACTAAGTTAGATGGGAAAGTTAGTAACTTCTCATTAAACATAGCAACTGTTGAGTTATAAAGTTGACGTGAGTAGGCAATCTTATTTTCAGTATTAGTAAGTTCCTCTTGAAGTGCTAAGAAGTTTTGATTTGCTTTTAAGTCAGGATAATTTTCAGCTAAAGCAAAAATGCTCTTCAACGAATCAGTAATTTGATTAGAAAGTTTATTAGCTTCTTCATGATCAGAAGCTGGAAGGTTTACTAATTGGTTTCTTAATGAAACGACTTTTTCTAAAGTGCCGCTTTCGTGTTTAGCATATCCCTTAACTGTTTCAACTAAGTTAGGGATTAAGTCATTGCGACGCTTCAATTGAACATCAATTTGACTCCAGGCTTCATCGGCATGAACCTTAGCCTTTTGTAAGCCGTTATAGATGCCAATATAAATAGCTACCAATAAAATTAAAATAATGATAATAATCCAGGTTAAACTCATAAACTGAATCCTTTCTATATATCATAAATATCAAGGTAAAAATGTTAGGAATATTGTACCAAATAACAGAAAATTAGAACATAAAAAAAGCACAGTTTTGTGCTTTTTTACGATATCTAAATAACAAAGTCTAAGACTATCCAGCCAAGGATTGTTAAAATAATTAAACCGGCAAATTCGAGAACTGAAAATACCCAGAAGAATTTGCGTTTTGATACTGTTCCGTTTTCAACAAAGCTTTTGAAAACAAGCATGTTAGCCATTGATCCGACAAGTGAACCAAATCCTCCAATATTTGAACCTAAGAATAAGGCTTCAGCATAATTAGTAAATTTACCAATTAGGATAGTTGAAGGAACATTAGAAATAAATTGGCTTGAAATAATTGAAGTTAGGAAGACAGAATGTTCAGAGAACATGGTCTTTGAAATAAGTGTAACGATAAATGGTATTTGCTGGATATCACTAATAAAAATAAAAAAGCATGTAAAAGTTAAGAGTAAAGCATAATCCACATGTAACATAATTGAAGGATTAATAATAAGAGCCAAAATTACGGCAACAATTGCTGGAACATATGCTGGAACAATATTAAAAACACCAAAGAAGAAGAAAATTGAAACAGCAATAGTCAAAACCATCGGTCTGACACTAATCCGAATATCTTCTAGAGGTACTGTAGGAATCGGTTTATCTTTAACAAAAAAGATGAATAATAAAACGATAATTAAACTGATCAGCAATAATGGAAGTGACCAGCTAAAAAATTTAAGTGGTGAAACGTTATAGCGATTAACTACAAAAATATTGTGAGGATTACCCCATGGAGTAAAAGCGGCCCCAATATTTGCTCCCATTCCGATTAAAGTGACAGGTAGTATTTCAGGTAAACTGTGTCGTTTAGCAATTGTCAAATACAATGGTATAAGAGTTAAAACGGTTATATCATTAGTTAAGAACATTGCAGATACAATTGATAAGATTGTAAAAATCGCAGTTAATCTTCTTGTACTTCTAGCACTAGCTGTAAGCTTATAAGCTAATACATCCAAAACGTGTAAGTAAGAAAAAATTTGGATGATAGTCAGCATCGCTAAAATTGAGTATAGTGTGTGGAAGTTAATATCTTCAATCCGTGGTCGGGCGAAGAATAAGCTTATGATCGTTATGACAACCGTAATTTGTAAAATACGGTCTTTAGCAATATTTTTGATGACGGTCATTAATGTCCCCTCTTAAAATTAAATCAACACTACTATTTTGAACTCTTTAGCGTAAGTTCGCAACGCTTTTTTCAGATTATACTTTCCTATTAATAGCAACTTGAGCATTTTATTAGGAAATGAAGAAAGAAAGCTGCTATATTTAAGTTAGTAAATAACATAGGAGGAATAGACTATGCTTGATGCAAAAAATATTGAACTAAAAATAAAAGATGGTGCTAAAGAAGCTTTAGAAAAGAAGATTAAACCAGGCCAAGTTGTCTTATTAGCCTTAAATGATGGCTCAAATGGCTACTCTAAATTGGGCGGAACTTGTACAATTGGCGCTAATTTTCAGCTTGTTTTATTAGATCATAAGGATCCTGACTTTTCTATTAAAGTTAAAAATAATATGGATTTAGACATGTATACATCTGATAAAGAATTAGCATTTTTGGATGATGGATTAGTTCTTAACGCACGTAATGCTGTCTTATCTCTATCTTCAAATGAAGGGATTATTGATGGCGGAGTTACAATTTCTGAATTTAAAGGAGAAAAATTGTCTGCAGATGAGATGAAAAAATTAGGTGGAAAAATCTGCTAGGTATTGAAGTGACGTGCTTCTTCGTGGTATGATAATAAAAGATTTTCGAAAATTTTATTTGAGAGGAAGTATAGATCTATGCGTAAAGGTGAAAACTACAACACAGGTGTTACACCAAACTTAAGACCTAAGAACAAGAAGAATTCTAAGGCTCGTGTTAAGAGAGCTGCTGAAGTAGTTGCTTTCTTAAACAAAGCTGCTAAAGACGAAAACAAGTAATTAAATTTACTGTTCAATAAAGGGAGAGACGCTGTTTAGCGTCTCTCCTTTTTTTGTATCAAAAGTTATATAAATCTAAATTAATATAATAACATTTTGTTGTGTTTGAAATTATATTACTATATAAATTGCCTTATAGAGGACAAAGTAATAAAGCATAGGATATAAATTTTAAAATGAATAACATTTCGATAAAAGGACTAGAATTAAAAGCAATTTTCGCCCTTATTTTGCCGTCTCTTTTTTTAGGAGTAGCAGATAATTTTTTAGATAATATTTTTTGGGGAGTTGCGATGCTTCTAGTATTAGGTGCACTTGTTGGCCTAATTCTGCCAAATATTGTTAGTACGTGGCTTATTTTAATTTTAACGGCATTGGGAATTAGTGGCTTAACCCTTGGCTATGTGAGATTAGATATTTATGCCAAGGTAATATTATTACTTTCGTTTCCAATAGAAGCCTATCTAGCGAGTCAGTTGCGAGAATGTATTTTTAGGTGGAGTATCTATAAGAAAAATGAGGCTAGTGTTTATCGCTATATTACCCACTACGATCAAAATGTAAAACTGCAAACGACCTATAACGCACAGAAGCTATACCAGAAGATAAGCAGAATTTTAAGAGAGAAAAATTATTTACCTTTGTGGGATGACTTTACCATCATCAAATGGGAGCATGATCAACAGTTTGCTCAGTTCAATTTAGAAGAACACAGTCAGATTTTGAAACAGATAGCTAAAGTGCTTAAAAAGAGCAGATTAGTTGATGAGAATTTATATTACCTGGGAAATGGTGAATTTTTAATTATTTCTAATACAATTGCACCTGGAACTTTGATGGTTTTGAATGATGAATTAAAAGCAGAACTTCGAGCTTTAAAATATGAAGACTATCACCCAGCATTTAAAATGGCTACTCAGCATATTGTTGAAGAAGATTTGAGATTATACCTAGATCTTGATGCAATTCTTAAACATTTAAAACGAAAGCTTGAAACAGATTTAGTTGTTGAATATTTAAAGGGAGTCGAATCATGATAGACGTTTTCTTTATGTTGGCGATTTTAGTTACATTAATATTTTTAATTGCATTTTTTGCTATGATTCGTAGTCTTTGGACTATTTATCATCAAACGGAATATACAGTCCTTCATTTAGGAAAGCATCATCATGTTAAATGATTTTTTAGTATTTTCAACGTTAGTATCTATTTGGTTTTCTCTTTTAGCATCATTAATAACTATTTATGGCGCAATTCGTTTTTGGATTAGATATAGTAAAAAAATTGTTTCTATTACTCCGTTAAAACGCTACCCTACAATTACGATTGTAGTACCGGCGCATAATGAAGAGCTTGTAATTGCTAAAACGACGAAAGGAATCCTTGATTTAAACTATCCTGTTTCAAAAATAGAAATACTTTTATATGCGGATAACTGCCAAGATAAGACAGCTTCTGAGATGCGCAAGGCAGCCGGTAGGCCTGAATATAAGTATCGAAATGTACAGATTATTGAAAGACAGGGTTCTGGAGGAAAAGCCGGGGTTTTGAATGATGCCCTAGAAATAGCGCAGGGAGAATATATCTGTGTTTATGATGCAGATGCATTACCAGAACAGAATGCCCTATATTTCTTAGTTAAAAAAGTTTTAGAGAAACCAAGTCGCTACATGGCTACTTTTGGAAGAAATAAAACACGCAATGCAAAACAAAACTTTTTAACTAGATGTATCAATCAAGAAGTAATTGTTTCTCAGCGTATTCAACACGTTGGAGTCTGGAATTTATTTAAAATTGGACGAATTCCAGGAACAAATTTCATTATTAATACCGAGTATGTAAGAAGTATTGGTGGCTGGCAACAGGGGGCGTTAACTGAAGATACAGAAATTTCTTTTCGGATTATGGAAGATGGTTATTTGATTGCTTTAGCTTATAATTCAGAAGCATTTGAACAGGAGCCTGAGCACTTACATGATTATTATTATCAACGATTGCGTTGGGCAAAAGGAAACTATCAAGTTGTAATAAATAATTTTAAGCATTTATTTGATAGGAGTAATTGGCGGGTTAAATTAGAAACGTTTTATTTAACCTGTATTTTCTTTTGGTTTAATTTAGCGGTTGTCCTCTCCGATATTATCTTCTTCGTAGATTTAGGATGTGTAGTAGCAAGATTCTTCAATCCTAAGATACCAATTATTTTCGCAATGGATTCCAACCTCTTACTGATGCAACTTTTATTAATTAATTGGTTACTGATGATTCTTTTATATGTAGCTCAAATTAATCTGGCTTTAGCTACACAGTATGGACAAGCCACTAGTGATCAAATTTGGTTAGCATTAGGATCGTACTTTACCTATTCACAATTGTTTATTGCTATTTCTATCCAAGCAGTTTGTTCAGTTATCGGAGATAAAATTTTTAAGCGCGATGGGAATAAATGGGTAAAAACAAAAAGATTTGCAGATTAGAGATAGGGCATGAGAGTTAAAAATTTAATCTTGATTTTAGGTGTGATAGTAGCTTATTTAGGAATTATTGGATATGTAAGGATGAGCAATGATCGCACGATAGAAAAAAGATATTATCAAGTTTGGCGAGAAGACTATATAAAAAATCAAAGTGAAAGTGAGCAATATGTCAACGCAGCGGGGAAAAATAAGACACCTTTCGTTTTGTCTGAAGCACAAGGATATGGAATGTTATTAGCTGTGAAGGCTGGACAAAAGCACTTAGGAAGCCAAACTGATTTTCAAAAATTTGATAATTATTATTTAAAGCATCGATTGTCTAATTCAAACTTAATGAGCTGGAGACAAGAAAATAAGAGGGGAAGTTTACATGATAATCCAGTGAGTGCAAGTGACGGTGACATGATGATTGCACAAGCGTTGCTTGAAGCCGATAAAGTTTGGCCAGGACATGGATATAAAGCTCAAGCACTTAAACTAATTAGTGATATCAAAAAGTTAGAAAGCAATCGTTTGGCTAAAATAATTATTGTAGGAAATTGGGCAAGTAAGAAATCCCATTTTTATAATGTAATGAGGACGTCTGATGTAATGCCACAAGCATTTGAAGAATTTTATCAAGCGACTGGAGATCGGAGTTGGTTAAAAATAAAATCACAAATGCTGACTTATTTACAAGAACTTAGTAGCCAACATAAAACAGGACTGATTCCAGATTTTGCCTGGATTTCCAAGCAGAAACAGGCATCTCCTGTTAAGCTTAATGATGTAGCAACCAAAGATGATGGTAATTATAGCGCTAATGCCTGCCGAATTCCGATGCTTTTAGCAGAAAGTAGTGATAAAGAAGCAAATGATATCGTAAAGAAAATGCTGAGTTTCTTTAAACAAAAAGAAGAAATATCAAGTGGGTTTACCTTGACAGGGAAACCACTATATCAGTATGAATCTGCGAGTTTTAGTGCACTGATCTTTGTAGCTGCAAGTAAGTATCAAAATGAAGGATATGATACTTTGGTAGAACGTGAAAAATATATTTTTTCAAAACCACTTCCTGCTAATAATTACTATGATGCAACGTTAACTGCTTTGGCTGCTTTAAATACAAATGAGTTGACGGGATTAGAGAAATAGAGAAAGATTAAAGTGTTAAATCTTTCTCTATTTTTGATTTGCAAGAGTAGAGGAGTTTTGCTATGATAGTAAAAATTTTAGACATTTTTATATTTCTGAAAGGGGTAAGTTTTTATGGGATTAAATGCGTATATTCAAGGTTTTAATAGTTTAGAGTCGATTGACCGTGCACCAGGATATTTTAAATATCAACACCATTCTGTAGCTGATCATAGTTTTAGAACAGCCGAACTTGCTCAAATGATGGGAGATATCGAGGAAGTAATCGGTAAGCAAAAGGTAAATTGGAAAGCTCTTTATGAAAAGAGTCTTAACCATGATTACACTGAGCGTTTTATTGGTGATATCAAGACGCCAGTTAAGTATGCAACTCCGCAATTACGTAAAATGATTGGGGATGTTGAAGAAACCATGACTGCTAAATTTATTAAAGATGAAATTCCAAAAGAATTTCAAAAAATTTATACAAAGCGCCTATCTGAAGGAAAAGATGATACTTTAGAAGGTAAGATTCTATCTATTTGTGATAAGTTAGATTTACTTTATGAAGCTTATGGTGAAATTGAATTAGGAAATCCAAATCCTGTGTTCATGCAGATGTTTAAAGAAAGTCTTGAAACTATTAAGAAATTTGATGATTTAACTTGTGTTCAATACTTTATCAAGAAAATTTTGCCAGATTTATTTAAAGGCGATTTTGCTGGTAAAGATAAAATGCAAAGAATTGCATTTAGTATTTTGTTAATGGGGGAAGAATAGGTTGAAATTACAGTGTGCATCCTGTGGTTTACGACTTGATAGTCTTCATTTTAAGCAAAAAGGGTTGATGAATCCTAAGTTAACAAGTATTTGTGATATTTGTTTAACAAGAAATTTGGATGCAAAGAACTATGAAAATCCGGTAATTGAAAGTATTTCCCAGGTAATGCTTTATGGATTTCTAGGAAAGAAGAATAATGGTCAGATTAAGCCGGATTCTTTAAATCAATATCTTGTAAACAATAGTAATAGACGCCAGTATGAGTCGTTTATTCAAGATTATGATGGCAATGAAGTTGCCCTGCAACAAATTTCACGTCGTGAGTTTAATTTAGCAATTATTAAGAGTGAAGATAAGGAAATAGACTACGTTCCTGAGGATAATGTTGATTTTGCAGTAAATATGAAGAATATGGAAATTGAAGTTGATTTTTCTTTAAATGAAGTTGACTTTGTGGATCGGGAACGAATTCGGCATAAGTATAGTTATCGCTGCCAGTATTGTGGCCGACGTGGAACGAGTGTGGATCACAAAGATCCCGTTTCTTTATCGCATGATAATTCTTTGGATAATTTGATTTTATCGTGTAGTGAATGCAATAAGATTAAATCAAACATGCCATATCAATTATTTGTTAAACTGAACGATCAATTAACTATCGTAAATAAAAAGTTAGTTAAGTATGAGGATGCTTTGGCTAATTTGAAAGAAGAGTTTCAAGCTGCTAAAAGAGACTTGGCTGGCAAGGTTCATTTAAAGGGGATTGTAAATGATCCAGAATTAAATGCAATCCGGAAGCAAAACAAAAAATTGCAGGACGCGATTGATAGTTTGCAAAGTGACTATGATGCCTTGCGTAATGAACGTAAAACATACTTTGATATTGGTTGGAAATTAGAAAAGGAACGAGAAAATAGCGAAATTATTTAACTGTGATAAATACAAAAGACTAGTATTCGATTCAGTGAATACTAGCCTTTTGGGTGATTAGCATGGTTTTTGAGAACTTAATTAGTACTGTTAAGTTTGCGATATCCAAAGTAAAATTGAAGGCAAGCTAAAACTACGTTAAGCCAATTTATCCATAAGAAACAATCAGCTAATCCGCCGGAGTGAGCGCCAGTACCGTAGTAAACCCAAAAACCAATAATCACTGCTGCTACATTAATCCAGGCAAAGGATTTTTGATATGATTGTTTGTTTAAGACGAACCACATCCAAATAACATTTATAATAAACCAAATTACTAAAACCCAAAATACAAAATCGAACATAATGTATTTTCCTTTCTCTTATGTTTAATAAAGTCTCAATTAGTATATTGGGACCTTTCGCTCTTTTCGGGAATAGTATGGATCGTAGAAATCATAATTTCAATAATTTATGCTTTACTAAAAGGCTAAATCTGAAAATAAATAGGTAGATAACAATAGACTAATAAAAAAGCTGATACTCTTCGTTACAAACATGGAGAGATCAGCTTTTTATTATTTATAGGGTAAAAAGAAATTCTATATTATTTTGCTTAAAGTTCATTATTTCTGAAGTTACGTAGGAACTTCTTAGTCTTTTCTTCTTGTGGATCGTTAAAGATCTGTTGCGGTGTTCCTTGCTCAGTAATAACTCCATCACTCATGAAGACTACTTGATCAGATACATCACGAGCAAATCCCATTTCGTGAGTAACAATTACCATTGTTAGTCCAGTTTTAGCCAGTAGTTGCATGGTGTTAAGTACTTCACCAACCATTTCTGGGTCAAGGGCACTAGTAGGTTCATCAAAGAGCAGAACTTCTGGATCCATGGAAATTGCCCGAGCAATTGCTACACGTTGTTGTTGACCACCAGATAACTGTTGAGGTTTTGCAGTAAGAAATGGATCCATTCCAACTTTCTTCAAGTTTTCAATAGCAACTTTTTTAGCTTCTTCTTTGGAGCGACCAAGAACCATTTCTTGGCCAATCATGCAGTTTTGGAGGACATTCTTATTGTTAAACAAGTTGAATTGCTGAAATACCATTCCGACCTTAGAACGGAAGGTGTTACGATTAAAATGAGGATCAAGAATGTTTTCTCCATGGAAGAGAATTTTTCCATTACTTGGTTCTTCAAGAAGATTAATACATCTTAACATGGTTGATTTACCACCACCAGATGGACCAATAATGGTCATTACTTCTCCTTTGTTAATATTAAAAGAAATATCTTTTAATACTGTATGATCACCATATTTCTTTTGTAAATGTTGTACTTGTAAAATGTTTTCTTCGTTATTATTGTTCATGTTCAAATCCAGTCTCCTTTGGATCTTCTACTTGTAATTGGTTAGCCATTAAGTTGTAGTTCTTTGGACCTTCAAGCTTCTTTTCAATGAAATTAAAGATTCTAGTAATTGAGAATGTCAAGATTAAGTAGATCATTGAAATAATGAAGTAAGTTTGGAAGAATTCGAAGGTTTGACTGGCAACGGTTGTACCAACAAAGAACAATTCTGAAACTGAAATAATACTTAATACTGAAGTATCCTTAATGTTAACAATAAATTCATTAGTAATTGATGGCAAAGAGTTTCTAATTGCTTGAGGTAAAATAATGTGCCACATTTGTTGAGAGTGGGTCATACCAAGAGCAGAAGCTGCTTCAAATTGTCCCTTAGGAGTCGCATTAATACCACCACGGATAACTTCGGCTAGGTAAGCACCTGTGTTAATTGAAACAATAACTAAGGCAGCTACAGTACGGTTTAAGTTAAGGTGCCATAATTGAGCAATTCCGTAGTATATAACAGCTGCTTGAACCATCATAGGAGTTCCACGGAACACTTCGATATAAACTGCTAAAAGCCAGTTAACAATCTTTAGGCCCCATCTTTTACCAGTAGACTTAGGAGTTGGGATAGTTCTAACAATACCAACAAGTAAACCAATGAAGAAACCAGCAATAGTACCAACTAAGGCTAGAAGAAGAGTCATTCCAACACCGCCAAGGATCATTGAGCCGTAGCGACGCATAATTGACATAAACCAATTTTCATTCTTACTACCGCCTGCTTGAGGTTGTTCCTTAACGGCTTGGGCCATTAATTGGTCACGCTTTTTATTGGAAATACCCTTTAAGATACTGTTGACTTGATCTAATAATTCAGTGTTACCCTTCTTAACACCAATTGAAGTGATTGAGTCATCATGATCAACTTTAAATCCTTGCATCTTGTTAAGGTTAACGGCAACAATGTTAGGGTTAACAGTCTTGTAGCTTTGATATTCAATATCTTCAGCAACATAACCGTCAATAGTACCTGATTGTAAACTTTGACGCATAGCAGAAAAGCTTCGCATCGCAGGTTCACGCTTAGCACCATGTAATTGTTTGATTAAATCGTAGTGAAGAGTACCTTGTTGAGCAGTTAATTTAGCTCCCTTAAAGTCATTTAATCCCTTTGCTTGAGCAAATTTTCCATCTTTATTTGTAATTACTACGAAAGTACTTTTTCTATAAGGTTCAGAGAAATTGATAGCCTTTCTACGTTCAGCCGTAGGAGACATACCAGCGATAATTAAATCAATCTTTCCAGAAGTTAAGGCTGGTAATAATCCATCCCATTCAGTTTTTTCTACTACTACTTTACGATGAAGCTTTTTACCAATGATTTTTGCAATTTGGACATCATATCCGTTTGCATATTGCTTAGATCCATCAATTGGAACCGCACCATTTGCATCAGTTGTTTGAGTCCAATTGTATGGTGGATAGTTAGCTTCCATACCGATTTTAAGGGGGGCTTCTTTTTTAGCCGCTTCGGTTTGATTAGAATTAAAGCTAAAGCCGATAACTAAACTTAAAATTAGGGCTAGGAAAGCACCAAACCATCTTATTTTTGACTTCACTTTGAAATACCTCCAAAAATTATTTCAAATAAAGCCAATACAATAAAAGCGTAAATAAAAAACCTCGTTGTTTACCAAAAACAACGAGGTTTGAAAATCATCAGTAATTAAACCAAATCATATAGCGCTCCCTGGGGACGACCAGGACAGTATGTAAGATATTCTCTTACATCCCAATAAATTAACTTCACGAAAGAAAACTTATTTCGGCGGTAATCCTAAAATATACTCTCACTGTATTCGCGTACTCAAGTAAATTCTGTGATTATCGCAACCTCTATTGCATTGGGGATTTATTTAACTGATGAAAAGATTAAACGATTTTTAATCTTTTGTCAAATAAATCCGTGATTTTTTTTGATATCTTTTTTCTTAATGTCTGAAACATAAGGATTACCGCTAACGATAAATCTCAATTTCTTCTGAGCCCATTCAGGATCTGATTGATTAATTCCTACTCTTGGAAGGGCAACAATTTCTTCTATTTCGCGTTTATGATTTATATCAATATCAAAAGGCGAATCGGCCAAATCAACCAAATCCCATTTACGACTAGTAATCCCTAAGGCTTGCATCATTTTTCCAGGCCCATTAGTCAAAAGCGGTCCTGTTTTACCGCTACGGTTTTTAATCATTGTGTCAATTCCTGTTAGAGGATCGATAGCTCTGACTAATACTCCTTGCGGTTCACCCTCCTCTTGACAAGAAACGTCAAAGAAAAAATATTGTCTTTGAGAATAAATGTATAAACTGCCACCCGGACGATATAAGCCCTCATTTGCGGGACTACGTCTGCCACCATAAGAATGAGCAGCTCGGTCTTTTACACCGACATAGGCCTCTGTTTCCACAATAGTGCCAGATAAAATCTCTTTTCCGTTATTGTAAGACAAGGTTCGACCTAGTAGGTCTTTACTGATTTCGCTTGTAGAACGATTAGTAAAAAATTCTGTGTAATCCATATTAATTTTTCTTTCTAAAAAAGTTGTATACTCATATTTGAAGATAAATACTATCAGAGAGTGAGGAGTTTAACCATGAATGAAATAAAAGTAGTTAGAATATATGATCATGAGCAACCAGCTGGTTATCGAATTTTAGTAGATCGATTATGGCCTAGAGGAATAAGCAAGATAAAGGCTCATTTAGATGAATGGGATAAAGAAATTGGGCCAACTAATGAATTGAGAAAATGGTTCAATCACGAAGATAATAAATATCCTGAATTCAAGTCTAAGTATATAGCGCAATTGAAAGCTAATCCAGCAACAGCAGCTTTTATTAAAGACGTAAAAGAAAAACTAGCCAAAGAAAATGTTCTTTTCCTATATGGAGCTAAAAATAAAAAGTACAACCAAGCAGTTGTACTTAAGGAATTTATTGATCAACAATTAAGTTAAGGCATTTTCTTGCCATGTACATTTTGTCGTACATAGTGAAAAATAATTGTTAAAATAACCGTACCAAATACAATACCAGCAAAAATTGCATCAGGTAATTTAAAGTTTAATGGTGGTAATGAAATAAGCAATTTAATCGCAATAATTGAGATTAAGATATAGGCCATAGTTTGAAGCTCTGGAATAATTTCCATTAACTTAATAATAATTTCGGCTACGCCACGCATGCATAAAATTCCAATCATTCCGCCAACCAGAACTACTATTGGGTTATTTGACATGGCTAAGGCAGCTAAAACCGAATCAATTGAGAAAACAATATCCATTGACTCAATTGAGATCACAGTTCTCCAAAATAAGGAAAGATGGTGCTTTATTTTTTTTGAGTTCTTTTTCTTATGATTCTTTTTTTTGGCCTCTTCTTTTTTAGCAGCTAGTTCAGGGTGCCGAACGTCATAGAAGTACTTGTAAACTAAGTAAAGTAAATATAAGCCCCCTAATAATTTGATTTCCCAGAAGTTAATTAAGTAGGTACCAATTCCTATTACAATGAAACGGAATAAATAGGCTCCCCATAAACCATAAACCAGGGATTTTCTTTGTTCATCTTTGGTAGGCAATACTTGTGTTTGAGCTGCTAAGACAACGGCATTGTCAACTGAAAGTAGACACTCCATCAAAATTAGGGTAAGAATCATCATCCAATCTTGACCACTAGTTAAGACATGTGCCCAATTATTAGCATCAAAAAAAGGTTGATAAAGTTTAATTAGCTGCATTTAAATAGCCTTCTTCGAGATTTATTAAACGTTGTTTTTCCTTCTCTCCCATTCTATAACTTCCTACTTTATCTGGGGCTAAAACTACACGATGACTTGGGATAAAAATTAAAGATGGGTTTAAAGCTACCGCATGTGCAACTGATCGAACTGAAGTAGAACCATTAATGGAAGCTGCTAAATCATTATAAGAAATAGTGGTTCCGTAAGGAATGTTTTCAATCATTTTTACAACTTGATTTTGAAATGGAGTTCCAAAGCTTGAGTAGTCGACAGGAACTGTAAAAGAGTGACGTTTACCAGCAAAATACTCTTTTAGTTGTTGAACATAAGGAGCAAGTTTCTTTGAGTCTTGAATCAAAATATGATTAGGATAAAAACCAAGGATAGATGCCTCGATGTTACTATTTTTTGTTCCAACAAATGCTAGCCCTAAGTCACTAATAACTAGTTCATAAGTCCAAGGCTTAATTTCAACAAAATCGTAGTAAAAAACTTTTGCATGAGCAAATGGCATTTAATCCTAACCTTTCTTTTTATTAATATATTAATTCTCTCCTATATTGTACAATAAAAAATAACAGAACGAGGAATAGAAAAATTAAATAAAATGTTAGTTAAGATAATAGCGGTTATATATATAATTTGTCAAATACTTTTTCAGCATTGTCAATAATTGTCGGAACGCCGTTGGAAGTTGATATATTAGTGTTGTTGACGACCCAAACTTTAGCTTTAGCTTGTCGATATGTTAAAAGTTGAGCAAAAGGATAAACAACAAAACTTGTTCCTGCAATAATAACTAAATCACTATTATGAATGTTTTCAACAGATTTTGTGAGGATTTTTTCATTAATTGACTCACCATATAAAATGATTCCAGGGCGAATAATTCCCTGATCTTTTTCATGAATATATGAATTTTTATAGCTGTTATATGAAATTTTTTCATGACATTTAGTACAGTAAATATTATAAAGATCACCGTGAAATTCAATCACGTGTTTATTACCAGCTTTTTTATCCAAACCGTCTACGTTTTGAGTAATTAATGTTCCATTTTTATTGCAGCTAGCTGCAATTTTCTTGTGAATAATATTAGGTTTTGCATCTGGAAAATACATGTTTTCCATTACGAAGTGATGGAATTTAGCTGGTTGGTGAAAAAGAGTTTCTTCACTTAAAATTTGTTCTGGGCTTTCCGAAATTCCATTGTAAATGCCATTTTTTGAGCGATAGTCAGGGATATGAGATGGAGTTGAAACACCTGCTCCGGTTAAATAGGTAACGTGTATAGCCGCATTAAGATCAGCTTGAAGTGCAGCAATTTGCTTATCTAAATTCATAATAAAACCTCCTACTATTATTAATTTTAAGCTAAGTCAATTATAGAATGCTGAGAGAAAAAGTGGTATTTGTTATAATTAGTGTAAGATTTTTAACGTTAATAAATAATTTTAGAAGGTAAATTATGTCACTTTTATATATTGCTTTTGATATCTTGCTAGTTGGCTATATTTTTTATAGCTGGTATTGGCAAGCAAACATTGATTATAAGGCCCGATTTAGAAGTTCATCGGTTATCTGGGCACTAATTTTTTTACTAATTGGTTTTTATTTAGATTACTTCACTGATCCAACAATACTCATGAATGTTTTCATTGCTACATTTTTATTGATGAGCATTATTGATGGTGTTAGTGGACTAGCTAAGAAACGTCTAGTTGTAAGTGGATACTTTAAGCGAACTGTTAAGTATAGTGATATCGCTCACGTAACCTTAATTGCAGTTCCTAATCCTAAAAAGCCAACTGTGATGGCAATCTTTCAAACTAATAATCGTCAAGCTTACTATCTCCGCTTTTCACAGCAGGTTAGTGATGTAATTGTTAATATCAGAAAATATCTTGGTTCAAATGTTGGAATAGAAGTTCAATCGATGATGTAAATATAATAAAAAAGGATAGATCACTTAGCACACATTGATATGAACCCAAAAATTAGGACATATTATTAAACTGTTTGATTTAAAACCAT
>ERZ777011.2253-NODE-2253-length-16138-cov-3.735870_pt1 | contig 16138 bp, 20 predicted proteins | sample MGYA00374964_ERZ777011 | MGnify/ENA primary metagenome ERZ777011 (study PRJEB29310, sample SAMD00008975) | mouse gut metagenome | study: EMG produced TPA metagenomics assembly of the Metagenome analysis of fecal microbiota from mouse which was promoted...
GCGCAGCCCGTATGATGGGGGATTTCAAGGCACTGCTTGACAGCGATATGAAAGTGTTTCACAATCCGGCAGAGTTTGCGCATGAAACAAATATCTGGTATCTGGAAAAGCAATACACCGTCCCGGCGATTGTTGACCATACGGCAGCAGAGGACCGGCAGAGGGCAGGAGAAGACCACGCAGAGGGGATATACCGGGCAAATTGTCTGGTATATATTGCCATGCGTGATTTGGGGTTTGTGCCGAAGAAAGACCGCAACATTGAAATCGAGGAAGCGGGAGCGGTAACAGAATATCGGATAGAAAAAGCGGATTGCGAGGACGGCGAAATCATACTGGAATTGGAGTTGATGGAAGAATGATTGAAATAACTTCCGAAGCCATCGAGAGAGCGGAAACATTGCTGGCGGGTATTCCCAAGGGTGCGGAAAGGGCTTTTTCCAATGCAATCAACAGGGCAGTGACTTACTCGAAAACAAAAGCGTTCAAAGAGGTTAGAAAAGTATATGCAGTAAAACAAAATGACCTTAATTCAGCAACGGCGATACGAATACAGAACGCAAACACTGGGGATATAGCCGGGTTTGTTTCATTTTCTGGGGTAAAATTGCCGTTGTATAAATTCAACGTGTCGCAGAATGCGCCAAAGAAGTCAAAAAGCATAAGAGCGGGTTTGATGAAAGGAAGCCAGACAGAGTTTAAACACGCATTTATAGCACAAATGAACAGTGGACATATTGGGATATTTGAGCGGACTACATCAAAACGGCTGCCCATTGAAGAAATTATGGGTCTATCTGGGGCACAGATGATACAAAACGAAGTGATTATTGACCAGCTATCAGAGGAAGCGCAAGAAAAGGTCAACGAGCGTGTGATGCACGAAATTGACCGCATTTTGAACGGATATGGAGGGTGAGGCATGACACCTGTTATGTTGCTGGATGATCTGCAGAAATTCATTGAGGAAAACACGGCAGACATACTGCTTGAAGTGAAAGTGAGGACGGGACCGGCAACGGAAAAAGAGAGGGCGGCAAAGGTCTACAAAATGGGGCTGCCGGAAAAAGACGATAACACGCAGCAGATACCATATATTCTACTGAAAGTGTTGAGCGGGGCAGATGAAAAAGAAGACCAGCAGCCAAAGTCAAGTGAAGTCCGGGTGCGCATGATAATTGCAACATATTCACAAGACGGAGAGCGGGGATCACTGGCGTTACTAAACCTTATTTTACGAATACGGGAACGCTTGCAGAAACAACACATAATCGGCGGGCGTTTCTGCCTTGAATATCCGTTTGAATACATCATATACCAAGACACAACACCCCCGTATTATCTGGGGGAAATCATGACAATATGGAGCATACCAACTATTGAAAGAGAGGTGCAGGAAATATGGCAGTAAAGAAGAACGTCACAGCAGCCGCAGAGAGCGAAAAAGCGGCAGAGGTAGACAATTCTACAAGTGAAACAGAAAACGCCGTAAATGGGGCGCAGACGCAGCCACAGACGGAAAATAAAGAGCCGGACACAGTAAAGCTAATCTATATCGGACCGACACTGCCGAAAGCAACGCTGAAAAGCAATCGGATTTTTGAGGGGACGCGGGAAGAAATCAAGAAAGAACTGAAAACAGTACTTGAGAAATTCCCGCTGGTAGAAAAGCTGCTTGTCCCGGTTGAAAGTTTGGCAGAGAAAAAAGACAAAGTACGGTCGGCTGGAAACATTCTGAACAAATATTATTCAGACCTTGTTTCAGCGGCGGCAGCAGTGGAAAAGGAGGGATAAGACAATGGCAGACATTACACATGGAGTGAGTACAGCAAAAAAAACGACAAGCGTATCAACGCCCGTTGTCGCGGCAAGCGGCATACATTTTGTCGTAGGGACAGCCCCGGTGCAGATGGTGGACGGCAAAGTAAATGAAGTGATCATGGCGCAGACATACGTGGAAGCGGTGCAACAGCTAGGCTATTCCGATGACTGGAAGAAGTACGGGATTTGTGAAGAAATTTATTCCGCTTTCCTGCTTTATAAGACCAGCCCCATTTTTGTTGTAAATGTACTTGATCCCAAAAGGCACAAAATGGAAGTGTCTAAAAAGAACATGCAGCCGGAAGACAACCAAATTTTACTTCCGATTGAAGCGATTTCGGACACAATCAATATTACGGATAAAGAAAAAGGAACGGACTTTGACGTATTTTACAATGATTATAATTGCGTCATTGAATTTCTGGGAGAAAAGCCGCAGACAGAAGAAGTGGAAGTGGGATATAGCGAGGTTGACCCGTCACAGGTTACGAAAGATGATATTATCGGAGGTTATAACGTAGCCACACACGCAACAACCGGGCTGGAATTGATCGACAACACATTCCCGAAATATACGGTTGCCCCGGATATTATATTGTGTCCGAATTGGTCACATGACCCGGAAGTAGCAGCAGTAATGGCGGCAAAAGCAGAGAACATTAACGGATTGTTTGAAGCGATCGCAATTCTGGATGTGGACACAGCAGAGGAAAGCGGAGTGACACATTACAGCGAAGTGCCGGAGTGGAAGAAAAAGAAAAATTTCACAAAGAAAATGGAGATCGTATGTTTCCCGAAAGTTGCGCTGGGGGATAGAATTTTTAATCTTTCAACACAGCTTGCGGGCTGCATTAGCGCAACGGATAACGACGAAGATTTAGGCGGCGGTACACCGTGCGAAAGCGCGTCAAACAAGTCGTTGCAGGCAGACAGAATGGTTACTGCAAGCGGAAAAGAAGTCGTGATGGATTTGCAGAATGCAAACTACTTGAACGAAAACGGTATTGTAACGGGCTTGAACTTCTACAACGGGTTTGTAAGCTGGGGAAATTATACAGCTTGCTACCCGTCGAGCACGGACCCGGCAGATTATTTTTACAATATCAACAGAATGTTCCGTTGGGTTGCAAAAAATGTAATTCTTTCTTACTGGTCATACATTGATCGCAGAATGTCGCGGGTATTAATTGACGCAATTCTGCAAAGTGTAAATGACTGGCTGAACGGATTAACAGCAGAGGGTAGAATACTGGGCGGCGAAATCGTGATGGAAGACAGCGAAAACCCGACAACAGCACTGATGGCGGGAAAAGTCAAATATCACGTCTACTTAACACCGCCTAGCCCGTTGCAGAAAATTGATTTTGTGCTTGAATATGATTTCTCATATTTGGAAATGGCACTGACGGCGTAAGGAGGGAACACAAATGGGAAAGATAGACGAATTTGTTGTAAGCTATGCAATGTACGAAAACGGTACAGAGTATATGGGGACAACAGAAGTTACGTTGCCGGACCTTGAATTTATGACGGAGGAATTGAGCGGGGCAGGAATCGCGGGAAAGGTTGAAGAAGTAATAACCGGGAATATGAACGCAATGACAACCACTTTCAATTTCCGCACCGTTGGAAAGTGGACGGCAAGACTGCTTGAACCGAGGGTGCACAACATTGATTTAAGAGTGGCGCAGCAGAACATGGAAACAAAGGACGGGACAACAAGCGTAAGCGGATTAAAGCACATTATGAAGATCAAGCCGAAGAAAACGGCACTGGGAAAAGTATCTGCGGCTACCACATCGGACGCAAGCGGCGAATATTCGGTGCTTTATTATGCGCTGTATGTTGACGGGGTAAAGGTGACGGAAGTTGACCCGCTGAACTTCATCTGCATAATTAACGGCAGGGATTTTCTGGAAGAAGTCAGAAAAGCACTGGGAAAATAAGAAAAGAAACAGATCACAGAAGCAGGAAAAGCCAGCGGACACCCGCTGGCGTTTTTCTGCAATTTTTTAAGAAAAATGGAGGAATGAAAAAATGGATGGAACGACAAAAAACAATACAGCAGCAGAAGAAATGAAAAACGCAGTATCAGCAGAGGAAGCGGAAAACGTAGTATCAGCAGAGGAAATGCAGGAAGCGCAGAAGACCGGGACGGTGGATTTTTCCGTAAAGAAAGAGGAAAAAGAAAATTCCGGCACTTATGTTCACAAATTCAAAAACCCGGTTGAAATAATGGGGAAAAAGTACACGTCATTAACGTTCTATTTTGATCGTTTGACCGGGGAAGACATAGAAGCGATTGAGGATGAATTGATGGATCAGAACAAATTTGTTTTAACGCCGGAAACTTCTTCTTCATTCCAGTGCATTCTTGCAGCGAAAGCGGCGGGAATAGCGTCTGACGAAATCAGACGGTTGCCCGTGCATGATTACATGAAAATCAAGAACAAAGCAAGAAATTTTTTAATCAATGCGGGCTAACCAGAGCGAAAGCCCCAGACGGGTCAATAATTAAGATAGAGAACCCGGCAGATTTCTTGAGAAAGCAAGTTTATAAAATGTCAAGGGCTTCATACACGCCCATTCCGTTTTTTATGAAAATGAAAATCCGTGAATTTTTCCGCTGGATAAACAGCGTAAATGAAGTGGAAACGGAGGAAGAAAAAGAGCGGAATGAAAGGCAGTAGGGAGGTGTAAACCGTTGGCAGGGTCGCAAAAAGAATTTGAACTGCTTTTCAAGTTGAAAGCAACGCTGGGCGGCGACTTCAAAAAGAGTTTCAAAGAAGCCGTTGACACCCAGAAGCAGCTGCGGGAAAGCCTAAAAAATGTCAATTCCGTACAATCAAAAATAGACGGCTTTACAAAGCAGTCTACGGCGATTGATAAGAACAAACAAAAGCTGGAAGCATTAAGGCAAGAACATGATCGCTTGCAGCAGGAGTTGAACGAAACGGGCGAACCAACGGAAGCACTGCGCCGGAAACTGGAAAGAAACGAAAGCCAGATACAACAGACCACTGCCAGAATAAAAGAACAGGAACAACAACTAAACAGTCTGGGTGAAGAACTCCGGCAAGCGGGGGTGAACACGGACAATCTGACTGGCGAGAATGAACGCTTGCAGAAGTCCTACGACAAACTGAAATCTTCACAAGAGACGCTGCAAAGTCTGAATGCCAGACAACAGGAAATCCAGCAGAGCATAGGAAAAACGAAATCACAGCTGACGGGGACACTGGGTGCCATAACTGCGGTAGGAACTGCTATTTATGCAGGACCGGTAAAGAAAGCGGCAGAGTTTCAAGAGCAAATGTCAACCGTAGGAGCCATATCAAATGCAAGCGCGGAAGATATGGCGAGACTATCCCAGAAAGCAAAAGAAATGGGCGCAAAAACCGCATTCACGGCAGCGGAAGCCGGGGAAGCTATGGAGTACATGGCAATGGCGGGCTGGAAAGCGGAAGACATGATGGGCGGTATTGAAGGAATTATGAACCTTGCCGCAGCGTCTGGGGAAGATTTGGCGACAACATCCGACATTGTCACGGATGCGCTTACAGCATTTGGTATGACGGCGAAAGATGCCGGGCATTTTTCGGATATTCTTGCCGCAGCGTCCAGCAATGCAAACACAAATGTAAGCATGATGGGCGAAACATTTAAGTATGTAGCGCCACTTGCTGGCACATTTGGTTTCTCAGCAGAAGACACAGCTTTAGCGGCAGGATTAATGGCTAACAGCGGAATAAAAGCAAGCCAAGCTGGTACAACACTAAGAAGCGCATTGTCACGGTTAGTCAAGCCAACAAGTGAAATGCAATCAACAATGGTAGAGTTAGGACTTGCGGTGCAGCAGGTAGAGCATGTCGTTGACGGGTCAAAAGTAGATAAGTTGCAAGGCAAAGTAGCGGACAGAACAGCCGCTATGCAAAAAGCGCAGATTAGTTATAATAACGCCGTTGCAAAATATGGAGCAGATTCAGCACAGGCACAGAAATCCGCAATCAATCTGGAAAATGCAAAGCGCAAATTGGCGCAGACATCCGGGGACTTAAGCTCGGCACAGGCTGGAAGCAACCAGGTAGTAGGAATACAGAATGCACTTCTCACTGACGGAAATGGAAAGATGAAATCATTCTATGAAGTCATGGTGAAGTTGCGGCAGTCTTTTGCAGGAATGACGGAAGAGCAGCAGACACAGGCGGCGGCTACCTTATTCGGACAGGAAGCCATGTCTGGTATGCTGGCGGTCATAAATGCGTCTGATGAAGATTTTGAGAAACTGGCTGGTTCGATAAAAGATTGCAACGGATCAGCAGAAAAAATGGCGCAGATGAAGTTGGACAACATGAACGGGCAAATTACGCTTATGAAGTCAGCTTTTGACGCACTACAGGTAGAATTAGGCGAACTATTATTACCAGTACTTACAGAGGGAATAAAGAAATTAACTGGTGTAATAGGAGTTATGACAACATTCGTGAGAGAGAACCCGGAAGCAGTAAAAACGATTGCAAAGGTTGTAGCAGCACTGGCAACAATGCGGGTCGGATTTTTAAGTTTAAAGCTGGCGGGACTGACTGGCGAAAGCGGCATAATCAGCATTATTCAAAAACTGGTAGGGCTGCGGGCTGGAATGATCGAAAGCGCGGCAACAAGCGTTTCATTTGTGACGAAGCTAAAAGGCGCAGGGGGCAGCATTTTATCCTATTTCGGGAATGTAGGAACGGCACTGGGCGGCGTTAAGTCTGCAATAGGAAATGTTTTCAGCGGAAATGCGGTAATCGGAAAAGTAATCGGTTTTTTAGGAGGGATAAGAACAAAACTTGTAAGCGGGATCGCGGGGATCGCAGGGAAAGCCGCAGGAGCATTGACCGGGGCGGGGTCGAGGATGGTAGGATTTATTCTGACACCGTTTAAGGCAATCGGCGGCAGACTGGGCGGGGTACTGTCTGGACTGGGAAGTGTGATCGCAAATAGCCCGCTGGGACGCATAGGGGCAGTTATAGGCGGCGGTATATCAAAGGCGTTCGGGGCGGTGGGAAGTTTAATCGCGCCGGTAGGAAACGCAATCAAAGCAATTCTGGGTCCGATTGGAACGCTTGCAAAAACAGCATTAGGACCGCTGGGAGGTATCGCGGCAAAAGTGTTGCCGATAGTTGGCGTTGTAACAACGGTTATCACTGTCTTTAAGATGGTGAAAGAGCACTTGCAGGAAATCCGGGAGTTTATCAAAAAGACTTTCGGGGATGAAGCACTGGCGGTGTTCGACAAGGTTGTTGAAGTCATTACAAGCGTAGGCGAAACTATCAAGAATATTTTTTCTGATGGCAATATAGGGGCAGCCCGTGAAAAGATACAAGAGATTTTCGGAGACAAAGGGACAGCGGTATTTGATAAGCTGATAGGAATTTTACGCAGTGTAATACCAGTTGTGCAAGAAGTGATAGGCTTTTTAATGTCAAATGTTGTCCCGGTTGTAGAAAATATACTAAATCTCATAATCGGGCAAGTGATACCGGGCATTGTTTCGTTCATGCAATCAGCAGCACCGCACATTATGGAAATCGTGAGAAGTGTTGTGGAATTTATAAAAGCAGCTATCCCGGTGATCGCAGAAGCAATAAGAACATTAATGCCCGTAATAAATGAAATAATTAACATTATTTCAACTTATGTGCTTCCCATCATTTCAGATGTATTCACCTTTATTACATCAACGGTACTGCCAATCATTTCACAAATGGTGCAAGCACTACTGCCAGTAATTCAAAATGTATTGCAAACACTTGTCCCGGCAGTAACATCGGCGGTTACAACTATTTGGAATGTGGTTAGCCCTATCATTAAGGGATATTACAAGCCGTACAATCGGCAATGCCAACCATATTGTCAGTCGTTAGGTCGGTAGTTACAGCAATAGGCGGCGTGATTAACGGATTAGCAACCACCTTGAATGGTATCATTACGTTTATTACGGGTGTATTTACCGGGAACTGGCGGCAAGCGTGGGAGGGCGTAAAGCAGATATTTTCCGGGATATGGGAAAGCATAAAATCAATAGCACAAGGGGCTATTGACGCAATAGCGAGTATTGTCAACGGAATTACAGACAAAATTTCCGGGCTGATGGATAAAATTTCGGGGGCAAAATCGGCGGCAAGCAGCAGCAAAAGCAGCAGCGTAAGCATACCGGGACACGCAAAAGGAACGGAGAGCACAGAAGACGCTTTTATTGCCGGAGAAAACGGACCAGAACTCATAACCGGGCAGCCTAAGAAAGTGGTATATACGGCAGAAGAAACAAGAAACATTTTTGCCGCGCAAAGGGCAGCTGCGGAAGCAGTGAGGACGGCACCAACAATGTCAGCCGTGAAAACGGCACCGACACTGACAGCCGGAAAAGGAAGTGGAAGCGGAAGCAAAACCATAACAATTAACAACAATCCGACAATCATTATAAATGGTGACAAGCCGGATGATTTAGAAGAAAAGCTGGAAAGAAACAACCAGACTTTACTACAGCAAGTAGACGAAAAGTTAAGCGGCAGCGAAGACGAAGGGAGGACACGTTTTGAGTGACACAACATACATAACCGTTTCTGGTGATATGTGGGATAAGATAGCATATGAGGAAATGGGGTCTTCCCTTCATGTTGATAAGCTGATGAAAGCAAATTTGGAATACTTGCACTATTTTGTATTTCCTGCCGGGATTGTACTTACAATCCCGGCATTGGAGGAAGAAGAAGTGGAAGAACTGCCATTGTGGAAAAGGGGGCTGCTGCATGAGTGATACAGAAACAACCGCCATACTGGAATTTGATGGAAAAGAAGTAACAGAAGAAAGAAAAGCGGATATTGTAGCATTGATTTACATTGACAATGACGAAGAACACGCGGACGATCTACAGATTATAACCGGGAATGAAACACTAATGTCCGGGGTATCTGAAATAAGTCTGACATTGCGGCAGGATGGATGGCACGGGACAAATAAAAGTAAAAGCGTGAATTGTGGGTCGTTCACAGTGGATGATAACGAAAGCGATTTTGTATCAGAAATGTTTATCACAAAGGCGGCAGCAGTCACAACCATTTCGGAAATCAGACAGACACCAAAGAACCAAGCATGGGAGAGATTCAACCTAAAGGAAGTATCAACAGAGATAGCAGAAAGAAACAATGTAAATATTATATATGCGGCAGAACTGAACCCGGTTTTCGTGAGAAAAGAGCAAAGAAATAAGTCTGATATAAAATTCTTATCAGAATTATGCAGGATAACGGGATTGCGGTTGAAATATACAAGAAATTCGCTTGTGATCTATAACCCATATGAATATAGCCAAAATGAACCAGTAAAGACCTTTGTTAAAGGCGATTCGGAAATAATAGAAGACAGGCTGCACCATAAAAAGAATGATACAGACTATGCACAATGCCGGGTGGTATATAAAGACCCTATCACACGGGAATTGATCACATATACATACAAGCGGAACGAAACAGGAAGAAGACTTGAAGTAAGGCAGAAGGTTTCCAGCACGGAAGAAGCAAAGACGCTGGCAAAATATATGATAAAAGAAAAAAACTGCAAGGAATACACGGGGCATATTGTTTGTGCTGGGGATATTTCGCTTTCAACTGGAAGCATAGTTGCTTTATCTGGGTACGGAGAGTATGACAGAAAATATATAATCACAAAAGCAATACACAGAATACAGAACGGCATATATACAACCAAGATATTCTTTGAAATGGTATTGGAGGGGTATTGATGGATGAATATAGAATTGGGGTCGTACATAGCGTAAACGAAACCAAAAGAACGGTACGGGTACAGTACGAACAGTTTGACAATATGATTTCAGCGGAATTGAAAGTTGTGTGGCAGAATGAAAAATGGCTGCCAAAAATTAACGAAGAAGTATTTTGCATTTGTCCGCAGGGCGGCGACGGTGACGGTTTTGTAATTGGGAGGTTGTAAGAATGGCTCAACAATATAAACAATTAATCGGTATATCGGGCGAAATCCGCTATCTTCCAATAGAACCAATAGTGAGAATACCGACACCAGTATTCAGACCGATAGCACCGATTAGGTACATTAAGAAGAAGAAAAAAACGAAGAAAATTAGCAATCTGGGAAAATGGGGGAACCTTAATTTTATTGTATCAAGCAACCAGACCAGAACATTTTCCGGGATGAAGTGGACCAGTACATATAATTACGACGTAAAAGACCGCAGTAAGAAAGTGTCGCAAGTGACGTTTAAGGGAATTGCGCCGGATGAAATTTCTTTTAGTATGCGGTTTTCTGTTTTTGAGGGAATGAAGCCGTTTGAAGAAATGGACACCGTGGCGCGAAAAGGAAAAGCGGAAAGACTATTGATCGGCGGCAAGAAGTACGGGAAAAATCCGCTTGTAATAACCAAGATAACAAGAAATCTAAAGTATTTTGATAATAAAGGGAATTTGTGGGTCGCTGACGTGCAAGTAGAAATGAAGGAAAAGGCATAGGGGGTGCAAGAGTGGAAAAGTTAAAAGCGGGTGATATGACAGAAATAAACCTTGCACCAAAAACGGAAGCGGAAGACGTGAAACAGTGCATTGCTATGATCTGCAATACAACAAGGGGGTCTGTCCCATTTATGAGAGGTTTCGGGATTTCCGGGGAATTTATGCACCAACTGACCGCAGGGAATGAAAACAATATAGCAGAAGACGTAGCGGATCAGATACACAGATTTGAAGACCGGGTTGAACCAGCAGACCTTGAATTTGAGGAAGAAAGCGAAAATGGAGGATTAGCGTACACAGTGCCATACAATATCATATCGGAGGTGAACGAAAATGATTAATGAATACCCGGAAATTGAATTTCTGGACACAAATACAGAAAAAGAAATTTCAAGAATGATATTGAAGTTTGAGGAAATCACACAGAGGACACTTTACCCGGCTTCCCCGGAAAGACTTTTCATTGCGTGGTGCGCGTCGGTTGTGGTACAGCAACGTGTACTTATTAACGAAGTGGCAAAAATGAACGTCCCGCGATATGCAAAAGGGGTATACCTTGACAGTTTAGCAGAATTATTCCGGGACACAAAAAGGCTTCCGGCAAGTAAAGCGTCAACAACGGTGCGTTGCTATATTTCAGAAGCACAGAAACAGAGCATATTTATTCCGGCAGGAACAAGAGTGACGGCAGACGGGGACATAATTTTTGCCACAACAAAAATATTAGAGATACCAGCCGGAGAAACTTACGGCGATATAGACGCAGAATGCCTTATTGCAGGGGAAATCGGAAACGGGTTTGCAGCTGGGCAGCTAAAAGAGATCGTGGACGTTTACGACTATTATCAAAAGATAGAGAACATAACGGAAACGGGCGGCGGGGCAGACGAAGAAAGCGACGAAAGTTATTACAATCATATGCGGGAAAGTCTGGAAAGTTTCAGCACAGCCGGACCCATTAACGGATATATATACTGGACGAAAACTGTTTCATCCGCAGTGGCAGACGTGGCAGTTAGCAGCCCGGAACCGTGCGTGGTTGACGTGCGTGTCCTGCTACAAGATGGAGCGGAAGCCACGGAAGCAGTGCTGAAAGAGATTGAGGAAGCATTAAACGCGGATGATATTAGACCGCTGACGGATATTGTGACAGTATCAAAGCCGGAAATAGAAGAATTTTCCGTTGATACAACCTTTTATATTGCACAGCCGAACAACGCAAGCGCGATCGTAATTGACAAAGCTGTACGGCAAGCAGTGGACGACTACATATTATGGCAAACATCGAAAATGGGACGGGACATAAACCCGTCTTATTTAGTGCAAATGATGATGGAAGCAGGGGCAAAGCGCGTGGAAGTGCGGCAGCCAACATTCAAAGCGATAAATGATATCACAGTCGGGAAGCTGACAACCAAAACGGTTTTGAATGGGGGTCTTGAAGATGTCTGAAACAATCTACGAAAGCGACTTTACAAAATATCTACCGCAAGCATTGGCAAGTGATATAAAAATGGTTGCGCTTGCAAAAGCAATAACGGATGAATTGTTGACAGTTTCCGGGGAAATGAAAAATGTACTGATATACGCACGCATTGACGATCTGCCGGAAGAACTTGTGGACGTTCTGGCGTATGACTTACACGTTGACTGGTACGATTATTCATACCCACTTGCGGCAAAGCGCGACTTACTGAAAAGCAGTATGAGGGTGCATAAGAAGATGGGGACAAAGTATGCGATTGAAAAGGCATTGTCCGCACTGTACCCAGAAAGCGAAGTTGAAGAATGGTTTCAGTACGAGGGAGAACCCGGACACTTCCACATTGTTTGTGATGTGACAAATTCAAGGATAACTGCAAGTTTCTCTGATATTGTCCGAGCAGTAAAGATGTATAAAAGACTTTCAGCGCACTTTGACGAAGTTGTCTACCAGTCACACATTCATTGTGAAATACATACACACACGGACGTTTTTTTATACCACGCACCAACGACGGGGAAACTGCACACAGGGACATACCCGCAGCGGAATATAAAAGGCGTGAACTACGGACGGAATATTGTTGTGGGGACGGAAGCAGCGGGATTTATATTCGTCAATCCGGCAGCAGGAACGGTCCCGGAGAGAAACACAGAATTTCATGGAAGAATAGCCCGGATTGACGCAGAAACGGCGTTAAATGCGTTTAGGTATAGAAATATACCAGCAGGACAAATAAACGCCGGAGAAAGCCCACAGCGCGTCTATAGAGGGGGAAACGCAGGGGCAGTGATGGAAGCGGCGGGAGAAACGGAAGCATACCGCTTCACCAGCCAAGCAGCGGGTACAGACCCGGAACGAAGCACGGTATTTCACCACCAGCAAGCGCAGATTGACGCGGAAACGGCTTCAAATGCGTATGGGTATAGAAATACACCTTCGGGACAATTAAACGCCGGAGAAAGCCCACAGCGCAGCCACAGAGGGGGAAGCGCGGGGGCAGCAGTAGAGGTGGAGGGAGAAACGGCGGCGCATACCTTCACCAGCCCGGCAGCAGGAACGGTCCCGGAAAGAAGCACAGCGCAGCGGACGGAGGGCGGGGCGGTGGAAAGTACAGCACATGCAGCCGGGTTTTCTTATACCGTCAAGCAATGCGGAAGCAGCCGGAAATTATAAGCAAAGGAGGGGAAAACCATGCTGACAGCACAAGCAAAAGAGGACTTCAAGCAGTTTATTGAAAGAATTATTTCTTATGCGGTTGTGACGGTAAACGGCAAAGAGGAAAAGAAAGTCATTCACCGCAAGGAAAGACTTTCTGACGGCAGAGTTGCAGTGTATATCGCAATTACGCCGCAGCTGGGGACGGCTGCAACAATCCAGAAAGTACAGCTTTACAACACGGCTGGGAAGCTATGGGCAGAGAAAGAAGAAGATATAAGCCTTTCAAATGTCCAAGAGGGCGCGTTGTACCGTTTCGTGTTCGACTTTGTAGAAAAGGAGGTGTAAAAACAATGTACGAACCTAAGTTATGGCAGGATCATGTGACGGAATTTGAAAACAGATACACAGAAAGCCGGAATGATGATGGGACAATAACACACACACCCGTTGAGGGTGAAGTGATCCAGCAAGGGACACCGCAGAACGCGGCGAACTTCAACCACATGGAGGACGGCATTTCAAACGCTGGGGAACTGGCGGCATTGATGGCAGTCGGGGCGATACACCAGCAGCAGTCATTAAAAGACCTTGCCGGGGAAGTGATCGCAGTGACAATGACAAATACACAGGAATATCCATTTAACAATTCCGTCAAAACCGTGTCACTGGCGCAGAGCCGCAACCATGTTGACTATACAGTAACAGCGGAAGTTGTGGAGCATTCCGGGGGATTTCCGGGAGAAATCGAGATTTCCGCGAAACTGCAAAACGGCTTCAAGGTTGCTTTCACTGGAAGCGCAAAGAGCGTTACGGTCAAATTATATGTGAAAGGCGGGTTTTATTGATGGCAGCAGTAATTATCAAGCAGGAGGGACGCAGAGCGCATGAAGAAGCGGTGCTGCGTTCTTTTGGAGTGAAGGGAAAGGGAACGCCAGCCCAGCGGGAAGCAGCAGAAGTCATTGCAGCCCGCACGGTTGAAGTAGTAAAAGGAGGTAGAGACAATGGCAAAAGATACTACTAAGATCAATGTAGTGGAAAAAGAACCGGGAAAACCGCATATTGAATTTGCGGTTTCCGGGGGAAAGAAGATCACTTTCGGTGATGATGAACTGACAATCAATCTGGCAGCCAGAGAACGTGACGAAGCAGTGACACTTGACATTTGTTTTGACGCTGAAAGCGGTATTGTGATCGGCGTGGGCGGCACGGCACAGAGGTATGCGGCACAGATTGACATTCCGGCACGGCGTTATGATGTGATCGAGGACGGAAAAGACGACGTGACGGGAGAACCACGGGAAGTTCCCATGCCGATTCCGTTTGATATTTCACTTTGCACACTTACATTATGGGAGGTATAAAAGTATGGGAAATTTTGATGATTTGAGCATGGCGGTTGCTTCATTTGGGGGCAACAACAAAGTTATTTATGATGATCTGGAAAAGCCGTCGATCATGGTCGGTATACCGAAAATGAAGTTTTCGGACCTTATCACCGGGGGAACACAGGACACGCTGGATGTTTTCAAGGTGGACGGCGTAGAAAGGGAAATACTGTATATTTCAAAGTATCAAAACGTTGTAGTAAATGATCGTGCATATTCCTTGCCCATGAAGGACCCGAAAGTATATATCAATTTTGATTCCGCACTTGCAGCTTGCCGCAAAAAGGGCGCGGGCTGGGGTCTGACACCTAATGGATTATGGGGCGCACTTATGTTGTGGTGCAACCGCAACAACCATTTACCGCGCGGCAACACGAACTGGGATAGAAGCTATGAAAAAGGATATGAAAAAGGCGTAAATACATATGTTGACGGATCACACGGCGGCGGTAGGACTGCAACGGGCAGCGGACCCGTAACATGGTATCACGACGGAAGCCCGGCTGGTATTGCGGACCTTTGCGGCAATGTTTGGGAATGGGTTGCAGGGCTGCGCATTGTCGGCGGTGAAATCCAGATAATCCCGTATGGAAATTGCATGAGGGCTGATTGCGATATGTCCGCAGATAGCACGGAATGGAAAGCGATCAAGCCGGACGGGACCTTTGTCAATCCGGGGACGCTGGGAACGCTGCACTATGACCTTGTAAGCGGAAAGATCGTGATAGGGACAGCCACAAATTCTGCTTTCAATACAAATATTGCGCTTTCCGGCGTGGCAGCGGCAAGCGGCGTAAACATTCCGCAGATCGTCAAAGCACTGGGCTTGATGAAAGACACTGCGGACATTTACCCGACTACGGGACACCAGCTTTATGTTAACAGCGAGGGCGAACGGCTGCCGTTCCGGGGGTCTGGCTTCTACGGCACGTCCGGCGGCGGTGTGGGGGCGTTGTATTTGTACTACGCGCGTTCCTTCGTCATCAACCGTGTTGGCTTCCGCTCCGCTTATGATGAAAAACTGGCAACTGAAAACTGATAAACTGCGGGGATGACGGCAGCCATCCCCATCGAAAAAATATAAAAAGGCAGGGCGCGGGAAATGCAAGAAAATTCAAGGGAAGAATTGCCGCAGCTTGACGCAGTGCAGGACAACGCCACGCAAGAAGATTTTCACACCAAAAACAAAATATATGAATTGCTTTTGTATGCGGGACCGCAGCTAGAACAATTTCCGAAGTCACAACGGCGGCTTGCGGATGATATACGGGGAACTATGCTGAATATGCTGCGGTTAGTGGTGACGCTGGAAAACAAGCACTATAAGAAAACAACGCTGGGCGATTTAGACAATGAAGTTGACGTATTGCGCCATCTTGTAAGACTTGCGGCAGACCCGAACTATATGAGGGATAAAAAGCCGTGTTTGCCCATAAAGAAATACGAGCAGATTTCACGCAAAATAAATGAAATCGGCTGCATGATAGGTGGGTACTATAAATCACTAAACGGCAGCCCAGCCGCGCAAAGCGGCGCAGGGAAGCAGAAAAAGAGATAAAAAGCAGGGGCATTGCCGCCCTTGCTTTTTGTATATGGGAATAAGCCGTTAGTAGGGTATTGCCGTGCCGTTCCGGGGGTCTAGCTTCAACAACACGTCCAACGGCGGTGTAGGGGCGTTGAATTTGAACAACGCGCGTTCCAACGTCAGCAGCACTTCAACAGCTATGGTCTGCGGCAAAGTCTAAATGAAATGTACAAGAAG